>Ga0194135_10000813_pt1 | contig 18248 bp, 9 predicted proteins | sample LitLau_LLRF_2013_FD_134024 | JGI IMG/M metagenome (GOLD analysis project Ga0194135, IMG submission 134024) | Freshwater sediment microbial communities in response to fracking from North America - Little Laurel Run_MetaG_LLRF_2013 (version 2) | ecosystem: Environmental > Aquatic > Freshwater >...
AAAGTCTGATTCTGAATCAATCAAATTAAAATACAGATGCATTTTTTAACCTTTATTAAAACTCGACTCGACTCGTATCTCTTACCATTATCGTTAAATACTTTAAAAACGAAGCGGTAAGTAGGAACGGAGAAATTCAAGGAATGGATTGGGATTTTGATTTTTTTTAAATTATAAACAGAATGAATATTTATTGCATTTGGAGTGAACTGGAATTTAGGTTGGCCGGCGCCCGGCGGGCAGCGTCTCTTCTAAGAAATATTAATAGTTAGCTGGAAATTGATGGACAAAATTTTCCTCGGATTCTTAAACTGACAAAAAGTTTTAAATTTAGGTTAATCCAGGTTATAGGGGTGACGGAGGTGGTGAAGGAGGCTTCATTAATAAAGACAGGAGGTTTAATTTCTTTTTGCTGTTCTGTTTTCTCTTTCCGTGGGGATAGGTTGATAGGAGAAAAGTACAAGTCCAAAGTCTTCTAGAAGAAGGGGAGTCGCACTTTCACAGAAAAAAAATCATACTTTATCTATCCAATCCAAAATTGGAGAAATCCGAGAAGAACTCCCAAAACTCGAGAATTACTAAACGTCCTTAAGATAAACTTGGTTCCTTGGGAATCTTCCAGCTTAGACGGATAAAATTATGTTTAGACAACCAAACGAAACTGGGCTTCGCTTCGAATCTCTGGGACGTTAAGTCCTTAAAACATGGGAATTAAAAAAAATTACATAATTTGACAATCTTTAGTTAGTAACACAAAAAGATACCTGGCCTGAAAATATTGTGGGTGGCCGTTTTACTTGAGTCAAATTCTCCAAGAACTCAAAAACCCCTTCGATAAAACAAACATTATGGGGATTTAGTTAGAAGAAGTTAGAAGACATTAGAAGTAGACGAGAAAGCGAGTAGACAAACAGAATGTGCAAAAGAGAACACGTCGATCAATATCTGCTCAAAATGATTCGCACCTGAAATGTTAACATTAATACAAATAGACAAGAAAACGATGAAGTGAGGACTAATATGTTTCAATTAGATTGAACACATTTTTACCCTAAACTAATTATCCGAATAGAGTTATAAAGTTGATAGATACGCTGGCCAAGTGTTTGGTTTATACGAGAATTCTAACTGTGGTTTTACGCTAACATAAAATTAGAGTTATAAGTATAGTGGAAGATGGTTGGAATTTGATGTTTTGGGTGGTTCGTAGCGTGCCAGAGTAGATGAATTTCGAATACCAGTTATTCTTCTAACAGGTTTTTATCATCAGGGAATTCTAGAGAACAAACCAAAGACACCCCATCATCACCAACAGTTCACAGTTTGCGAGTCCCGTCATCCCCTTCCTGCTTTGATGAATGAGCAATGAGATAGTTTCGGAATCCAATTGTCTCGTATAGTACCCTGTTACGAAAAGAGATGGCTAGTATGAGGAAATCGAGAAATTTGTTACCCAAAGCAGGTTTCAGACTTAGTTCTGCTTGCAAGTAAAAACTTAGCATTTAATGTGCTGTAGAAGTAATAGTTGCTAAAAAATATAAGTGGGATGTTCTTGTTGGGTTGTTCCAGGTACAAACTTCAATGCTTTTCCTTGTTTTTGGACACAAGTTTAACCCAATTGGATAAAGTTTCCTACTGAATAAACTTGTGCACAAGCGAACTCCACTAAATGGATAGGACGAATAGACTTTACGGTTGGGAAGTTGGTGGATTCAAATAATTTCCAATGCCTAGCCGCGTCTCTCAACGCGGGATCTAAAAATTATTAGAAATTTGTAGCAGGTCAATGTTTTCCATGTGGAACTTGAATGCTGAGGATGTGATTGTGTCTTCTAATCTCTCATCACGAAAAATTCAGTTTGGGTTTTGCAAGACACAGTAATGAAAGGAAAGTTAAATTATGAGACGATTTTGATACATATAATAAAAATAAATCCTTTGATTTTAAGGATATCATAATGTGAAGCCCGATGGAACGCAATACCTAACATTTAAATGAAACATGGTATATCATAAGAGAAGAGTATATTTTTCTCCCTCATTTTTAGATTACATGTCATTGAAAGTTTAATTTCCTTTACTTCCGGCTGCCATAAATTTTACGTTCAACGCAATTTCAGTTCGTTTGTATTTATTTATATTTTACATTTCCACGGATACCTGACAATGGATTGTATAAATGAAATAATTTTCTCCCTATTTTCTACATCCCCTTTTCGAGTTGGCACCAGACTGCCCGACCACACGCTAAGAAAAAATAAAAACACCTCCAAATATGATCGAAAGTACGTTCGTTTGAGTGATTGTTGTCTCAATATTGTTTTTTTTTAAATCTTCAAAAACTGGCATCCGCAAACATGTAAAGAAGCCTCAACTGATCAATGAAATTATACAGGAGATAACGCGGATTCAATTTTCAAAAGTTTGAAACTACACGAAAATACATCGATAATGATTTCGCATACAATTATCTATTTTTTTTCACATTTTATTCTTAACGTGAACGTGATGCACGAATTTTTATTCAAGACAACTAAAACATTATAACAATGTTATAAATTTTAACAGAAAGCGATATGCTTTTCAAACCTGTTTATAAGGTTTACCGGCCTTAGGTTTAATTCGTAAAATACGTTTCACATCTTGTCCTGAAGGCGGTACCAATTTGAAAATCGGGATTCATATAACATATTTGCAAGTGTTCTTCTTTCTAAACGCACTTTTAAAATGTGTTAAAGATTCACTGGAGCCTGGAGCTTGTATTTGCGGAATACGAAGAGCCATATTTGTAACTTTTATTACGTATAAACTAATATAAGCTGAACTCGGCAATTTCCAATTGCATTTTCACTTATTTGCACTGTTTCAGGTGTTGTTATTCATTTACTTACAAAACAAATAAAATTAAGGCCAACTGACGTTCACTGAGATTTTTATGGTGTTTTTACTCTTTTTCGGGCATGATAATAATAGCAATAACCCACGCCATAAGTGTAGTTCTCGTTATCATTTATGTATCACTAATTTATCTTAACAATCACGTAAAATTGCTCTTCGATTTGTTTTACCACAAAAGGAGTTGCACCCTCAGTCTATATCCCAGTCTTCCAATTCGCTTCAGTCGGGATATTGGATATCATCATCCATAATGTCAGATTTGGAAATTCCATCTTTTAAGGTGTGCGAAGTCCTTTCAACATCCGAAGAAATTAGTCGGGAGTTCGATGCAACGTATCCTAAATTGCTAAAAATTATTCATAAAAATTTCTGGGTGGATGTGATTCCGGATGTGTACGAGTTTACTCAAAATCTACTGGAAACTCACATTGCAACAAGGAAAAGAACTTCGTATGTTGCATTCCGCTGCCGTTCAATATTTCATTTTTAAATTTAAATGTTCTCTTTTCTCAGGGGAGAAGCAATGGTACATTTCTATCGAAATATTAAGCCAGAACGCACACTAGAAGAAGATAGAGTCAGCTACATTTTAGGATGGTGTATTGAAATTGTAAGCGTTGAAGATTGTGAAACTTCTGAAAAAAATTGGTACCAGGATACCCAATGGGTCTTTTACATTTTAGATTCAAGCGGCAAATCAAGTCGAGGACGAAATGACGCTCGACTTGAATGAACTTGAAAATCCTACTCCTTCCAAATCTCTTGATCCGCCGACTCCACCACTTACAACAAACGAAAAGCGTGTGCTCGAGAACATTGCCCATCGGATTTTGTTACTAGAACTTGGGGATAATCCAGGATTCATTGACTTACTAACTACGGTCTACGCAATTGGCTATAAATCTCTAATTGCAAAATGCTTTGAAATGAAAACTGAGAAAAGTCTGGATATACTAAAATTCCGAATGGATATTTATAATGTTAGCGCAGCTTTTAAGTCGGCCCATTTCATACTTTTTGCACCCCTTGCCGGTGCAATTTCCTTGGTAAACAAGACAATTAATTTCTTATGGCAGCTGTGGCTAATTTTTGTGAGGAAAATTCTTTTTCTAGGCGGGATTCACCGATCCTCTTGCCTATGCCAATCTGCGAGAAATGGCAACTCATATTGCGATCATGTACCAAATCCAAGAGGACATGATGAACTTTTGTGGGATTAAAGTTTGCCATGGGGATGACATTCAGAATGGAAAGTGTACGTGGCTTATAATTAAGGCCATGTCTCTGGCTGATGAGAATCAACTGCTCTCTTTGCAGGTAATGTTAGTTCAGGATATATTAAGACCACAACTGTGAAATGCTGTTTTAAACTTACTCATAGGAATTATATGGAACACGGCACGGAGACGCAGCGGTCCGAGAAATTTACGCGAACTTGAGAATACCAACATTCTTTGTAAGATCAATCGAAGAGGAATTCAAGCTCGCTCTCAAATGTATTTCCAATCTGCCTCAAGGGATCCCAGGACTGGGTTTGCGCATACTTGCCACTGCAATATTTAAGCGCATGTGTGCAAATGCAGTGGATCAAGCGTTGCTTAAACCAAAACGTAGCATATTTCCCACTTCTGACTCTGAATAAATGAATTTATTCTATGAATCTTTATTATTAAAATATTGCCACGACGGATGCTCTCAGTTACTTTAATTAGTATTTACGTATTCAATTCTTAGAGACAGTTAACAGGATTAGTTAGACTACGTAAATAGGCAATCAAATTATAAGTAGTTTATTGAAATTGGCGTCATCGGCATTAAGATAAATGTTTCTTTTAAAACAAGAGATTCAGGTCAACTTGTATTTGTTTTTCTTGGTTCTACGTTCTAAAACTTACAATTAGATACCTCATAGATTCAATAAGCCTAACCAAAACAACTGACCTAGAAGCTATTTTTAATTTGGTTCTATGTAACGTAAAATAAACCGCATTCAAATCCCTATAGGTTAATAAAATTTCAAATTGCATTTTATTAACTACTAGTTGGGTTATGCTTTTACGAATTTAGCTTCTCGCTGCAGATTTTCAGTTGAAAGTTGAAATGAATTGTTTTATTCTTATTTAACATTGGGTTAACACTTAGTTAAGCTATTTTAAAATTAACTTGTAGGTTCAAGGCGGAATAAACGGAATATGTTTTTGAATAGTCATAAAGTTAGGATTAGACGAGCACACTTTTTAGCAATATACAAAGAATAATGTGTCCGACGTAACTTCTCATTTTTAAAAATAATTAGATAAGCTGGAAGTTATCTGGATGTAGAGGATTCAGCGACAAATAAGAACATAAAACCACTATTATAATTAATGGGTGTTTTGTAATTTTTTATATGTAAGACTTATTACGATATTATCAAGTTTAGCCCATGTATATAGTTAATGATTTTGATGAAACTTGTCTTATGGGATTCCAAAATTAATCATTCGAGTTGAAGGGAAGGAGATGTGACATATGGATTTGACGCTAGAATCGCCTCTCGCTACTTTAAAAAAATTTCTTGTGAACCTGTTTTAACGGAATAATACAAAAAAAATTGTTAAACCAAGGCGCAACCCATTGGCCTGCGCATGAAAACTGTCCATGACGTATTGATACCAATTTCTTTGAGTTGGTCTACGGCCCAGCTAAAACAGTTATAGTGACCGGGATAATTCAAGGAGTTCAGCGTTGAGTAAGTATGAAATTCTGATGTGTCTAAACTGGAAAATAAAATTTTCAACAGCTTCTCAATATTTGCAGTTTCGACCCAGGCAGTTCTGACCCAAGTATTACCACTGTCTCTTAATTTGTTGATTTCCGCCGGAGAAATCCTGAATAGCCTAATTCGGACTCTTTTGTCAATCATAACCAAGTCGGCCTTAATTACCTCCCTCTGCCCATTACCATGATCAATTCTCTCAATGATAATATAAGTGTGACCACTAAGTGAGAATCCGAGTGATGAGGTCAATTCGCTAGTGAGTCCTTTAGTTACAAACAAACTAACCGTTCCGATTGTCTCCGATATGGCTCGATCTTCTGAATTTGTGCTTACGACAGACTCAGGCGGTCCGCAATACTTGGAGTAAAATGTTTTTGAATTGAGAATTTTTTTAAAACAATAGTTTCGTTGATCCGAACGTAAGCCTTCCAACCGATGAAATATTTCTACATTACGACTGTTGCAGCCTGTTATCTTGTGCCGCGGCATAAAATTCATAGAAATATCCAAATGTTTTACTTTCTCTTGGTTCAGTAGAGGAGGGCAAATGGATATACCAGAACTGTCAGAGAATCCTACTGTTAGAGCCTCAAAATTATTTGATGTACAAAAAATTAAATTATGGTCCAGGAAGATATAGCGAAGTTGAGGAAGGTGTTCTGTCGAAAATTCGAGCAAATAAGTGAGGTCGCCGTAAGTAAAGCAATTGTGCGAAAGTATCAGTGAGACCAAATTTATTGTCTTTGAAACCTTCAAGGCATCACAAAGACCGACCATATTTAAAAGACCATTTCCAGAGCAATCTAAATGCAACCAACTATCAGGCTCCAAAGCTTCGTATACCAGGGCATTCCACATGGAGGACGTATCATCAAATTTGGCGGTCATTTCAAGCTTGACAAACTTTCGTTCAAAATTCTTTTTAACCATAGCTGTACCAAGTAAATTTTCTGATTTGTATTCAAACGGAACGGACGAAATATAACGTTTAAAATTATCCGGAGTTCCATTATTTAAAAAACTACTGATAGTATCCACAGAATCTTTTGCGAGGACTTTCAATTTTCTTTCTAATTCTATAACATCAGTAACATTTCTGCTCCTGAGCTCAGATAGGGAAGAAATATTTGGAATATTCTTAATTCCCAGTACCACAGTCCGCAGCTTTCTCACCAAACTTGTTTCCTGCGTGCTTTGTGACATTTCCATCAAAACTTCATATTTTTGACTTTTCAGAATTTGTATAACTGAATTCTGAAGTAGAGACGAAGAGTTAAGGCGGAATTCTATTATATTGTCAATTACTTTAACTTCTTCAGCAGTTAGCTCATACATTCGTTGGGTCCTTTCTAGGCCTGCCACGTTTAAATCTACTAAATTTGAAGGTAACCCGTTTTCTTCTAAAGATTTTTTAAATTCAACTATTCTTTCCTGTTGTTCTTCTTCATCCATCAGCAAAGACAAAAGGGATTTCACAAGTTCTAGTGGAAGGGCTAATTCGGAAAGGAACGTCTTATTAAATAATTCATGCCTGTTTTCGTGCGCCATTAGAGATCGAAAGGTCAAATCCAGTCTACCCGACATACTTTCAGCCTTGTCCCCAAGATTATACTTGCAGAGGTGTTTGAACAGTTTAAGCACGTCCTTTGACCCTAAACTCTCTCTACAAGAATAGGAGAAAACAAGTGGTAATTCTGACTCTGCCTGAGTATCGTATGCGCAGTTTAGTATTTCCGTTGTATCAGGCAGGGGTGTGAAATTATCGTAGGCGCCTGCTGCGGCCTTTCGCACCTCCAAATCCTTCTTTGAAGTGATCAATTTAACTAATTCTTGAATAATTCTCAGGCTCAATTTAGCTTGGATTGACAAGGAGCGAATTGTCAACACTAATTTATCGTTCCTAGTTTGAGGGTTTTGCAGGTCCGACAGAAATTGCTCGATTTGGTCGGAGGGTAAACTGCTTGGATCGTAAAAATTAAGGCCCAACCCTTCCAGAAGAATTGTAAGAATTTCTTTACAAATTTTCGGACTTCTTTTAATTCCGCCTGCCAACATATAGCTCGGATATGCAAATATTGTCCGTGCAGATTCTCGATCCAGATTTCGTTCACCAGTCCAGAGGAAAATAAATGCTGATAACCCGGCGCAGGTTCTATCCTTATTTCCATTGTCACTAGTTATGAGCTCCCTCAGTGCTTGCTCGGCACGTGGAGAGAGATGCGTCCAAACTTTCAAGGCGCTGGCAGCTTTCCGCCGAGTAGCATCAGAGCTATGAGTACCACAATTTAGGAGCTCCGATAAAAGAAAGGCGTCAACATCGTCCACTTGATTTCCTGTTAAGGCAGTAATAGTTAAACCTTTCATAAACTCTGATATATCCTTGAGAGTAAGCAATTCCTGAATATGTGTAGGCTCTAGTTCGGAGTCGCTTAGTCGCTCAGCTGCTGCATGTGCCCTCCGCCAAACAGCTTTGAAGGTCCGATCCGCTAAAATTGATGCCTCGAGTGTATCCACAAGTTGATTTTCTTCAAATTCACTTAAACATGACGCCATTCTCTTAGTTTCACACGATCTATAGGTAGAATTTGTGGTTTCCCAGGATCCAAAACCTGAATTTAGACCAGTTTTGTCCAATAGGATGCCCAAGATGTCAACTGTTCCTGACTTGACACCAGCGAGAACCAAGTTATCATATATTTCCTCAGCTTCAGACAACAGTTCGGGGGGCACAATACTAGATTCCAAAGCTAGTTCGTCGACATCTCTAGAGTTGTGCGCACTCACAATTCCCCCTAGTGCTCTTATCTTTTTGACCCTGTTATCCGTAACCTGTCGCAAGACCTCAGCATGACCCCAGACGGAAAGTTTTTTCCGCTGAGAAAATGCACGGGCAGCAGCAGCTCGACTCTTCTCAATAGTTCTGCCGCCGTGGAGCTCCTTAAATGGATTGAGGGTGGCAGTTAAGAGATGATTAATAAAACAGGACTCGACCTTTGACTCATCACTTCCTGCCAGAGCTTTAAGTGCCAAAGGTTTGAAGGGAGTATTTTCAGTTTCTATTATCCTCAACAGTCTCTCATACGTAACCTCATTTATACTTGGCTGCTCAGATAAAATACTCATTCCTTTTTCAGCCATTTCCAACGCCTGCCTTGCCGCTTGTTCAGCCTCATTCGCTTTATATAGCTTTGCAATCGCATGTGATATATCGATCTTGCTCAACTTGGGCCGGTGTCCGAATGCCATCGATGCACTACTGGGGACGTCAATCTGAGTATCGGCTGGTACCCAAATTCGATTCGGCAACTGGAGTTCCATTTCTTCGGTGCGAATTTTTTCTTCATCGCTGCTGGAGCCGATCGATGGAACCACACCCTCTGCCATTCCGGTCTCCTTGTTGGTAAAGATGAGCTCTTCTAATTCACTTTCAGCAGATGGTACATCTGCTGAATAATCGTCTTCTCCTCACGATTTTTACTCTCTGCCATTCTACCTAGTGATTTGTAATAATAAGTTGGTAAAACATGAGCCACATAATTACGTCCCGCTTGTGTAGACCAAATGGTGGTTGACGGAGGCCAAGCGGTAAGTTTTGCGAGAAGCAAATCTAGAGTCCATAACTATACGAATTCAGTTTTTAAGAGGACCTTCCTATAACGCAACTGCTTGTTAAGGATTCTTAACTATAACACACATTTTGTGGGGTCGGGTCTTGTTTCCTTTTATGGGAGGTCGACATGCTAATGCGTCCTGCATAGCGTAGTTCGATATTACCGAAACCTGGCTGTAACGGGTTAAATGTAATGCATACAAAACAGGGGGAATTCTTACAAAAAAAAGTGAGAATTCGGCGAATGTGAAAGTTGCTAAAATTGGGAGAACTCAATACAAAAAAATGTAACCAGTTAAAAAAGCTAAAAACCAAATTCATTCTGACGCTCTGTACTATTGTTGGTATTTCTCTTACCTAAAATTACTCAATTTTAAGTTTTGTTTTAATGATGACTGAATTTGGCGGTTTGCCTAGCCTGTCAGATTCGGAACAGAGTGAAGAAAACAGTCCTCCTGCCAAAAAGAAAAGTGTGACAGTATGTTCTACTTACGAGAAGGCAAAAGAATTTGCAATCCGCACCTGCATTAATCAAATCGGATGGCATTTATGGACTTCACCAAAAGTGATTTTTAGCAACTTTCACATTTGCAGAATTCTCACTTTTTTTGTATGAATTCAACCTTTTTTTTGTATGCATGAATTCGCACCCGGCTGTAACGAGCCGTTTTGGAGGTTCAATTTCCAATATTTATTATATTAAAACGGATTTTCGAAATTTTGCGTCAAGTCCAGTTTTAATGCAGAGAAATAGTTTAATTTTAATTCTGAACTTGGCTTGTTAGATGTCTATAAATTGTAATTAATAATGTCTTTGTCATTGAAAAGGAATGTCAAATCTTTTGAAGCGTTGAAATTAAGAGATACCCAGCATGACTTTTGCGTCGCCTCTAAATTAAACCCATCGGAATTTAAGTTAACTAGACAATAAAGTTTAAAGTAACTCGAATTTCTATTTTCAATTTTGGTTATAATTTTTGTTTCTTGATTCATTGATTTATTTTTGTTAACTTACAGTAATACTCTATTGACGGAAATTGAAATAAGGAAAATTGCATTGGTTTCTCAATTAAAAGAGGCTACCAAATAACTGAGCGTCTTTGGTCTATGTTGTAAAAGATTCACAACACAAGTATATATATTCGCAAATCTTCCTGTAAGAGATAGAGAGGCCTAATTCAAGAAGTTCCAGAGAATGTTAGCGGTTGGTATTCAGTGTTGCAATTGTAACAGAGTTGGGAATGAATGATGTTTTGAAAAAATCTAGCAGTTAACTCCCTACCTTATTCTTACATGATATTAGCCATTCCCGCACATATGGTGGAAATTTCGGGTGGTGGCATGCAATCTAAAGTTACTTAACTCGAATTCATTTAGTGTTTATTTTTGAAAGTAAAAACTATTTGCTAGCGACAGGCTAGCGACAGACAAATAAAATTAGGTTGCGGACGCTATATTTCATAAGCTAAAACAAAATTGAAATATGCTTTTGATATGGAAATATAAACAAAACCTGTTTAATTTTGAAATCAAAGCAGAATTTATTCTGCATTTAAACGTAGAATTAAAAGCGGATTTGGTGTGTCACTTGCATTTGTTTCCAGCAAATAACGGCTTTCCACCCGCCAACCACCAAAGTAGAGTGAAATGAAATGCATACAAAAAAAGGGGCAATTCTTTAAAAAAAAAGTGAGAAATCTGCGAATGTAAAAGTTGCTAAAATAAGGGGAACTCTATACAACAAAATGTCAAATGTTAAAATGATAAAAATTCCTAAAAACCAAATTAATTCTGACGCCCTGTACTACTGTTGACATTTCTCTTACATAAAATAACTTAATTTTAAGTTTAGTTTTAATGATGGCCAAATTTGGGGGTTTGCCTACTCTGTCAGAATCGGAACAGGATGAAGAAAACAGTCCTCCTGCCAAAAAGAGACGTGTGGCAGTGTATTTTACTTACAAGAAGACAAAAGAATTTGACAATTTGCAATACGCAGCTGAATTATATCAAATTGGATGGTTTTGTATGGTTTCCTCCGAAAGTGATTTTTTTCGCTTTATTTTAGCAGCTTTCACATTTGCAGAATTCTCACTTTTTTTTGTATGAATTCACCATTTCTTGTATGCATTAATTCACACCCACCAAAGTGGACGCTTCACAGTCTTAGCATATGTTAAACTTTTCTGGCAATTACCCAGTTTTCAACGTTAGGTTATTTGAGTTCTTAGATTCCACTATCCAGCTTCCCAATGTTTTCTGATAATAGGTTCACAGTACATTCGTTTCTTGCGAATTGTCACCGGAGTTGTTTTGTGGTCCCTCTAACAGAGACTGTATATAGAGTTTTCCGTTTGAGTTGACAAAAATCGGAATAGCGATTCACGTGTTTAATGCAGCTAATAATACAATTGGTATACTGGATCCTTCAATCAATTTAACGTGATAGTGATAAAGATGTTGAAAACTTAACGTCTAGGAGTGAGTGACAGTTTCTGCACTATGTTGCAATTTCTACAGAAAGTCGGATATGTGACGCCTTGGGAAATTGACATGAACTAACCACACCAACCATACAAAACCAAAACGGGATGTCGTATTGATTGAGTGGTGTGACACCACATTAATTGCTATGAAGCATAAATTGACTCTCTGTTTGAGCAACAGGCAGTCTATCAACTCGCAGTTGCAAAGCCTAGTACGATGTCAATTTTTCTTTGCACGAGCTCATTTTAACCACTGACAGACAGTGTGCACATCGGCTTGGCCAGGGGTTACAAGGATACAATGAGCTTCAAGGGGCTTATAAATATTATGTCATGTTATATCCTTTAAATGTTTTAGAGTTAAGGAAGCTTCATTCTGATACATCATGTCAAAATTTAGATGTTGAGTAATCGTAAGTACCGGAAATTATACGCTTTTTAAGTGAGCTTTTTAAGCTCTGCGATACTACCGCCATCAACCTCACGATGTGCTTTTTTTTTTAATTTATAACGTTCTCTCTATATATTGCTAATTCGTCGCTAGTTTGCTGCCAATTTGATTTATTTCGCTTTCTCTCCGTAATTACTGATGGTTGCCTATATGGCGGGTGGCCCAAAAGTTATCTTTCGCTGGTGTTGCTGAGCATATCTGTTTATCCTTAGTTTTTTTTAATTAAATTCATACACTTTTTATATCTGCTACGAAGGTCGATTGACTCAAGACAAAATCATTCATAACGCATCGGGTCTTGACCTTGTTTCGCATACAGTCACAGTCAGTCACCCTCGTAGCTACTCATTCTTTTCCATCCTCTTTGTCTGTGGTTGCTCAGAATTTAGATTATTTTCTAATCTTTCTTGGTAGATGGAGATTAATGAAACACTTGGAAGTTGCGCAATATTTAGCTGATAATTGAAGTCTTAAGCCTATGGTTAATAGTTTAATGGCACTCAATAGACAGTCTGCCATATATACAAATTGTCAAAGTCCAACGTCGCCCAATTCGCCGCGTTCTTAATTCTAAAGAGAATAACCACGGCTCTCCTGACAAAATAGTGGGATCAGAGTTTTTTTTATACTGTAGACTTCTTTCGATAACTTATCTTTGAAAAATTAGTTATTTGGAGCCGGCAAAATACCATTGCTCCAGAGAAAAGATATTTGAAGTTACCTTTTCGTTTCAGAAATTAGTGCAGTACAGTTAACATAAGACGTGTGGGAGAGTCAATACAGAAGAATTGATGTAGAAACTCCGGAGAATCAAGTTGCGATTGTCCTTGAGAGCGTTGCCTATTTGCTAAAGTTAAAAAATCATCAAGTTTTTGTGGCGAGGATGTGGCACTGTAAAGATAATTTTGTCCCAAAACAAGAAATCATTCCTAACAACAGCGGTTAGTTATTCATTATCTCAACTCGCGGATCTTTCTGAGGCTTTTTGCGCTAAAAATTGACAAAATTCTGCAAATAGGTTTATAAACAGCCTGGCTATATCATTCACATTTTCAACATTTAAAAATGCAGGTATTGCGGGAGACTCGCAGAAACTTGAAAAATTACCAGTAAATTCACATTGTGGTTTTTATTATTTGAGGGGACATGTCTTGAAACAGCCGTCATTTAACGAGAACAGAAATCCCTACATGGCTAGAACTGGTTAAGGCAGTTCTTTAGGCAGTATCATTAAAGTTACGGATTTTGTTGATTTAGTGAGGCATCCCTGTCTTCCTGTTCGTTTGTACATTTTCATAGTTAATATTATTCAAAGCTGATTTGAAATTCATAGAAAAAAGATGAAAAATTTGCTTCCTATTTCAGAATATACCCGGTGACGCTACCAAAATATTAGACTCTACAACTGGGTTGCAAAACTGCTGGTATTGATGAACCCCCCATTGAAGACTTATCATCGGCCCATTATCAACTTGTAAGTTTCGAAAAAGTTTGTAAAGGCAGGTATAACGCAATTCAACAATATTTTATATCTGTGTAAAATTATTTAACTTGGAATGAGGAGTTCTATATGCTTGGGCATTCCGAGGAAAGAAGTTGTTATGTTCCTGAGCTCAACGCTGTTGATAGACGAGTTTCCCGGACAACTTTGCGTGTTTATTATTATTAATTGTTCTAAATAATTTCCTTGAATTCTTTTAGGCACCCAGCCTATTCTGATTCAAAATGCTTTATGATCGGACTCGGGCAAGAGCGGAAGCGGAAAAAGAAGCATTTAGGAGAAGAAGAGTAATTGTCCGAATCTGGGCATCGTGTCTAGACAATGGAGAATCAGTTGGCCATGCCTCGTTAGAGTATAAGTTTAATGGTCATACTTATTATGTAAGTTTTTGGCCAAAGGATCCCAAGCTGCATAATGTCATAGTTCCTTGTGCCAGTAAACTAATAGGGCACCTGCATAAGGACATTGAACTCGAAAGCAGGGATCCTAAGTATACATTCTGTTTCTACACGCTGGATCCAGAGGGAATGCTTGAGGAGTTTAAAAGGTTCTATACAACACTTAACAAAGGGAGTTCGAATGGTTGGTGTCTGCTGGGTCCTATTTGGGATAAGTTTGATTGTACTTCCGAGAGTTGTGCCTCACTGGTTTGGCGACTTTTGTTGGCGGGTGGAATTAGAAATTTGATTTCTTCCACCGATGTTTCTTCAATGATTAGCCGTGAAACCGAAAAGACTTCGGTACGGGCTGGAGCCGAAATCCGCAAGTCCAATTTCAGAGAAGTGAGTAAAGAATCGATTCTTGCTACAGAAAATGCCGCCTTTATCCTTATAACAAGTCCGGACGGGCTCAAGAACGTTTTGCTGTATGCTAAAGCCAAGGAGCTGAAACAACATCTTTGGACACAAGCAATATCATTTCCGGAGGAGACTACGCCAGAAGTAGAGACAGATAATTGTGAACCAAATTGGTTATATTTTATTGCTCTGGTGGCACTGATTCTCTCAGTTCTATGTATAAAATTCCTGCATTATGAATTATAAATTAGAGTTCTGTGCACGTTTTTAGCCTAACTACAACAGATCATCTCTAATTCAAAGTTGAATTTAGTTGTCCATAACAGCTGACTGAATATAGACAAGTACGGACTGCTGAGTAAAGTAAAGCAAAGTTAATTTTATATTTCTCATTGCTTAAAAGTGTAATTTTTGATGAACCACTACATATTTATGTGCGTATGGAGGCTACCATGCCTAGCAGAATCCAAGATCCTTGAAATTTATTACAAGGATCAAAATTAGTTGCAATAATTCTGGACTAAAATATTTTATTTTAAGTCTTCTAAATTTTAATATAACCTTTATTTTTATCTTTAAAAACATAGCATAGTATAATGCATTATGTCTGTACATTTTCTGTTGAATCTGTTATTTAATGAAAGAGCAGACTAAACAAAAGGTTCCTGGATGTGCAGTAAAATTTTCAGAAAATTTAATTCACAAAACGCAAATGATAAATTTGTTACAATAAAACTTATTTGGATTCCACTTTCGACTTGGACCCAAGTGGGTCGATCACTTCTTTCCCCTTCGTTTTTGGCCGTGTTAAAGAAAGAGGCTTCCTCTCCGTATATCTTATCCTTCCCATTCCCATGGAAGTAAGTACACGCGCAGACTATACTTCTCAATTACAAACTCTGCGGAATATTCATTCAATTCTGAATATCATCAAGGATCTTATCATCAGCAACAGCAACTCACCCTACGTCAATGCTGTAAATCTGGTTTCTCTCTTTCTCTAGAGTCCATCTCCTTTTTCCTCATCTCCTTCTCCTCGATTTCATCTGTTCATCAAGAAACGACCACCCAAGAAAGGAATATCGCAGTCAGATCATTGATCATCACATAAGAGTCTCAACCCCCTGCATAGCCTGCGCCCGGCCCACGTACGTCAAATAAAATTACTCTCTAACCAGACCAAAAAAAAGGTTCTGCTGAAAGTGAGAGTGTGGACCCCATTCCATTTCGGAGCATACCAGTGGTACGGAAATGGAATGGGGTCCACACTCTCACTTTCAGCAGAACCTTTTTTTTGGTCTGGTTAGAGAGTAAACAAATGCGGATACAAAAACAATTAAGTTTTAACACTACTATTACTACTATTCAGCAGAAGCTGAGCACTGATAGTATATGTTATTTGAAATTTTAAGGCAAGTTGTACGTTCGAGCCGATGATGCCAAATTTATCGAAGCCCAGCTTTGAGATAAATTTTATAACCATGCTACTTTTACGCCACCCGCGACACTTTCCTAATCTTTCAACTTCAAACTTTCATACTCTTGTCATTTTTTTGTAGTTTGTCTGCGATTTGTTGAACAGTTATCTGGAGAAGGACCAAACTCCAATCAAGTCAATCAATAAACATGTTTCCATTCCCACAATTTTATCTTCTAGAAATTTTATCTTTGGAGTGAAGTTCTCTCATTCAATTCCCACTTTATTCTCTGACCTTTCGTTATTGAAAATAGGTTTACTAGAGGCTTAGGATGCAGTACGCCATAATCGGGGGAAGTGGTTACATTGGATATCACATTGCCGTAGAGTTGGTCACCAATGGACACTCCGTTCTAATCTACGATATCTCTCAACCGGACGCGGAATGGGTCCAAGACGCAGAAGAACAGGAGGCCTTCAGAAAGCAACGCCTCAATTTACGCTTCCTCCAGGGGGACATTTTGTCAGTCAAAGATCTCACGCAGGCAATGACGGGTGCTGACTGCGTTATTCACTGTGGTAATTTAAATTATAACCTTTTGATTCATGTCGTATGGGTTGAGTTGTAGTTTTTTTTTCATTTCAGTATCCTACGGAATGTCTGGGCGAGAGCAAATGCCCGCCAATTGGGACAAGACGGAGCTAATAAATGTCCAAGGCACAAGGAACGTCATTCTGGCTGCGTGTGCGAGTGATGTCCGAGGGCTGGTCTACACTAGCACCTGTAACGTTGTTTTCGGAGGCCAAGAAATCCGGGATGGGGACGAGGGGCTGCCGTATTTCCCTCTCCACCGCCATGTGGACCATTATTCTCGCACAAAGTCAATTGCGGAGCAACTGGTGCTGATGGCGGATGGGAAGCTGACGCTCCTGGCTGCCTCAAAGCTTCGCACCTGCTCTCTTCGACTGGCTGGCGTCATTGGGCCGAAAGAACGACGACATCTTCCGCGTATCACCAATCTGTGGCCCATGTTCAGATTCCGATTTGGTTATGGGGAGAGCCTTGTCCAATTTTCCGGGATTGGCAACATTGTGCAGGCGCATGTGAAGGCAGCAGCGGCGCTTCTGGCCAAACCAGAAGTCGTCGGAGGTCAAGCTTATTTCGTCAGTGATGGCGTCCCGATCAATACTTACGAATATTTTCGACCCTTACTGGAAACCATGGGACATAGTGTGGCTACAAAGAAAAACGTTCCGATGTGGCTCGTTTGGTTCGGGGCCTACGTCGTCCTCTTCTTCCATTGGCTCCTCCACCGTGTTTGGGATTTCAACCCGGTGATCGCTCCGGCTGAAATCTACAAGACTGCGTCTACTCACTACTTTAGCAATGCCAAAGCCAAGAAGGATTTTGGATATGAACCTAAAAACCCAAATGATTTGTCAGAAGTCTGTAAATATTATTCGAAGAACCGAGAGTATCCAAAGAAATTCCGAATTGAACATTGAAATATCTCGAACGGAGGAGATTGGTGGGAACTGATTGAACAAAGGAGCGTCAACCTTAGCTGGAAATTCTTATCCACTTTACCATAGCCAACTTTACCTTACAAGTTTGAGAACGGAATACTTTGATGTCTTTAGCTCATGTCTAACTAGAGCTGGTGTACCACCATCAGAATAAAGCAGTAAATTCTCAACTTTCAAAACCTATTTTTATTCTGCGACCTACGCCAAAGCGGAAGAAAAACCTATTGATGAACAACTTCCAGTACGGTCTTCGAGTTCACGTGGATGAATGTGGTAGAAGATCCAAGTAGGAAAGGTTTTATTGTTGCGTCGCTTTCGTTGTAATACTCAAAGGATGAATTGTAGCATGGATGGGGGAGTTTCTTATGGAATAATTAAATAAAAGATTTTAATATCCAGTCCACGGTTAATTAATTCATCTACCAAGGAATTGAAGAATGTTCGAAACGCAAATTCCCTTCCTCCTTAAATTACTCACTTCAATCGCTGCCTGTCAGTCTTTTTGGGTCCATTATCCAGGTCTTCAAAGAATTATGGTTCTCAACGACTACAAATTTTTCAACATTAGCTTGGAGTACTTCTGCCATGTCTCTCAAGTTTCAATCTCGCAGAATTGAATTCTTTCCGAAATCTTACAAAGTCTGATATTAGTGACAATCATGCTAATAGACGAAAAGGCTCCTCTACTACTCTATTGATGGTTGGTGATAAAATCACAAAAAAATCCACCTTTTTTTTTTTTTTTTTTTTTTTTTTTTATATTTTTTTTTAATTTTTTTTTATTTTATTTTTTTTATTAA
>Ga0194135_10000814_pt1 | contig 18248 bp, 12 predicted proteins | sample LitLau_LLRF_2013_FD_134024 | JGI IMG/M metagenome (GOLD analysis project Ga0194135, IMG submission 134024) | Freshwater sediment microbial communities in response to fracking from North America - Little Laurel Run_MetaG_LLRF_2013 (version 2) | ecosystem: Environmental > Aquatic > Freshwater >...
AATCAAAAGGGTAATCATCGATATTAATTTCGTTTCCAATTCTAGGTTCAATTAATTTTAAAATAAGAATATAAGATAAATTTCTTAATGCTTTTTCTCCAGTTAATCCTTCTCTATCTCTCAGTTTATTTAAACAAGCTTTGAAGGTATGAATAAGAATATTAGCCATTTGGTATATAATAGTGATAATAAAAAATATAAATCATTTTTTTGTCTAAATAATAATTAATTCACGCTTAACTTTATTATTATTAATAATTAATTTATCAAAATTAGCAACATTATAATATTCATTCCATAACCCATACGGTGGGAAATTATTATCTAATTTACATAAATACTTACATAATGTTGATAAATCCATATATTTAAGTTTTAAATCATAAAGTAATAATTCATTAACTTTTTTAATGCAAGTTTCTAAATCGTAATATTTTTTTTCAATACTTAAGTAATGAATCCAATTAATAAAATGTCCATTATATAATAGTTCAGGTTCATCTGTTAATCTATTATCCTTTTTACATAAATCATAATATTCATCTTTATTTTGTATTTTATTAAAAACTATTATTTTTCTTGCATTTTCATAACTAACTCCAAGAGTTTCACGTTTTATTGTTTTTAAAATTAATTGTTCAGTTATTTTTTCATCATAATATCCAAAATTATCTAAATCATTATGTGTTTTAAGAATTTTATGTTTTTTAATATCAATATTAAAAACTTTTATTTTTTGTGTAATATTAACATCTTCTTGACCCATTTGATAAATAACTTCAATAACTTTTTTCAAATCAGGATTATTATTATTTACTAAGAAATCATTTTTATTTAAAATTGGTAAAATAATCTTTGTGATTTTATTAGGTTGATGTTTATTTTTTCTACTTGCTCTTAATGCAGATTGAACTATACGAATATTTGAACTCATATTTTCAGCAAATACAACAGCATCTATATTATGATTATCATAACCTTCCCCCAAACAATATACACAAGTAATTATTCCAAACTTTGCTTTTTCAAAATTAGTAATTATTTCTTTTTGGTATATTGGTTTCATTTCACTATGATAACTTGAATAATATAATTCAGGTATAACAAAGTAATTATCTTCTAAAAGAATTTTTATATAATTTATTACTTTCAAAGAATTAACTTTATTATTCAAATATACTAATAAATGATGGGAATGCCCTTCGAATATGCTTTTTAAAGATGCAAATGCACTTAAAAATAACCTCTTATCATTTTCTTCTGTAAAATAATTACTTTTTAATTGTTCTTCATTAATAATAATAGTTTGAATAACATAATCACAAATAATATTTTCATTAATAGCCCAAAGCAAACTTTTTCTATCAATTATCTCTCCAAAATATTCAACATTATCATTTGAAACTACAATACTATCATCATATGAATTTTCTAATTGTTTAAGTGTAGCAGTTAATGATAATTGTTTTCTAGATTGTATATTTAACATTTGGATATATGTTTTACTAGTATTTTCTAATTGCATATTATTAGAAGTTAAATGATGAACTTCGTCATTTATTTTCATACCAAACACAAACTTATTATATTGTGTTGCAGTATATACTTTGTAGGCGGATGAATATGTAGTTATTATAATATTCTTATTTTGATTATTCTCTAAAAATTTTTTAATAATTTCAATATTTATACAACCTGAAACAATTAAATATTTAAAATTTGGAAACAACATATTAATAGCATTTTCCCATTGTTTTAATAATAATTTATTAGGAACACCAATAAGAATAGTATTTAAGTTTAGTTCTTGTGTAATCCATAATGAAATTAAAGTTTTTCCAACTCCACACGGAATTATTAGTATTCCTTTATTATTATTTTGAAAATATTCGTATGATTTGTTAATAATAATAGTTTGGTCATTTCTTGGTATTATTTGTCTATTAGATTTTAGTTTAGCTATTAATAATTGTATATTTATTTTTTTTATTGTATTTCTTACTCTATTACATCTTAGCAAACTACTAATTTCTTGTGTTGATAATGTTTTATATTTAATTCCAAGTGTAATTAAATAAGGTTCAATAAGATTAATAATTTTTTTATTATAAAATTCAGTTCCAGCATCATATTTAATATTTAATTCATTAAATTGATATTGTAATAATCGTTCGATAATTCCTAATTTTTCAATTGGAACTTCAAAAACAGCTTCAAAATATCCTCGCTGAACTTCACCAGTAGCATATTGTGTATCCCTTTCTGGGATGTTATTAGCTTTACCCATTTTACATACATCATATACATCATAAGATGTATGATTTCTAATATAAATATAACCAATAATTAAATTCATTTGATTACAGATTATATAAATTTATAAATCATTTTTTAAGAACTACATACGGTCATAAGTTATCAACTAATGGTATTTTATTTCCTGAATATGATAAAAAAATGATTATAATTAATATTATTACATAACTTTAACACAATGAACCAATTAAAAGGAACTATTTATCTTAGAGATAATGCTTGGTATAAAATGGAAAATGTTATAAAAATGGGAATAACAAGCTTTGCGAAAGATAGAAGTAATACATATATTACTGGTGAAGTTGAAAGAGGAGAATATATATGTGTTATAGAAATACCATTAGATAATATGAAATTTATTGATAAATGTTTAAAACATTACTTTAAATTATTCAATATTTATAAAGGTGGTGGAACTGAATTTTACGATAGATGTATTATTGATTTAATTGAACCTTATTTAAAAAATATAAATATACAATATAAAATTTTGACTAAAGAAGAAATAAATTTAATGACTAGATGTGAAAGAGTTAGAAATATTCCAAATGTTGATAAGGTTAAAAAGGCATTTAATCAATTAAAAATAAAAAATATAATTCAAAATTATAAAATTAAACGAAGTAAAAATGAATTATCAAATATGATTAAACCAAACAACCATCAGCAATATATATTAGAAATTATTGAAGGTTTCTTTAATTTATATAATACTGGAAAAATTGTTTGGGCGTGTGGTCTTGGAAAAGCTTTATTAAGCGTTTTAATTGTGAAATTATTAGAGTTTAAAACAGTTGTAATAGGTGTTCCTAGTAATAATTTACAAAAACAAGTTAAAAATGAAATTTTAAAAATATTTCCAAATAAAAACAATATATTGTTAGTTGGATGCGATGAAACATATGGTATTAAATCATCTACAGATAAAACTCAAATTATAAAATTTCTTAATAATAATCTCAACTCTCACCCTAAATTTGTGATTTCGACATATCATTCGTGTCATTTATTAGTTGATAAAGAGATTGCATTTGAAATTAAAATTGGAGATGAAGCGCATCACTTGGTAGGCATTGAAAGAGAAGAAAATAGAGGATTCCGTCTATTCCATAAGATAATTTCTTCAAAAACGTTATTTATGACTGCAACGGAGAAAACAATTGAAACACGAACAAATAAAGAAATATATTCTATGGAAGATGAAACTATTTTTGGAAAATATATTGATGTTAAATCAGTTCATTGGGCAATAGAAAATAAAAAAATAACAGATTATAATATTTTAGTTTTGAAAAATACAAAATATGAAGTTGATGAAATTATAACTAACTTAAAATTAAATATAATTAGTAAAGAAATATTTATATCGTGTTATATGTGTTTAAAATCTTTTGAAAAGTATAAAGATTTAACACATTTATTATTATATACTAATACAACAGAAGAAGCAGAACTATCTAAAAAATATATAAATGAAATTTTATCGTTAAATATTTTATCAATTCAAAAAGAAAAAATTTATAATAATTCTCTTCATAGTAAAAATTGCAATGATTTAGATAGTGAAGTAAATAAATTTAAAAATACATATTATGGTATTATTTCGTGTGTGTATATTTTCGGCGAAGGTTTTGATTTACCTAAACTAAATGGTGTATGTATTGCTGGAAATATGCAAAGCGAAACTAGAATAGTCCAATATTTATTAAGGCCTAACAGATTAGATTTTGAAAATCCTAATAAAAAAGCATATGTTATTATACCATATATTGATGCGGATGATTGGGAAACTGAAAATAAATCATACAACAAAGTTAGAACAATTGTTTCACAAATGAGGAATGTTGATGAAAATATAGAACAAAAAATATTTGTTTTAGTCGTGAAAAAGGGAATAAGGATACTAAAAGACAAAAAAATAAAATTTGAAGATTATGAGTTTGAAGAAAACGAAAGCGATTTAAATAAAATTAAGTTAAGACTCAGATATAGTAAAGCGTTAGGTTCTAAATTTACAGAAGAACAAGATGAATATAACTATGTTCGTTCTATTAATTCAATTTTAAATATAAAATCTAAAAAGGATTATAATCAACATCAAGAAATTCATAGTAATTTTATAGCTTATCCTGAAGAATATTTTAAATCAAAAGGAGTATGGAATAATTGGTATGATTTTATGGGTGTAGATACAACAAAATTTATTCAATCTAAACAAGAGTGGATAAATTTCTGCAAAGAAAAAGGTATTAAATCATTAGATGAGTATTATATTTATTGTGAAAAATATGATATTTTGCCAAAAGAACCAGCAGACTTTTATAAAAATTTTACTAATATTCCAAGTGAATTACAATTTAACAGAACTAGAAGATGAACGGTTATTTTCGTCATTTTCAATTATGAGTTGTTTCACTTTATTAGTTTTTTTAAATATTTTTTTAGGAATTTCAACTTCTATTTTTTCTTGAGTTTCAATATAAGGCATAGCTTCTTCGCTCAATTTTTGAATAAGATTTTTATATAATTCATCGGCAACTTTAACTTCATATTGAAGTGATTCAATCTGTTGAAAATTAATTTCTAATTCTTGAATAAGTTGTTTATTTTTTGGAATTTTTATTTTAATTTTTTCAAATACACTAGGATTAACTGCAGGATATAATGTTCCAGTTGAATTCAAAAGTAAGTATTCTGTAATTTTACTATCTTTAAGTAATGTATAAATATATTTAGGAGATATTTGTTTGCTCCTTATAACTACAAATCCAGATGAAGCTATACAATTTTCAATGTTAGCATTAATAAAGGTATAACACTTTAAATTTGGTCTAACAGTTGAAAATAATATATCATTCTTTTTAATTATTCGTTTTGCTCTTGACGGAAAATTTTCTGTGAAAACTTGAATATTAATTATATTTTCTTCCTTTATTGAACCAATATCAATATAATTAATTTGACTAAATTGATTATTTTTTAATAATTCAGGATTAATTTCACATATACTTCCTAATTCAATCTCATCACATTCTTCGTTCTCTCCAATCTCTATAATTCTATTTTGAACGAAAGTTTCTAACTCTTTTATTTGAGTTTGTTTTGTGTTTTTTTCATTATATGGTGCAGAAATTTTATTTACCCATTCTTGAATTTTTGTATGTGATTTTGGAATTGGAATTAGAATATTTTTTAAGTAATCTTTTGATAAATGTTTTAATGTTGAACCAGTAAATCCATCAGATAATAATTGCATATTTCCTTTAAATATATTATACAAATATTGATTTAATTTTGTTTTTATAATTAAATTATCAGCGGAACAACTAAATTTATTATTTATTTTTATATTAGCAACACCTCCTGACCCAATAATTAAACATTCTTCATTATAATCTGCTACATCACATTTTTGAATTTTATCACTTGAAGTATAAAAGTCATAATTTCCTATATCTTTTCCAAATGATGCCTTTCTTTTACTCTTGGGCATAAACTCACAAATATCATCTAACTTTACCAATTCATAACCTTCACCAACAACTATTATTTTTTTGTTATAATCTTTATTATTGAAAGAACAATTAGGATTACTTAGTATTTCTTCTCTAGTTGCTTGTGAAACCAACACATCTTTAACTTGTTTTATATCATCTTTATTTTCAATAATAACAATATCTCCTAATAATTCATAAAATTTATCTTCTGTATATTTTTCAACTACTAAATCACTAAATTTTACCTCAGTTGTTTTTTCTTCAGTATTATCAAATATTATAATTGAAGTTTTAGTTGTTGTATTTTCAAATTGATCTTGAGAAACACTAATAACTTCTCTAACATTAAAATTTTCAACTAAACATTTTCTTAAATCTTTGTATGTTTTATTAAAGAATACTCCCTCTTTCAACACACCAACAGCTGTTCCACCAACTTCTAAAATATCCATCATTAACATAAGAGAACAACTTTCTTTATCATTTCCTTTTAATTTATTATCTTTTGCAAATTTTTGAATTCTAGCACTACACGAATTAACACAAACTTTTGTCTTATCTTGTTCTTTTTTTTCTTGCTTTTCTTGAGCTTCTATGTTTTTTAGTTGTTTTTGTCTTCTAATTTTTAAAGCTTCATCTGTAGTAGTTAGAAGTTCATTTTTTATATATTCTTTAACTTTATCTCTTTTACTTTGAGCTTCTGATTTAGAACTCTTATCACCTCCATATGGGGGATTTGTAAATAAATACTCATACTTTTGTCCATTAAACTCATCTGTAAATGAATTTTTATATTTTAAATTATTCATATTAGGTAATACCCCAGTTAAACAGAAGAATTCCAATCCAGCAGACTTTATAACATCTTCATTCATATCATAATGATAAATTTTATTTATTTCAGTATTCCAGTTTATTAATTGCGGATTTTCTTCATTTAAATAATTTATATATTCAGTTGTAAAACCACCTGAACCTCCAAACATATCAATCATAGATGGTATTATTCCATTTTGTTTTATTTTTGGATTAGCTTTTTGTAAGCAATATTTTGTAATGTGTCTATCTGTAAAATAAGCGCCTAATTCACTAATTGCACTCTCATCACGACCAATAAAGTATTCATAAATTTTACCTGATAATAACACATTACAAGTTTTTTCAATAATAGTAATTTTATCAATTTCTCTTATAAGATACACAAATACAGAACCTCTAATATTTTGTGGTATTTCATAAAATAGAAGATCTTTTAATTCACTATCACAAATTGATTGTAATACATTTCCAAAAATTAATTCAGCCAATTGTTCATCTTTATTTTCATTTGCTAATTTCAATAAATACGAAAATTCGCAATCTGGTTTTTTCAAGCTTACTTTATCTAATAAATCATTTTCTTCTATTTTTTTTAAACCATAAATTATATTAAATACCTTTAAAGCATTCATTCCATAACCTGCGCCATTATTTCTAAGATAGTTATGTATTTCGTGTATTTTATCTCTTAATGCTTCTTTGTTTGAAACACTATTAGTTTGTTCAATTACTGTATTATTTAGAGTATTCATATCTTCTATTATATTACTTTTGTAATTTATTATATTTTGTTTCATTTTTATGTTATATATTATCGTTTCAATTTCTTTTTATATGTTTTATATTTTTCTTCTAATTCTTGGATTGGTTTCAAATAATTAAATATATGGGATGTTATTAGCTTTACTCATAATCAATAATTAAATTCATTTGATTACAATTAAAATATATAACAAACTACATATGGTCTGTGTAATGTTATTTATGTAAAGTAGATATATGAGTGAAATAATATCATTAGTTTCAATACTAATATCACAGATAATAACAGTTTATTGTGTGATGAATTTATCATTATATTCGATACCGATTATTATGATAGCCTGTATTTTTACAACTATTTCTATCGTATATAATCAACTTCCTCCTTCTACATATTTTATTACAATAGTTGGCCTACAATATTGTATTTCTTTAATAATGGATTATTTATTTAATAACAATATACCTAAATTATATGAATTAATTGGAAGTTTTTTTCTTTTAATAGGAGTAATTATTTCAATAATTTATTCTTAGATTTAGTATTGATATAATATATAATGTCACGGTGTCCAAAAGGAGAAATAAGATATCCTAGAAAAACAGGCGTTTGTATTAAAAAAGATCAAGTCCCACAAAAAACTAGAAAAATAAAATCAGTAAAATCTCCTAAAAATAAATTATTTAGATGTAAGAAAGGTTCCAGGATTTTCCCTCCTAAGTCTAAAAACTGTGTGACAAATGAAAAATATGAAGATATGGAGATTGAATGGGAACGTTTAAGAAAATTAAAACAAATTAAACGATGTAAAAAAGGGACTAGAAAATATATGTTTGCTAATTGCGAACCAACAGATGAACCACTATCGTATTCGCCAAGTAGATTATCAACTCCAATAAAAGCAATTTTTAATAAACAAGATGCAGTAACTGTTGTAAATTCTCCAAAATCAATAAAATCAAATAATTCTATAAAATCAAGTAATTCTATAAAATCAAATAAATCAATAAAATCAAATAATTCTATAAAATCAAGTAATTCTAATAAAACATTAAAATCTCAAAAAACTCCAGTATTTCCAGAAAAACAGGTTAGTCAAAATATGTGGAATGAAATATGTGGAATAACACAAAAAGTTAGAGATAAAATAAATTCTGAAAAATAGAGAACTTCATAATGCGTTTAGTAAATTTTTTAAATCTTATTGTTTATATATAATATGTTCATCACAAATAACAAGATGCTCGTCTATAATATTATTTTAGTAATATTGATTATTGGAATCATTTGGTTGGTTTATAACTATAACTACAATAAGTCTAATAATAGTTCAAGTGATAATTTAGTTGGGTCAATGGGTTCAGTTTATCCAGATGTTTCTTCGTCAGATGCTAATTCATTCCACGACCAACCATCTTCTTCACCTAAAGAATTAAATAAACAAGGTATGCCTTATATTAATGATTTACTACCACAAACAACTAATACAGAATGGTCTCAATTTAATCCTAATTTAACAGGAGAAATTGATAATATTAATAAGTATAAATCAGGATTTTTAAGAGGAATTGATTCAGTCGGTTCTTCAATGAGAAATGCAAACCAACAAATTAGAAGTGAGCCTCCTAATCCAATCGTCCCAACAGGACCGTGGAATATGAGCACAATCCAACCTGATTTTGTGAGAATTCCATTAGAAATTGGTATTGGCACACAATAAATATTGACATAAAAATGATATAAATAAATAAAATTTATATATATATAAATAATGGATAAAGAAGCAAAAGATTTATTAAATAAAATTGAGGAAACTCCAGAAGATGATGATGATAATGAATCCCAATTAAAAAAAAATATTGACCACGATGATGATATATCTGAAACAAGCGATTTTAATAGTATTAACGGTGGTTTAATAAGTGATGATGAAAGCGAAATAATAGATTTAAATGATGAAGAAGTTTATGCAGATGACGATGATGGAGACAGTATAACAGTTGCATCTTCTATAATTACTGATAAAAAAAAGAAGGTTCCAGAAAAAAATAATGATTCTATTTATAAAGACTATTCATTACAAGATTGGATTAAAATAAAACCAAATGATTATTACAAAAAATTAAGCAATATAAGAGGGGACTATGTTAAAGAAAATCATCCAGAGATTTTAACAATTTCAAATGAAGAAATACAAAATGAGTGTAATAATCCTAATAAAAAAACTCTTCCATTTATTACAAAATATGAAAAGGCTAGAGTAATTGGCTTAAGAGCAACTCAAATTTCAAATAGTTGTGAGCCATTTGTTGATATTCCTGAAGAATTAAAAACAAATGAAATAGCAATCGCAGAGCTTGAACTTGAACAGAATAAAATACCATTTATTATAAAAAGAACATTTGCTAATGGTATTTCAGAATATTGGAGAGTTTGCGATTTAATGATTATTTAATTCAAACATTCTATTTTTTTACATTTTCTCATTAAAGAATATAATGAATATAGGGTCAAGAGCACAAGTAATGCACGGAACTGCGCTAAAAACATCAGGTGGTTTAACTATAAACGACCTTATGTATAACAAACACGGACGAATTGTAAGTAAAAAGAAGTCAATGAATCGAGATACTATAAGACGTTTAACAGATAAGGGATATCATACTTGTAAGGGTTTTTTTGGAAGTATTGAAACGCCTGAAGATATGCTTGTAAAATGTAAAGCTAAAGAAATTCATAGCATAGTGCATAGTAGTAGAAAAACACGTAGAAGCAGATAACTGGTATAAAAATGATATGTAATAAAGAAAACTTAATATGTAATAAAGAAATATTGAATATTTTAAATGTCACAAACTGAACAATCCTTTAAAATTATTGAAAAATATATTGGGAATCAAGACCGCGATAAATTAGTCCAACATCAAATAGAAAGTTATAATCATTTTACTAATTACCAGATGGAAAGAACAATACAAATGTTTAATCCAGTAAGGATAGTATCTGCTAAAGATTATAATCCTGAAACTAATACTTATGCACTTGAAGTTTTTGTAAATTTTTCGAACTTACAGTTAATAAGACCAGTAATAAATGAATCAGATGGAAGTTCTAAACAAATGCTACCACAAGACGCAAGAACTCGTAATTTTACTTATTCTGCTTCAATGTTAGTAGATATTGAATTTAAATATGTTGTTCAAAACAATGGAAATACTGAATCATTAGTTTCTAATTTTAAAGCAATACCTATAGGTAAGCTTCCTATAATGATAAAAAGCAACTTATGTTTATTAACTCAATTTAAACATTTGCAACCATCCGAATATGGCGAATGCAAATATGATATTGGTGGATATTTTATTATTAATGGTAGTGAAAAGACAGTATTGGCACAAGAAAGAGCATCAGAAAATAAAATTTATTGTTATAACGTAAGTAAAAATAATACAACAAAATATAGTTGGTCTGCTGAAATAAAATCTATTCCTGATAAATGTATTTCCCCCAAACAGACGTTGTTGTATTTATCAAATAAAGATAATGGACACGGGTTTCCTATATTAATACAAATTCCTAAACTAAAAATTCCAATAGATTTATTTATAATTTTTAGGGCATTGGGTGTAATTACAGATAAAGATATTTGTTCTGCTATTGTTTTAAATATTAATAATCCAAAAACTAACACACTTCTTAATTTATTAGAGGCATCTATACACTCATCAAGTAATATTATCACTCAAAAAGAGGCATTATTATATTTAGCTGGGTTATTTCAAACTCAAACTGCAGCTGCAGCTGAAAAGGAAATAGTTGGAGAATCTAATAAAGAAACAAGAGAACGCGAAAAAGAAATATCTGCAATGGAAACTTTAAAAAATGAATTATTTCCACATTGCACTACTCTTATACAAAAAATAGCATTTCTTGGTTATATGACTAATAAAATACTTGTTGCTAATATTACTAAAACACAAGATGATAGAGATAGTTATTTAAACAAAAGAATAGACACAACTGGTGTATTATTAAATAATTTATTTAGAAACTATTTCAATGAAATGATTAAATTTATGGAAAAAAAATTAATACAAGAAATTAACAATGGTCAATGGAAAACTACTAATGATTACCGTAATATTGCTTCTAAAACAAATATTTATAAAATTATCAAGGCTTCTACTATTGAATCTGGTTTTAGAACAGCATTAAGCACTGGAGACTTTCGTATAAAACATACTACAAGTAATAAGATTGGTGTAGCACAGTTGTTAAATAGATTAACATATATATCAGCTTTAAGCCATACAAGACGAGTCGCTACTCCAAGTGATAAAAATGGTAAATTAATTGCCCCTAGAAAACTTCACGGAACATCCTGGGGATTTTTATGTCCTAGTGAAACTCCCGAAGGAGCCCCTATTGGAATTGTTAAAAATTTATCAATACTTACTATTGTTTCTATCGGTTCTTCTATTAGCACTATACGCGAAATATTATCTCAATATATCGAAGAAATCAACGACAACATATTTAATGGATATTATTATTCTAAAGTTAAAGTATTTTGTAATGGTGTTTGGTTGGGTATCCCAAGACCAGATGTTAATCCTATTGAATTATTTAATTTATTGAAAGAATATAAAATTACAGGTAAAATTAACCCTACTACAAGCATTATATTCGATTATAATTTATTAGAACTAAGAATATGTAACGATGCTGGAAGGTTATTAAGACCTTTAATTAGAGTTGGAAAAATTGGAACTCTCGAATGTGGAATTAAAAAACTTGAAACTTTAAATATGGAAAATTTAACTTGGAATAACTTATTTATTGGAGATAATAGTATTTTAGAATATATCGACGCTGATGAACAACAATGTAGCTTAATTGCTACAAGACCAAATGAAGTATCTACTAAACATTATACACATTGTGAAATTCATCCTTGCACTATATACGGAGTCTTAGCTTCTTGTATCCCATTCCCTAATTATAATCAATCTCCTAGAATCACTTACCAATGTTTAGATATTAACGAAACTGTTTTAATGAGCAATGGAAGTAAGGTCCCAATTAAAGACATTCGTATCGGTGATTGCGTCGTTAGCTTTCATCCTGAAACTATGGAAACCAGTTATACCAAGGTTGTTTATCAATACGTTAGAGAAACAGATAAAAAACTTTTCAAAATTACTACTGTAAGCGGACGAGAAGTTATTGCTACAGAAGACCATAAGTTTATGACTACTGACGGATGGTGTGAAGTTGGTTCTATGATTATTGGAAAAACTAATATTGGTATTTTACCATATCAACATAATTTAGTTGAAGATTGTATTGAACAACATATTATTTTAACTGAAGAACACTTTCGGGATTTCTCCAATAAACTTAATTTATCAACAAACATAATAAACTACTTTGTTTTGGAATTAAAAAATAATGATTTATTACCATTAACTAATTTAAATTACAAATTACCTATATTATCTAGAATATTTGGATTTATTCTTGCCAACAGTAAAGAACTTAATTTTACTGGTTTTAATTTTGAAACAGAAACTGACGCTAACACATTTGATAACGATATTAAATTATTGTGTGGAAAATATGATATTTTACAAACTTTATTATTAGCATTAGGACATCAACCAAATGAAATACCATCTTGGATAATGAATGGAACTAAGTTAGTTAAACGAGAGTTTCTTAGCAGTTTTCAAGGAAATACAGACTATAATTTTGATTGTATTAAAACATTATTAAATGAGTTTGGTATTGAAAATAATACATTTAACTTAAAACAATATTTCGATAATATTGGCTATAGATATGCATCTACTACAAATATAAACTCTGCTATTAAAATTGAATATTTAAAATATTTAGAATTTGAACATAAACACATTTATAATTTAGAAACTTTTAGTAAAAATACTCAAAATAATATGTTGTTTGTTCCAATCAAAAATATCAAAGAAATTAAAAACAGATTAGTTAGTGATATCACTGTAGAATCTGAAAATCATAGTTTTATTGCTGGCAATAACTTCTTATCAAGTAATTGCGCCCAAGGAAAACAAGCTATGGGTATATATGCTACAAATTATAATTTGCGTATGGATAAAACTTCTTATATTCTAAATTCTCCAATGAGACCATTGGTTGATACTAGAATTATGGATATTATGAAATTAAACGAAATTCCTGCAGGAAAAAATATTATTGTTGCTATTATGACACATACCGGTTATAATCAAGAAGATAGTATCTTAATTAATAAAGGTTCTGTCGATAGAGGATTATTTGAAATAACAGCATATCATACTGAAAAGGATGAAGATAAACAAAAAGTTGGAGGAGAAGAAGAAATAAGATGTAACCCTGATTTCACTAAAACACGTGGAAAAAAGAGTTTAGCTAATTATTCTAAACTTAACTCTCTTGGCGTTATACCTGAAAATACACGTATCGATAATCGAGATGTTATTATCGGTAAAGTTATACCAATTAAAGAAAATAGAAACGACTTTACCACTTCAATTAAATACGAAGATTGTAGCAAGGTATTTAAATCTAACGAAGAAACTTACATTGATAAAAATATTATTGATAAAAATAGTGATGGTTATACTTTTGCCAAAGTTCGCCTTAGAACTCAACGCAAACCTGTCGTCGGTGATAAATTTTCGTCTAGATTTGGACAAAAAGGAACTTGCGGGAGTTTAATCCCTGAGTGTAATATGCCTACAACATTAGGTGGTATAAGACCTGATATTATAATTAATCCACACGCTATTCCCAGTCGTATGACTATTGGACAACTTAAGGAAATGTTATTATGTAAAGTTTTAGTTGAATTGGGTTTATTTGGGGATGGAACCGCATTTGATGATTTACCAATAGATTTAATATATGAAACTTTATCTGAATTGGGTAAAGAATCTTACGGAAACGAACTATTAATCGATGGAATGACTGGAGAAATGATTGAATGTAACGTTTTTATCGGCCCTGTCTTTTACCAGAGATTAAAACATATGGTTAATGATAAAACACATAGTCGTTCTACTGGCCCTATGATGATGCTTACTCGTCAGCCTGCTGAAGGTAGGTCTCGTGATGGTGGTTTAAAATTTGGACAGATGGAAAGAGATTGTATTATTTCACACGGAACTTCTCGTTTCTTAAAAGAAAGAATGTATGATGTCAGTGATAAATTTACTGTTTATACTTGTAAATCTTGTGGTGCAATGGCTATATATAACCCTAATGTCAAAAAATATATTTGTGGCTGTTGTAAAAATAATAGCTCTTTTGCCAAGGTTGAACTTCCTTACGCTTGCAAACTTGCATTCCAAGAATTAAACGCGATGGGAATTAATACGCGTATTATGACTTAATAGAATTCATATTATTATATATAATGGATAAGGTTTGGTTAATTACTGGAATTACTGGAATGGATGGTTCTTTATTTGCTGATTTTTTATTGAATAAAGGATTCACTAATATACACGGAATTATTAGAAGGTCATCTACTTTTAATACTCAAAATATTAATCATATTTTTGATAAATTAAATCTTCATTACGCTGACCTTACTGATTTAATGAATATATACCAAATTATCGCATCTATTAAACCAGACTACATTGTTAATTTTGCTGCAATGTCTCACGTTAAGGTTAGTCACGAAATGGAAAATTATACTTTTCAAGTTAATACTATTGGCGTTTTAAACATATTACAAAGCGTTAAAAATCTTGGATTGAAAAACTGTAAAATTTATCAAGCTAATACCAGCGAAACTTTCGGTAATTCTACTGATGGGTCTTTTTTGTTAAATGAAAATTCTAAACAAAAACCTTGTTCTATTTACGCTATTTCTAAAAAAGCATCACAAGATATTTGTGATTTATACAGAGATGCTTACGATATGTTTATTGTATCTAGTATTTTATTTAATCACGAAGGCCCTAGAAGAGGACACACTTTTGTTACTCAAAAAATTGCTGATTACGTCGCTTCATATAAAAAGGGGAATTATAAAAATCCTTTACAACTTGGAAACTTAAACGCTAAAAGAGATTGGGGTTCCGCTTCTAAATACATCGAAGCAATTTACTTAATGTTGCAACAACCAAGTCCGCAAACTTTTGTTATCGCTACTGGAGAAACACACAGTGTTCGGGAATTCGTCGAGTGTGCCTTTTCTACTATTAACGTAAAGGTTCGTTGGTTAAATTCTGGTATTGATGAAATTGGTATTAACGATGAAACACTAGATGTATTAGTTCAGGTTAATCCTAAATACTACAGAGATATCGATATTGATTGTTTAATTGGAGATTCATCAAAAGCTAAAGAAGTTCTTGGTTGGGAATACAACTTTACTTTTAATGATTTAGTTAAAGAAATGGTTGAATCTGCTCTTTCACGGTAAAAAAAATGATGGATTATTTAATTACAAATAAATTAAAAAGGAAAAATGCAAAATCCACACAAACGAGTAATTAATGATAGTAGTTTTATTAATGTAATCCAACAATTTCGTCAGATAAAAAGCATTTATCAAGAAGCTACTGTTACAGGAATACCCCACAACTACATGTCATCTTATACTGATGAAATAGATTGCTCGAGAGTAGGATTTACTGAAATACCAGACTTATCTCATATAAACGGACTCAATCTTTTAAATTGTAGTTTTAATAAATTAACGCAATTACCTGAACTACCAAGTATTTTAAGAGTCTTAAATTGTTCAAATAATTCTTTAATGGTTTTACCTAATTTTCAAAGAAGCTTACATTTAAGAGAATTAAACTGTTCGCATAACTTATTAGTTGAATTACCTGATTTAAGTAAGCTTGGAATTTTAAGTGAAAATCTTCGCCCGCTTCCGTTAACTACATTAGATTTAACTATATTAGAATTAACTACATTAGATTGTAGCTATAACTATTTAACTAAAATTAATGAACTACCTAATGGTTTAAGGACATTTGATTGTCGTTTTAATAAAATTGAACAATTACATAGGTTACCAGAATCATTATGTTGTTTAATTTGTTGTGATAATGAACTTGTTTCTCTTCCAGAACTTCCTAATAATTTAGGTAGCTTAAGTTGCCAAAATAATAAAATTATTCAACTTCCAGAACTTCCTAATAATTTATGTGGCTTAAGTTGCCAAAATAATAATTTATCTAGACTTCCAGAACTTCCTGAAAAGTTAGCTTATTTATCAATTTCTGATAATCCACTTATTAAACTTCCAACACTTCCTAAATTGTTTTATACAAGAGGAATATTGGAATGTAGTGATGACCAAATTAGTTTAATTCCTGAAGATTTTCCAAAACAACAATTAAAAATATTACCATCTAAAAATCTTAAAATCACTTATGAAGATTTAATTGATTTAACTTATTGATATTGTTTATATAATAATAATATTTTTTAACACTAAAAAAATGATGGATTATTTAATTACAAATAAATTAAAAAGGAAAAATGCAAAATCCACACAAACGAGTAATTAATAGTAATGGTATTGATGGAATCCAACAATTTCGTTGGATAAAAAGCACTTATCAAGAAGTTACTGTTATAGGAACACACTATAATTCAATGTCATCTTATACTAATGAAATAGATTGCTCGAAAGTAGGATTTACTGAAATACCAGACTTATCTCATATAAACGGACTCAATCTTTTAAATTGTAGTTTTAATAAATTAACGCAATTACCTGAACTACCAAGTATATTAAATAACTTAAACTGTTCAAATAATTCTTTAATGGTTTTACCTAATTTTCAAAGAGGATTACATTTAAAAGAACTAAACTGTTCGCATAACTTATTAGTTGAATTACCTGATTTAAGTAAGCTTGGGTATGATGTTGAGTATTTAAAAATATATTTAAATCGTGTTAATACAAATTATGGATTGACTACATTAGACTGTAGCTATAATTATTTAACTGAAATTAATGAACTACCAAATGGTTTAAATACTTTTGATTGTAGTTTTAATCAAATTGAACAATTACCTGAATTACCTAATAAATTAACACGCTTAAATTGTTGTGGTAATGAAATTGTTTATCTCCCAGAAATTCCTGATAATTTGGTATTCTTGGATTGTAAAAATAATAAAATTAATCAACTTCCAGAACTTAATAATATTGGATGGTTAGATTGTCAAAATAATAATATTAATCAACTTCCAGAACTTAAGTATTTGAGAAGTTTGAAATGTCAAAATAATAATTTATATAAACTTCCAGAACTTCCTGAACAGTTAAATTATTTGTCAATTTCTTATAATCCACTTATTGAACTTCCAAAACTTCCTAAAGTATTTTACGCACAAGGAATAATGGAATGTAGTGTTGATCAACTTAATCTAATTCCTGAAGATTTTCCAAAAAAACAATTAAAGATATCACTATCTAAAAATCTTACAATAAATGGAAAAGATTTTATTGATTTAACTTATTAAGTTTATCTAATAAGTTTTTCTTTTTTGTGTAAAAAATACTTAAATGATAATTAAAACTGTTTATAAATATTTCCTAAAAATAAAAATGGGGGAAAAAAGTCCGTTTTGGGGACCAATTCTAACGGGTTTTTGAAATTTTAGTTTTTTCATTATTATTTTAAGTCTATAATATTCATTAAATTAAAAACCCTTAAAATTACAATATGCATTTTTTTAGCAATTTTGACTAAATTTATGCCATATTTTTGCCAAGAAATATTTACATTAGTATTAATGGTTTAATTATTATTTTTATGTGTTTTGATTAACTAAAATACTTAAATGATAAAAAT
>Ga0194135_10000815_pt1 | contig 18246 bp, 29 predicted proteins | sample LitLau_LLRF_2013_FD_134024 | JGI IMG/M metagenome (GOLD analysis project Ga0194135, IMG submission 134024) | Freshwater sediment microbial communities in response to fracking from North America - Little Laurel Run_MetaG_LLRF_2013 (version 2) | ecosystem: Environmental > Aquatic > Freshwater >...
CTTCAACCACTTGCGCTTCCGATCTCTCGTTAGCGGGAGGCGAATTCTACAGCGTTACACGCTGCTGTCAACACCTCTTTTCAACCGCTTTCGACCGAGACGATCGAATCGTTAACAAGGCGAAAAAAGCTGCCTTAGTTACACGCCCCCTCAACGCAGCGCTCAAGAGAAATGAAACCAGGCCATTACGCAAGTAGCCCGCTCAAAGCAGCAACCCGACAATGACGCCCAAACCATAACATTGAGCAACATACGCGCCGCAGGCATCAGGCCTGGAGAGGATAATCAGGAGACTGACTACAACGAGAAACGGCGACCAACCTTAATAAAGGCGGCAGCTATAAATAGGCAGAGGGAGAGAGTCTCGGAGAATATGGTGTCCCAGGGCAGGTTCGAACTGCCAACCTTCCCCTTAGGAGGGTCATTAGAGCCGCCAGCCCGCTTGGCCAAACCCCGTGTTTATTGGGCTTCGCGTCCGGTTGTGTCCGTAAAAACGACGCCGTATAGTTCTTTTTGCACCCACCATGCACCCATGGGAACAAATTGAAAGAGAAGCTAACGGCAAAACTGCTTACCTCGCTGCAGGTCACTGGCAGCGAATATGAGGTTCACGACACCACCGTCACGGGCCTATTCGTTCGGGTGACTGCGGCCGGCACAAAATCGTATGTCGTGTCCTGGGCCCGCGGCCGCAAGAAGACACTGGGGCGAGTTGGCATTCTCACCCTAGACCAAGCCAGGACCGAGGCTACTCAGTATCTCGCAGAAGCTCGAGCGCTGGGCGAACCACTTGCCGTTACCCAAAAGCGCAGAGGAACCGCTCTACCCTCGCTACGGGAGTTCATCGAAGACACCTATATGCCGTGGTTCAAGACGCACCACAAAGGCCATGAGAAGACCCAGCACACCCTCAGCTGCAACTTCGACGCGATCATGTCACAGCGCCTCGATGCAATCACCGGCCGCGACCTGGACCAGATTCGTACAGGTTGGATGCAGTCGGGCAACAAGCCGTCGACGGTCAACCGCAAAATGGGCTCTATCAGTGGCGTCTTCAGCAGAGCCGTTGAATGGGAGTACATCGACGCCCACCCGATGGATCGACTCAAAGCCCTCAAGGTCGATTCGATGGGATTGGTCCGCTACCTGGACGGCGATGAGACAAAGCGCCTACGGGAAGCACTGGACGCCCGCCAAGACGAAGCACGGGCTGAGCGTGAGAGTGCGAACAAGTGGCGAGCTGACCGCGGCAAGGAGTTGATGCCGAGCTTGCTGCACATCCCCTTCACCGATCACCTAAAGCCCTTGGTTCTGGTGTCGCTAAATACCGGGATGAGACGCGGCGAACTGTTCGACCTGAAATGGTCAGCGGTGAACTTCCAAACGAAGACGATCACCGTCGCAGGCGCCACCACCAAAACTAGCGACACACGACATATCCCGATGAACAAGGAAACGGTCGCTGTGCTGGAGGGCTGGAAGAAGCAGGCCGGCAAATCTCGCTATGTGTTCCCCAGCCAAGAAGGCGGCCGTCTGGAAGACGTTAAAAGCGCCTGGCTCAAGCTACTGGAGAGAGCTGAAATCGAGGGGTTCCGCTGGCACGATATGCGCCACGACTTCGCGTCACGCTTGGTAATGGCCGGCGTACCGCTCAACACGGTACGGGATTTGTTGGGGCACGCCGATATCAAGATGACGCTACGCTATGCGCACCTGGCGCCAGGCACGAAGGCTGCTGCGGTGGAGCTCATTTAGCTCTCGATTGATCCCGCATTTTTTTGTAGTCCTCATACGAAGGCTCAAATGGCTTGTTGTTCTCTATAAAGGCAACATAATCCTCAATGGTGCTCCACTCGGATCTGACCAATTCAAGGTTCAATGAATAGTTGTAGTCGGCCTTATATCCCCATTTCTCCGTAAGGCCGTTCATGCCTCCATATAGGTCGTGGTCACCTTTAAAATAGTCGTGCCCAACGACAACCATCGCCTGCCTCCACAGCGTCTCCCCTGCGTAATCAGGCCCAAGAGCCCCCGCCCTGACTTTGTACAACACCTCGTCTTCTGTCCAAATCGCTACGAAGACGTTCATGAAGCTGATTTTTGTTCTCGGCTTTTCATGGAGGAATGGGTTTATGACGCTCAAGTCTTGCAACCCGTTTTCAATAAATGTTTCGAGCACCTTTACGATTTTTTCTTTCCTTGAGGCTGCCAACAGCTCGAGCGCCGCTTTTAGATAAGGATCGACTCTGGCCGAGAGAACGACCTTCTTTGAGCGGTTTGCCATCAATGAACCCCTTACGTCTACAAATCTTTTGCTTGCAGATCGTGTTACTTACAAATAGGATGTTTACGTCCGGACAAGTATCGTACAGTCCGCCTATTCGATCAAGGATAAAACCCATGCATCAAGCAGAACACTTCACGCCGCTGTCGGTCAGCGTCGAGGACGCAGCACGCATCGTTGGCCATTCACGGTCGGGCATCTATGAGCTAATCGCGGCCGGAGACCTCAAAGCGTTCAAGCTCGGCCGTCGCCGTTTGATCCTCATGAGTGAACTCAAAGCTTGGATTGAGCGCGCTGCAAAGGCCGGCACACGGTGAAGTGCGGAAAGAATAAGGGGCAGAAATTGCGCAGGGCTGCGCTGAGAATTGCCCTGACGGTGTTCGAGCACCGCCAGGGCGAAAACACACTGGCTAGCACCAACGTGAAGGGCAAACTATGACACGCCATTCTTCAACTGAGCAAGACTGCAAGATGATGGAGGCCCTACGAAACGGGCCAGTATCGACCATCGAAGCCGCCAAGGAGCTGGATATCGTCCAGCCGCCTAACACCATTCGCCGCCTCAGGAAAAAGGGGCACGAGATCCACACCTACTGGACGCACCAGTCCACTGAGCCTGGCCGCCCGCCTCACCGCGTCGCCAAGTACATCCTCATGCGCGAAGCGTCGTAAACCAGAGAAGCGGGGGGTGTCCTCAGTCTTGAGGACACCCCCGCACTTGCCTGTGAGCCGCTGAATGGCCAGAAAGACAAAATACAAGGTCGACTTTGGCGGCGGTCGAGTGCTGGCCCTGCCCTATCGACTGCTGATCAGTGACGCCTTCGACAACCTATCGACCAAGGCAGTAACCGTGCTGATCAAGCTGGCCAGGAACTACAACGGCCGCAACAACGGCGACCTGTCCTGTACAGCCTCAATGATGGCCAAGGGCAGGCCTATGGACGCCAAGACTCTTGCCTCGGCGCTTGCCGAACTGATGGATGCGGGCCTGATCATCCGCACCAGGGAGAGCCGCAAGGGAGGCAGGGAACAGGGAATGGCACGTTGCGCGCTGTATGCAATCACCTGGGCGGCAATTGACGAATGCCCGGGTAAGGACCTTGAAATTTCACCCGGACCACCACGGTTTAGGTTCGTTTAATTTCGAGTTTTTCGGTGGGAATTTTTCCGCCTAGTACAGGGAATTTTTCCCAGTCATCAAGCGCTCATTGTCCGGTTGCGTCCGGTTGTTTTGACGAACTGTTGTAGTACTGGGATTTTTTCCCAGTACCTTTCAATAAAACCGGGGCCTCCAGAGGGGTGTCAAAACGGAAAAAATCCCACCCTTATTAAATTACCACCACCAGGGGTTAATAAGATGGGACCAAAGACCTACAAGCAGGCCTGCTGCACTCATGGTTATGCAGGGAAATGTAAGCGCACTGGAGGCTTCACTTTCCTTGTCCTCGACTACCTACCTTGGACGCTGATTGGTATGTGCAGACCTTGTGCCGAGGAAGTCAGAAAGGATCTGATCTACCTGGCCGAGAAAGCGCCTACAGCCAACAGATGAGAAAAGGGCACCACCCCGTTGCAGGGTAGTGCCCTCCACATTGCAAAGCTTCGAAGTTTGTCAGTCCCGATCTGCGGGCTCGAACTGCTCGGTACCGCCCCGTAGACCTCGCAGCCCCATCACCGCGGCTCGTGCAACACGATCAACGAATCCGACCTCAAGATTCGTATACCAGCCGCCCATACCGAGTAGCGCGAACCGGATTGCGTCAAATGCCTCAGTTTCATCATGACTCGCCAGCTCGCAAACCTCGCAGTCAAAGAATGCAGCCCCCTTTCGCCAGTCCTCAGCCGCGCCGGGGTTGTTCCGCGGCCAATTGATAAGGCGCCCCTGGTCGTCCCGCCTGGTGAAGCTCATGTCCTCTCGGGTCTGGATCGCCGGGCTCATTGGTCCACCTCCAACGAGTCGAGCTTCTCTTGCAGCTCTGTGGTCTGGCAGTCGAGGTAATTGGCCCAGTCGTCTCCGATGTACTGGCCCAGGCCGGTCAGGGCTTTGACGTTGTGCCCCTTGCCGTGAATGACATCCGCACGTACCGCATTGAGCAGCGCAGTAAGCCAGGTCACGTGCTCGCGGGTTGAGTGGATCAAGTCGATAGCGTCGCTGGCCACATTGGCGTGAGTCTGCAGTTTCATTGCACACCCCCTGCGCTGATTCCGGCAAAGAGAGTGGAGCAAGGCAACACCTTGACGCTGATGTCCCCCAGGATCATCAGCGGGGCCAGCTCGGTCAGTTTGATGTAGGCCGGCAGCACCATGGTGGCAATGATTTGACCGCGCGCATCCAGAATTTGGATGGTATTCTGCTTAAATTGCATGACGTTCACCTTCAAGTTGCGTCGTGTGATAGCTGACCCGGTGTTAGCGCACCGGGTTGGCACTTCTTCCTAATGGCCCAGATATGGACCATCGATTCAACTGTTACTGCTTGCTCTTCTCGCTGATCCAGCCCGCCGCCCAGCTCAGTGGGTCTTTCGTGCCCATCGGCTTGAGCGGCTTGCCATCGCGTGCGGCCTGCTTACCCTCCTCCTCTGTCTCTGTGTGAATCCAGAGAGTGGTTTGCTTGAAACCGAGTTCGCGCTGACGCTCCCTGAACTCTCGTTGCCGTTCGGTGCTGCTTTTGGTGATCTTCTCGCCTGTCATACCAGCCTCGTTTCCCGTAACGGGAAAAGATAATGGCATCGCGTTACGGGAAACGCAACAAGGAGGATGCAAAATAATTTCCCCCCCTAAAACTCGGGAGAGGTCCGCTCAAAACTGAGCACATCAAAGGTGCCAGGAGTTTCCGGTATCTCCCGCCACCATCATGGCGACAGTTGGACAGGTAGATGCACGCAATTCTGCTCACATCTGGATTACAGAGCTGAAAGTGGAAATTCCCGCTTTGCCATTATCTGCCGGTAGGAGTCACAGCCGCCCCCCACAGGGACTGGAGAAGCAACCGGCGTACACAATCAAGCTGATAATCTAGGCATAGAAAGGTATATTAGCTAGACAAAAAGTCTGGCTAGGAGGCCTCAAAATGCTGCAGGTAGTGGAGAGAATTGGTAGCGGTGGCTTTGGAAACGTCGATCTTGTCATGGATCAAAATCGGGTTAATTATGCAAGAAAGACGTTTAGCAATAACCAGCCAGCAAGTTTCCCGACAGATTTAGTTCCAAACATCATCAGTCGCTTTGTCCGGGAAGCAAGAGTCCAAGCTGCGATACAGCATAGAAATATTATGCCTGTATTACATGCAGAATTATCTTCTTCTCCCCCATGGTTTCTAATGCCTGTTGCAGTTTCAAGCCTTGAACAGGATATACGCTTCGATCGCAGATTAAGCGGAAACGCGATGGACGCGATAATGGATATACTCGCAGGCCTAGAGCACCTGCATGAAATGGCAATTACTCACCGCGATCTTAAACCTCAAAACGTCCTAAAACTCAACTTCGAAGAGCGCCAGACATACGTCATAAGTGATTTCGGGCTAATCTCAGTAAGAGACACTCAGCTTTCTATCTTGACTCAGACAGGAATGCGAATGGGGTCAGACTATTATACTGCCCCAGAGATTGTTGCGGATCTTCGACGAGCATCCCCCATGTCCGACATTTACTCTGTGGGTTGTATAATCCATGATATGTTCGGTCAAGAAGAAAGAATTCCTTGCGCTGAAATACAAGAGGAAGGACCGTATGCAGACATCATGCGGTGCTGCACTAGACGAGATCCTAGCAGACGATTTCCAAACGTCGCAGCCTTACGTGATGCTCTTCTTGCAGTAGAGCAACGCCCGCCACACGTAGCTCAAGCGCAAGTCGCAACTTATATTGCTCACTTACAATCCGACGAGCCGATCGACCTACAAACTTGGAGAGTTATTGTAGAAAAGGTTGAAGATGAATCAAGCTCGAGAGACATACACACCCTTCTGTCTATAATATCCATCGTTCGAATTGAAGAGCTTATTGCGGCAAGCCCCGAGCTAGCAAGGCGGCTAGGCGTTGAGTACGCGCGCTGGGTGAAAGATGGAACCTTTAACTTTAGTGAATGTGACGGCATCGCTATTCGCCTTTCTCATTTTTTCAATTCGGGCGAAGTCGAATGCAAAGTCGAGGTATTGTTGGCATATCTTCTTATGGGAACAAGCCATAACAGATGGTTCGTTGAAAGAAAGTTTTTTGATGCATGTGGCGCAGGCTTGGAAGACCGAGTGGCTCATCGACTAGCACTAGAGCTTAGAGTTCTTGGGTATCGAGGATGCAACTTAATTTCGCACCTAGAACGTTCGATCGGCATAAGCAGATCATCTTTCCATCCACATCTAATTTCCACATTGGCTCAAATTTGCCCGGTATAATTATGAACCTATTCTCTCAGACAGAAAAAGGTCCTCGGGAACAAAATCAAGACTCCTTTCTATTAAGAGGCTTTGATGGTGGCCTTTGTTTTTTGGTTGCCGATGGAGTTGGCGGGAACAATGCAGGCGACATCGCATCCCAAACTGCTTGTGAAACATTTTTTGATGCAATTAGCGAAGGTGCTAGCCCAGTAGAGGCTATAAATATTTCGCACTTAACAATTCGTGATTTAGCTACAGAGAATCCCGAGCTAGCTGGAATGGCGACCACTTTAACCTGTGCAATTTTACATGAGAATAGGGTTTACGGCATACACACCGGCGACAGCAGAGCGTATCTGCTTCGCAACAATGGAATAAAACAAATAACCCAAGACCATTCAGAGGTAGAACGCCTAGTATTAGCAGGAAAACTGACAAGACAAGAGGCCGCAACGTATCCAAGAAAGAATGTTCTATATAGCGCAATTGGTGTCAGCGGGGCGCTAACCTATCAAGAATTCAATTTCGATTTAGAGGAGGGAGATCGGGTTCTACTTATGACTGATGGAGTTTACTCTGTAGTCACCAAAAAAGAATTCAGGGACGTTTCCCTAGAGCATTTCGATTTCGATACATATTGCAAAAAAATCATAGAAAAAGTTGTCAATGGGCACACCAAAGACAATTACACCCTCATAGGATTTCAATACCAATCGAGCAACGGTCAACATAGCTAATTGCGAAACTGAAAAAGCAAATTGACGTTCCTCACTTGTACTCGTTGCAATATCAGTCAAACCTGTATTTGGAGCGACCTGACAGCAGGCCGAAACAGGCGTTGCGATGGAAGCAACACCTTCAGATAAAGGTGATCTCGGATCACATTTAAACCATGGGGCAGTGAAGCGCTCCCCTACCCAACTCTGCCCTGGAGCAGAATTGGCGCGGGATCAAACCAAAGTGGGATTCCGTCACTTTGCCCCGGCCGCGAACTGCCGAGGATTTCTCTGTGGTTCGAAAGCCCTCGAATTCGAGATATTCCACCACTGGTGGAGCCCCCATCCAACCCCCATTGGGGGATGCATCCATCGTTGGATGCTTCAAGAAACTGCGCGCCACGTTTTCAGAATTCGCAAAACGTGGCGCGGACAGTTTCAATGTCCAGCCTTGAGCTGGTCGACTTCATCAATGGTCAACGCCTTCCGGATGATCCTGTTTTGGATCATGCCGACTTCATGAAGAAGGTGCCTCGCGTACTGAAAAAAGATGCCGGAAACTTTTCCGACATCTACCTAGGCTCGATGAACCGCAAGCAGACCGAGTACTGAGCTGAAAACTCAGCCCTGTATCACTTTGCCTACCATCGACTTACTGCAACAAAAATCCCCCTCTTGGTCCGCTGTAATCCTCCTATTTCAGTCCCGTTTAATCCGGTTATGTGTAGCACCTAAGGTGCACCCTAAAAGCACTGGATAAACGATCAGATCAGACCTAATGTGTCCTCAAATGGGATCTACCGAGGACCAACCATGACCACCACAGCCAAGCCACGCGGTCCGCAATCGAAGCCAACCAAGGCAGAGATCTCCGCAGCCTGGGCACGCCTTCGCACAGCCGCACAACAAGGCAATGTCGAGGCAAACGCATTGCTGATTGCCCTGGCAGAAAACAAACCCGCAATCACGATGGGGGCAGGACTTGCACGCGCCGGATAAGCCGCCAGTGGAGCGAGCAGACAAGGGCCAGTTCAAGAAGGGCCACTCCGGCAACCCTGGTGGGCGCTCTGGGCAGACTCAGGCCATCCGGGCAAAGCTTTCTGAAGGGGCCGATGCGGTAACCAAGAAGGTGCTGGCAGCAGCCAAGAAGGGAGATATGCAGGCTTGTCGCCTGATCCTCGAGCGCCTGGTCCCACCAATCAAACCAACTGCCGAGACGGTGCGCTTTGAGTTGGACGATTCCGACCTGCCTAGCGCAGCCAAATCGATCCTTCGCGCTGTTGCAGCGGGCGAGCTTCCACCAGACCAGGGCAAAGCCCTGATCGAGGGGTTAGGTGCCGTCGCACGAGTGATCGAAGTTGCCGAGCTGCAAAAGGCAGTCGAAGAACTCCGCGAAAAAATGGAGGGAATGCAGCAATGAGCATCAAGTCGTTGAAAGCGGAGCTGCAGCGCATCGCTCAGAAGATCGGCGCAGCAGATGAGACGGTGCTGCTGATCGTGCTGGCGGTCATTCGAGCAAACGTTAGCGAGTTGAAGACAGAGGAAGACTTTCCGAAAACCGCAGGGCATCACGTGGACTACCGGATTCAAGGGCGGAATGTCTCCCTGTTCTTCCCCTTCGCAGAGATGGATAGCGACCAGTGCGAGCAAATGGCCAAGGCCATCATCGTCCACACACGCCAGGTTGAACGCGCCGGCCGGAACCCTCAGGTCGGCATTCTGGAAATGCGGGTATCTCCCGTTGAGGGAGCCTGGATCGTCACTTGGCCACCTGAAGGCGTAACGGTTGAACAACACGCCGCCGAGCAATACCGCCTGATCGTTGAAGCACGCAATGAACATCCGTAGCCAGGTCGAAAGACTCCGCCGACAGGCCGCTAAAAGCTCGTTCAACGAGGACGTGAAGCAAATAAGCGATCTGATGGACGAATTGAGCGCGAATGCTGCCGGCTCCGAGCTACCCCAAAGAAATCAAACACTGCAAGACATTCTGGACGAATACCAGTCCTCAACCGCGGTCGAGCCCGGCCGCCACCTGAAGGAATCATCATGAAAATTGGAAAGCGCAACAATCTCAAGGTCGGCTCAGCAAGCGTCCACTACACCGAGTACGACCATATCTCCGTGGAGTCGCGAAACTTCTCGATTCTCAACCAAAACGGTGCCAAAGCGACCTGGCAGGCTGGCTCCCTTTTCCGTCCGCTCCGCGAGCTGCAAACCCTGGCTTTGGAATGCTTCAAGGATGTTGGAAATGACATCGTGAAGATTCGTGCGAATACGGACTACAACCCCTCTGCCATCGAGCGCCTGAGCAAGGAAAAAATTGATCAGGTTACTGAGGCGCTGGTGCCGGCGATCAAGTCAGTTACTCAGAATATGCTCACCCTTTCAGAGACTGTGAAGCGCGGATTCGCACCTGTTTCCCCACGCAGCAATACGGATGTCGTTGGCTTCCTGGCTGACCAGGAGCTACGCACGATGGTGCGTGGTTTGCCGCCGGAGGAACGACGCTCTTTGGTGGTGGCGTCTCGCCAGGGAGCTCACCCAGAAATTGTCGAGGCGATTCTCCGTGCACACCCAATGCTCTCTGGGCTCAGCTCAGAGTCGGCCGGCAGCCTAGAACGAGCAGGCATCGCCGCTTCTCGTGCCGAAGATCTGGAAACCCTGCGCCAAATGTTGAAGCTGTACGACGACGTGATGACCACCACGGCCCAGGCATGCATAGGACTGTGCGGAATGGTGGATAACACCAATGGTTACAAGCTGCGATTTGAGAAGTGGCGCCAGGGTTGCGACGGCTCTGAGCTGCTGCGCGATTGGCTCGGCAACCTCCCCTCTCGTGCTCACACCACGAAAAAAGAATCAGCCAAACCTGGGGATGATGAGCCTGCAGATGCAGACGACGAAGGCTCCACCAACGACGACAAGGCAGCCTAGAAACAGCTAGAACTCGACCTTCTTAAATTCAGAACATCTAGAGGCTCACTTATGAGCCTCGCAGCACCGAGGGACACCTGATGACCGTGTCAGACCAATTTGCAGAAGCCTGCAAAACGACAAATCTCGAGCGAGTGGGCAAGCCAGATCGGCATATTGCCTACTCGGTACGAATTGTCAGTCTTGGCCAAGCTCACGAAGTGGACGGCCCATTCTTCACTGAAGCTGAGGCAGCAATCGTCGCGGGTTATCTGAAGAGCTCGTGCCGAAACGCCAAGGTTGAATCCTGCACCTACCAGGACCACCCCGCCATAACCCCGCAACTGATCTTGGATTGCCAGGCCAGCCGCACTCGCCTAGCACAACAACTTGTAGACGATCAAAAGGCCAAAGCTGAATGAATGCTCATGGTGAAAAGATGCAGACCGTTTTGGTTTATGGCCAGCTCGCAAAAATCACAGGACGGCGCGAGCATCGAGTAGCCACCAGCGCCGGCTGGCGAGACATCATGGGTTACTTCAAGCAGTTCGCGGGCTTTGAGCAGTTCATGATCGAGAGTGCCAGCAAAGGGCTGACATTTGCGGTCTTCAACGGCAAGGAAAACATAAGCCAAGACGACTTGCTGAAGCCCACCGGCAAAGGAGTGATTCGCATATCACCGGTCATTGCGGGCTCTAAGCGAGCTGGCTTACTGCAAACTATTGTCGGTGCAGTGCTCGTCGTCGTAGGACTTGTTTACCAGCCTCTGCTGCCCGCAGGGCTTGCCATGCTAGCCGGTGGTGTCATTCAGATGCTCAGCCCCCAAGCAAAAGGCCTAGGCACCCAGGACAGCCCAAACAACCGACCCAGCTACAGCTTCAACGGTGCCGTGAACACTAGCGTCCAAGGCAACCCTGTCCCGCTGCTCTATGGCCGGATGATCGTCGGCAGCGCGGTGATCAGCGCCGGGATCTACTCCGAAGACCAGATGTAAAACGCTCAAAAACTAAACAAGTGGGCCACTACGCCACAAAGCGTAGCCTTTCGAGCTAGCTCTTAAAGTAGGCAGGCCCACTAAAGCGGGAATTAGGACACACAAATACCTGCGCCGAGGACTCAGTATTTATTTTGCCTCCCTCCACTACCGCCCTCCCTTCTGCGAGATATAGGCAAACTCCTACAACAGCGGTTATTTTCGAAGAAATTTTCCCTCTCCTTTCTAAATCAAGAACCACCGCCTCAAACAAGCTTTCTGCACCTTTTGAAAGCCAAGAAGCCCCAAGAACAACAATGCCCCCAAGCTCACCTGTCAGCTGTCCCTTTGCCTTTTGAATTTGCTTCATGACGATTTTTTCAATTCGATTCGCTGAGGGGCACTCATTTGGCCACTGCAGTTCTGCTGGAGCCTTAACCTCAATGGATACCCTTTCGACACAATTGAGATTGAGGAAAAGGTCGGGCGACCTACCTTCCAAGTCAGCGAGATCCGTAAACCCAATCTCGTTGCCATGGTCTGCCATGTAGCTGGCGGCGATCAACTGAGTTATCGCGTGTGGGTACTCCAACACCATTGCTTTGGACATAAGAGAAAAAAGTGGATGGTGCTCCCATCGCGCCATTAAATGCTCAAGTACCTGAATATAGGCGAGTGCGGCGCAATCTTCAGGATGATCAAGATCCAGCTTTCCGATAGCTAAACAGTTACGAAGATGTCCGATTGCCCAAGCAGGGGGAGACTTCAGGTATTTTTGATTCCCTACGACACGAGCCCGCATTTCCGAACTCACACACTTGTCCATCTCCCCTTCACTCGCAGCATTCAACCGAGCCTGAAACCAAGTCAGCCAATCTACTGATAATTGCAAGTTATTGCTTTCAGGCTGACGCACACCCGTTTCATGCTGAACCCTCTCAATTTCTTGGTCGCACGTGAAGCCCGCTTTGCCCGTAACATCAACAGTGCTTCCGAGCAGATATCTCCCGTTACGGCCAAGCGTAACTATTTGCTTTGGTAGTGGCTCACCCACTGGCCAAGAGTCGCTCAACGTGAACGCTTTGCAGCGGAAACAGATAAGTCCAATACCTATGTACTGGCGAGCAACATAACCTTCAATCAGAACGTGACCGCATGAGCACAGTAGATTCTCCTCGCCTGTTCCCTTAAACAACGGTGCGAGACCTCCCTGAACTACGGCTGGCCGCTCGATTAGCTCTAGCGTGCTCATAAAACCTACATCCACTGTGATTTTGATCCAGCATCAAATCACGATCCAGATGAGCATGCCTAGGCTGATACAGGCAGATTCCACCTTTACCAGCCTTTTCACTTGATATGTGACACCCAAAATGCAACATTGTTAGGACAACACCCTAACTGATACAGGTTGCATTATGTTCATCCGCGCCTACCTTCGAGCTTCAACCGACGAGCAAGATGCCGGCCGCGCCCGCACAGCTCTCGAGAAGTTTGCCAACGACCAGAACAAAGTCATTGCCTGCGAATACCTGGAGAACGCTAGCGGAGCTACAGCGGATCGGCCTGAGCTGCTGCGTCTGCTCAAGGATGCCCGCAAGGGTGATGTGCTGCTGGTGGAGTCAATAGACCGCCTCTCACGCCTTCCTGTGGAGGACTGGCAGAAGCTCAAGGCTGCGATTGACTCCAAGGGGCTGCGCATCGTCGCGCTCGATCTACCAACGAGCCACCAGGGAATGCAGGACACCAAGGGGGATGAGTTCACTGGGCGGATGCTGGGGGCGATCAATTCGATGTTGGTGGAGATGATGGCCGCCATTGCGCGCAAGGATTACGAGCAGCGCCGCGAGCGTCAGGCTCAGGGCATCGAGAAGGCGAAGGCGGCTGGCAAGTACCAAGGCCGCCCAGTTGACATCGATTTGCACAAACGAGTTAAGGAGTTGCTTGCCGCCGGCTTGGGAATCAGAGCAACAGCAAGACACGCCAATTGCTCCACCACTACAGTTCTCCGAATTAGAGATTCATCGTAACGTTGAACGATCTCTTATCTTGGCCAAATTTGACCAATGCCATCAAAGTGCTAGCGTCAATGGTTCCGCGCGTATCGAACGCAGGAACGGACAGCACGCAATTGGCCTGTCATTGGCCGAGGGAGAACCACCATGGGTCTTGAGTACAGGGATATCGATGCTCGCTCACGCGAGCATATGGTCCAAGAGATTGAAGCGGACATTCGCACGGATAGGCTTTTTACTAGCAAGCGCCTGACTGAGGAGGGAGTGCAAGCCTGGCCAGAATTGCTGAAAGTGGCCGCAGCTAATCATTCGGATGACTGGCTAGCTGATCAAATAAGAGCTCGCCGGCTGATGAAAAGCCAAGAACAGAAAGCCAAGCCAAAAGGTGGGTTCACGTTGGCACAAGTCCCACATAACGCACCGGAGACCCTCGCAGAAGGCGAATTCAATCGCTACTTCGTACGAGGCTTATGTCTCAAGGCAATCGAAGAACAAATCCCCGAGCTGGTAGCTTATCGCGCAAAGCACGCATTGGTGCCCCGTCCAGAGTCAGAGGCGGTAATAGGAAGAAGATTCGCACCCGAGCAGTTACTCGAGGATATTCGTAACTCTCCAGGCGTAGAGCCGGCTTTGGGCGTTCCTCCTGGACCTAACTCAGGAATATCCGTGAAAATCCCTTAATTCGCGAATCGATGTCCAATACAAAAACGCCCCGACAGACACTTACCTGAGCGGGGCTTTTTAATGCCTGAAGCAATCCCTTTGCACCCACCCTGCACCCATGGCGTTTTTACGGTGAGAGTTTAAATCGCTGAAAGCATTGATTTATATGGTGTCCCAGGGCAGGTTCGAACTGCCAACCTTCCCCTTAGGAGGGGGATGCTCTATCCAATTGAGCTACTGAGACAAAAAAGCGAGCGCCCGAGGCCGTCAGGCGCAACGAACGGCGAGCATGTTAACGGCCAAGGCCACGTTTGTCATGTCATCCATTGGGCTTTTTGTACGAACTGCCAGAAGCGATTTGTTAGCTGAGGATCCCCGCGTGCAAATTGCATCACAACCAAAAGCCATCCTTGCAATGTGCAACTCATCGCTCTCTCACCATCAAGACAAGCCTTTATTTTTAAAGGACTTTTTTCAAGATAGACTCCTGGCACGCGAGCTGCTTGAGCAAGCGGATGAGGACTGCGGAGATAACGCCCAGCCCGCCTTTTAGATGCGAGCCGCCCACCAATAGACAGCATCAGCAGCAATCCAGCACCACTCAAAATGTACGCTGGGCCACTTAAGAACACGCTCCAGGAGCCATCATGCCCAATGCAGCCAAAAGCCTGCTCTGTCTAACGCTACTCAGCGGCATTGCCGCCTTGCTACTACCTGACGACCCAATAGGAAATGCTGCACTGATCATCTGCGGCTCGATGTTCGGCCTGTTCCTGCTGGCACTTCTGGTCGGGCGCAAGATCAAGTTTGACCCGGTACTGAGCTGACACCCTGCTCACGGAGTATGTCCAACAGACGCACCAGAGTAGCCTCAAGCTCACCCGAATTATCCAAGCGTATGACACGCTCTTCATTCAGCCAGGTAGCACTGACAAACTGCTGGTTGCGCTGCAGACGACGCTCAATCTCTGGCAGACTTTCCCTGGCACGACGCAGCAAACGACGGCGCAGCACTTCGTTATCGACCGCCAGAACTATAGGAATCAGATCGGGATAGCGCTTTCGCGCCTGGCGCAAATACCCTCGGGAACCATTGACCAGAACATTTCGCCCCTCTGCCAACCAAGTATCAGTCTGCCTGGGAATGCCATAACCCAAACCATTGGCACGCCAGAACAAAGCAAACTCACCCAACGCCACACGCCGCTCAAACTCCTCGACCGTAACTTCGAGCGCTTCCTCGCCCACAGACTCAGCCGAGCGGGTGATGACTCTTTTTGCCACCTCACACCCCAATGTGCTGATAGGCTGCCTGGCCGCGTCAATCAAACTATCTTTGCCAGCCCCTGAGGGCCCCATCAGATAAATCACTCTACCCGGCACTGGTCGCCGCCCTGGATAGCCCAACTAGTAAATCGGCCATTTGCCACTATCCTCTAACAAGTAGGGATTACGCTCTCACCCGCATAGCATGCACGTTCGCCCGTGCCCTGACACTCCCCTCGGATGGGAGAATGCGGCCCACAATGCGGAGTCGGCGATCTTTTCAAACCAGTCCGCATTTCTGATAATTGGTGCTGGCATAACGCCTTTATCCAGTTCAATATTTGTCACAGAATTGACGCCAAGGATCTGGCAATTTTGAGGCATGATGCGGGCCTCTTAACAATTCAGGTTGAACATTTGGCAATACGGCTTGTCCTAAAAGACAGCCCGCGGCCAATTCCGAGAACCGCTCCCCTGAACTAACCGGTTAAATATATGCGCCCATTGAAACAGGCAATTTATTCCAGCCGTACGGCTGACAAGTTCGTCGTACGTCTACCCGACGGGATGCGTGAACGCATTGCCGAGGTGGCTCGCAATCATCACCGCAGCATGAACTCCGAAATCATCGCGCGCCTGGAACAGAGTCTTATTCAGGAAGGCGCCTTGGGTGAAGAGTTGAGCATGCGCCTGGACAGCCCAGAGCTGTCCTTGCATGAGCGCGAACTACTTCAACGTTTCCGCCAACTTTCACATCGCCAGCAAAACGCTTTGGTTTCGCTGATAGCCCATGACGCTGAAATGGCCGCAGACGCCAACTGACTATTCCCAGAATGCTCAAGCCAGCCTAGTTGCTGGCTTTTTTTTGCCTGCAATAAAAACAACGAAGCGCCATAAAGGCGCTTCGCGGGTTACCTATACATAAAGGAAGAGTCAAAGCAAGAAGATCGTCGCCAGGCCGAGGAAGATAAAGAAACCGCCACTGTCGGTCATGGCAGTAATCATTACGCTGGCACCCATTGCCGGATCACGCCCCAGACGCGCCAGAGTCATGGGAATCAAAACCCCCATCAAGGCCGCCAATAACAGGTTCAGAGTCATCGCGGCAGTCATCACCACTCCCAACGACCAACTCCCGTAGAGCATGTAGGCAACAACACCGATCACCCCTCCCCAGACCAGGCCATTGATCAGGGCCACTGCCAGCTCCTTGCGCATCAGGCGCGAAGTATTACCAGTGCTCACCTGATCCAAGGCCATGGCCCGAACGATCATGGTGATGGTCTGATTACCCGAGTTGCCGCCGATGCCAGCAACAATCGGCATCAAGGCCGCCAGGGCTACCAATTTCTCGATGGAGCCTTCAAACAGGCCGATCACGCGCGACGCGACGAACGCCGTGATCAGATTGATGGCCAGCCAGGCCCAACGGTTGCGCAAGGATTTCCAGACCGAGGCGAAGATATCTTCCTCCTCGCGCAAACCCGCCATATTGAGGACTTCGGTTTCACTCTCCTCACGAATCAGGTCGACCATTTCGTCGATGGTCAAGCGACCGATCAACTTGTCATTCTTGTCGACCACAGGAGCCGAAATCAGGTCATAGCGCTCAAAAGCCTGAGCCGCGTCATAGGCATCCTCATCAGGATGAAAGCTCACCGGATCGCTGGCCATCACTTCCGAGACTTGCTTATCCGGATCATTGACCAACAGGCGCTTGATCGGCAGGACCCCCTTGAGCACGCCGTCATAATCCACCACGAACAGCTTGTCGGTATGACTTGGCAGCTCCTTGAGCCGACGCAAGTAACGCAGCACCACTTCAAGACTGACATCCTCGCGGATCGTCACCATCTCGAAGTCCATCAACGCACCGACCTGCTCCTCGTCATAGGACAGCGCAGAGCGAACACGCTCACGCTGCTGGCCATCGAGAGTCTCCATCAGCTCATGGACAACGTCTCGCGGCAGCTCGGGAGCCAGGTCAGCGAGTTCGTCAGCGTCCATCTCCTTGGCGGCGGCCAGGAGCTCATGATCATCCATGTCGGCGATCAGGGTTTCACGAACGGAATCGGATACTTCAAGAAGAATGTCGCCATCGCGCTCGGCCTTGACCAATTGCCAGACGGTCAGGCGCTCTTCCAGCGGTAAGGCTTCAAGGATGTAGGCAACGTCGGCAGAGTGCAGATCATCAAGCTTGCGCTGCAACTCGACGAGATTTTGCCGGTGGACCAGGTTCTCGACCCGATCGTGGTGGTGACCTTCCTGACGATGTGTCAGGTCTTCGACCACCCGCTGGCGCTGCAGCAGCTCAACGACTTGAGCGAGGCGGTCTTGCAGGCTTTCCTGCGTTTTCTTTACTTCTACTTCGGTCATAGGCGAACTCCACTCCCAGCAGAGGAGCACGCCGGAAGGATCAATCAGTCAGTTCATGATTGTGAAAACGGGATACTGAATAACTACTGGGTAAGTCCATGGAGGTATTCCACAAGCCCCGGCGGGGCTGACGGGCGCAATGATACACCCCTTGGCAGCTTTAAACGTTAAAAAATCGTGGCAAGAACAAGCGCTTGCGACACAAACCTAAGCAGCGCCCGAATCTATGAAACTGCGACGCCCCCGCAGAAAAAGAAAACACATGCCAAAAGAAAAAAGCTGGAGGCAGCACGCCATTCGACTGTCAGCAAACTAAGCCGTTCCAGCCACAGACCATAAGAAGAGAGATAGATGGATAAATCGCAGAAAGCAAAAAGCCCGCATCTTTCGATGCGGGCTTTCTGTTGTATGGTGCACTCGACAGGATTCGAACCTGTGACCGCTCGGTTCGTAGCCGAGTACTCTATCCAGCTGAGCTACGAGTGCATTTTGTGTTTTTATACCAGACCACAACTGGTTGAAGCCAAGTTAACTACATCGCTGCAACTAACTCTTAAATGGTGCACTCGACAGGATTCGAACCTGTGACCGCTCGGTTCGTAGCCGAGTACTCTTTCCAGCTGAGCTACGAGTGCATTTGTTGCCGCGCATTATAGGCC
>Ga0194135_10000816_pt1 | contig 18231 bp, 12 predicted proteins | sample LitLau_LLRF_2013_FD_134024 | JGI IMG/M metagenome (GOLD analysis project Ga0194135, IMG submission 134024) | Freshwater sediment microbial communities in response to fracking from North America - Little Laurel Run_MetaG_LLRF_2013 (version 2) | ecosystem: Environmental > Aquatic > Freshwater >...
ATGCTGGAGGGTATCGTGGGCCCAGCAGGAAAAGATCCTAGTGATCCTATTGGGTGACGGCTTCTATGGCGAGTTTAGTTACAGCTTCGAGGAATATGGATATAGCGACGAATCTGCCACATGTAATATTGCAAATCACGACGAAAATATTTTGTCGCGGAGACCCTAAGCCAGAATTACGATCTTACTGAAACGTTCTTCGATTTTTTTTACACCGGACGCTCTCATTTTCAGCATTTGACAACCATCCTTAAAGTCTCTTCTGTCCAAGAATACATCATGATTCCCGAATCCTTGCGTGATCGAGTCCTGCCTCGCTTTTTTAATGAATTTGGAGAGATATTTGGAGCAATTATACCACAAATCATTCTTCTGTGTGTTTCCATATTAAGACAGCATTCCACGGGCCCACTCTCCCTACTTTTCTTATAAAAGAAAAACGCCTGGGCTCAGTCCCAGCAGTCTGCAGTCGGAGTATTATCCTTCCTATTCTTCATGGACTTTTGGAAGGAATTAAGTTCCTTTAAAGCAGAGGAATAGGGCATGGACACTTAAGATCCCCAAAACAGTTTATTCCCAACTCTTGATTTAGGAATTCCCGTAAAAATCGAATTTCTCCGTGAACATCCCAAGATCTACGGAAATATATACTCTCTTGGATGCATTTTCTGTTTAATAATAGAATATTACTAGAAATCTGCTGTAAGGCAATCGCGGGGGCATTGCTCAAGTGGTCAGTAAAGCCAACTCTATTAAGGAACCGTATGATTGCGGATGTGGACTTGATTTTAAAGAAGGGAGGATGAGACGGATGAGAACAGGAGATGGAAATCTGTAAGAGAATTTAGAATTTAATTTAAATATGAAAATGTTTGATGAGGAGCAGGATTCAATTGGTGAAATTTAGCATCAACTAATGAATCCCGATGGGGAAAATGGCTCAGGAATGTCACATTCATGAATCCACTTGGTCGAGGCTTTTTGGGTTTTGTGACTGATTTTTGGAATGGTCTGCCAACAAGAAGTTGAAGAAATATTTGAATGAATTTTTAGAGTAAGTTAAAAATTTGCCTTCTAGAACGACAGACAGAATGTTTTCACTAAACGCTGATGAAGAATAATTATAAAAGGTAATAAATAAATTAAGCAAAGTTAAAAGTTAATACAAGTCTAACGGTTGACTTTAAATTACATTAATGAATCACTACAATCTAGCAGTAAATCTAGCAGCTAAATAATTCAATTCTGATTAAGACTACTTTTGTGGGTTCAGTTCTGAGCTGTAATCATGACTCACAACAATGCGAAAAATAAACGAACGGGAAATAATTTTCTGGGATATATCTGAACCCGCCGTAAACCCTATTCCTTCCACGGCCTCACACAACTTAATGCCATAATGCAAAAAAAAATCCGCTTGGTTACGGAGATTGTCCGGTTCATGAACTTCATGAAATGGTTATTTTCAAGCACTTCAGACTTACTTAAATGAAAGATTTCACGAAACGTCATGAACCGCTGGATAAATAGTATAGGGTTTTATGAAATATCATGATTCATGAACTTCATGAAATCTTTCATTTCAGTGAGTCTCAAGTGCTTGAAAATAAACATTTCATGAAGTTCATGAACATCAAAAGTTTAAAAACTGAACTCAAATCTTATATTCTCATCAGAGTCTTCTGAAACGTTGGGACATCCGGATCTCCAAATACCTTCACAATTAGACATACATCTTGACACGGCTCGACACAATACAGACGGGATCGGTTTCAAATTTTGAGTGTCAACCTCGGAATCAATCAATCCAGAATCATGTAAGTGTGAGGGAAATATAAATTCTGTTGCGAATGCAATTTTCAAACATGTCGATAATGTTTCTGATTGGAGATCTTCCTTTCTCCCTTCAAAATTAATTCGGCTATTCTAACCAAAGAATGAACTTGTGTTCCAGGCTCAAGTCGTTGTTTCTGTTTATGCTATTAATCATGGCCCTGGGAGTTACGGACATTGAAGCTGGAATTGCGGCCTGCTTGGCATGTGTTGGGATTTGTGGGGGAACTCCGCCATGTTGGATCGCTTGCGGTTTAATCTGCGGCTCACCAACACCTTGATGAAGAAATGCATCATCTCATATCTTCTCCGCCAGAAGTTCTGGCGGATTCGGATACACTCCGCTAATTTCAACAAAAAAATTTAATAGGGCTAATTATAAAAAAAAATTCTCTTGTTTGAGTGAATACACAATTTTGAGCCCTGGTATAGAATGTATTGCTTCATTATATTCCTATCTCTTCCATAAAAGGCATATAACCATATTACAAATAAAATTCTTTTAAGCGTTTCCTGAATAGTTAGAATCAAAGCAACCATGTGATGAACATAATTGGATTGATTGAATGGTACACTCTGACCAATAGCTGGGAAACAATATGAGTTGAATGGAGAAAATTTCTCGAAATTACTTCTTTCCGGAATGAAAACGTCTCCTTAGCTTGAAATTTTGGATGAGTGGATAGGCTGCTGCTACTCAGAAAACGTTACTCTAAGTAAAGGAACGAACGAGTTATGGTCAAGCGTTCATTTGCCTGAATTCGACCAAACCGTGCGTTCCTAATGTGAATATGAGGTGTAGAATCAAAACGAAGTAAGAAAGGAAACTAATGGTGGACGAAAACATTGTAGATGGAATTTTGTATTCATCAATTTTTTTTATCATAGTAGTCGTACTCGCGCACAATTCGAATTTTTCTGAATAAGCGGATATATATTTATGTAATTTGTTTGGAGTATAGATATTCTAGCCATGAATCTCATTGCTAAACTTATCATGAAAGTTTATCATAAAACTTCATCGGGGTTTTAAATTTCCACAAGTACTTTATATCGAACAATTTTATGGTATTATGCCCAGTATTTTAATGTCGCTCATTTTTTTTTGAAGTGAAAAGTATAAGCCAATCCCCACCCGACACCAGGTTTCCATCGATTTGGCCAGCGTCACGACGGTTCCATTTTGCCTATCCGTTCCTATTTAGAAATAATCAATAAAATAATTTAGAATTTAGAAATAATAAGAATCCAATAAATCCAAAAGATAAACCGTTATGTTTTTGAAATCAATGGGACAGGACGCCTTGGATGTAAGATAAATTTCCACCAAAAGGCATATCGTATAAAAATTAGATTTAGCTAAATACTTCATTGACCTACTCAGCCGCCGACAGTCCCCAGCGCTATTCTATTCAAAGTGCGCACGGTACAAGTTCGACTTGAATGCTTTAATTTATTTAACCTTCTCCTGAATGCGAGTCAAGGTATCAACAATTTTCGCAGGTATTGGGCGTAAGCCAGCATCCGAATTCCAGCACTCCTGAAGGAGAATATAAAGTTCCTCGGTCCCTAGTGAAGGCATTGGAGGACGGAGACCATCTCCTAATTTCTGTACAAAGTCAACCGACCAGGAAAGTCCTGTATATGGTGTACTGCCCAAGGAAAATATTTCCCAGAGGGTAACAGCAAATGCCCACACATCCGATTGCGAGGAAAATGATAACTCCTGTAGTGACTCAATTGCCATCCATTTCCAAGGAAGTGGTTCCTTTGTCATATAAAAAAAAGTCTCAATTCTAAACCCGCGTTCGCCGACTAATTGGCTTCATCTTATTACCTGCTGCTTCTTGACGTAGTTTGTGTAGTCGTAAACTCTTCGAGAAAGTCCGAAATCGCTAATTTTTGCTAGTCTACGGTTTACTAGTAAAATATTCCGTGTGGCCAAATCCCCATGAACTACCTATTACGGATTTTTTGCAATTATTTAAAGACTTTATTTTAAAATTGTGGAACACCAGAACACATGAGATGAGTTACCTTTTTACTAATTAAATATTCCAATCCTTTTGCAATTTGAATGGACCAGCGATACATGTCAAGAATTGTTAACGGACATTCCGTCTCCCCGAGCACATGCGTGTAGGGTGATAAGTTTTGATAGGATCTAAAATGAAAAATGAGTGAAAAATGAAAAGTGGAAAAGATTCGAACAAATATTATTAAATAAATTAAAAAGCTGGCTAAAGCCTTTGTTCTCACCCGCTATTTTCTCCAACATATTTGAACTCAACTTTGTGCTTACGTATGTAACTTTCCAGGCTTCCCAGTTCACAGAATTCCAGGAAGAGGTAAGCTCGGCCTAATACAAAAATAAGAACAAGCTGGATCTCGAAATCGATAACAAAAGGAAATGAAATCGGATTTCCAAACCTTTTTTCAATTCAGCTGTGCATGCCCCGAGAATAGTGACCACATTCTCATGGTTCCCAATATAAATCATCAATTTGAGTTCAGATAGGAGGGATTTAACATATCTCACTTCAACTCCGTCAATCGTTGTCTTGACTGCCACCAGAACGGGATCACTATTTGGGAATAGCTTAACGTGACCTCTTTTTACGACTCCAAATTGCCCCCTTCCTAGCACTTGATTGTTTTCTGCGCAATTACAATGAAATATTCAAATAAGCATCATTTAATTAAAAGCACCTGTAATGAAATTACCAATTGTAAACTTGGCAGGTAGGATTTCATACGAGGCGTCATAAGGGAGTATGTCCACTCTCTCATGAATGGGTAAATCCAGGCCACCTTGATCGGGTGCCCCACGGAGGAATCGGTAAATATCCGCCTTCGTTAGCATTTCTGTCTTCAACCTTCGTAAAAGTATGATTACTGCAATTAGCAAGGCGAGTATAGCCAACACAGCAAAACAAACGCCAATGACCAGCCCAGCGTTGCCTCCAGTCGCATTCGTCGTTTTGTTTGAGCTTCCGCCAGAATTTGGCTTCTCCTGACAATATCCTGTTTCTTGACCTTCAAATTGTAGGCAAAACGTTGAGCAACAACCCCCCAAGGCGCCATTAGACATGCATACATCTCCACTTGGAATACACTGAAGGGAAAACAGAATTTAAGATTATCTAAAGAATTTCTTTGCATTGAAATTCATTTCGAGTTACACTTACACGACCAGTAGTGCGTTTTGGTGGTCTGTCCATCGTTTGCGATGGTTCGAAGATTACAGTGTCGGGTGCAGCGTGGGTCCAACTTGTAGGTCATCAACACAGGACTTCAGTTCCCAACTTTTTACACTAAACTAAGGGAGCAGCGCAATTTAATTATTTACTCAAACGAAGTTTAAGAGAAAGTATGCAAACAATGAGACGTATTGCTTGGGTTACAAAACATTTTATTTCATCCACATCTTTCGGAAATAGGGAATAACCACAAAATGTGGTTTCGGTAGCCTTGAGCTAAAGTTTTTGACCCAGAGGAAACTCTTCTACTATAACCAAAATTTTTGACGGAAAGTTCCAAACTCCAGATTTTGACTAAATTTAATTTTATTCTTCATTATTGACAGCAAGTCATAGACAGTTTCTCGGAAAACTTTAGTTTCCGAAATTCCTCATGCAGCCTGGCAGCATTCAAGAGTTTGTCCGCCGCGCAAAGAATCCTCGGCTCATCCAACATGTCTGCTGTGAGTGTCCGAAAAATGGTAGAGACATTGGTGGCGTCTTTTGCTGAACATTCGATGTGGCCAATAAAACCGTGTAGCCTTGCAAATTCCTAAATCATCAAAATGTGTTTGGATAAAAGTTTCTTTTGCTAATTAGCTTGCGCATATTATGCTCTCGAGGAAACTCACTGCCGCTTCAGCCATTGAAACTTGCCGCTCTTCTACCAAATCCAATTTATTTCCAACTAAAATTCGTTTTGTTTCCTTTGGCCCATTGTCATTTGCAAAGAGGATCCAGTCCTCGATGGCACGGAAAGTGGACATGTCAGTAATGTCATACACAAATATCATTCCAAAAGCATTCCGAACGTAAGTTGTGACGACACTACGGTACTGTTCTTGGCCGGCAGTATCCCACTGCAAAGCACAACGACACATAATTGCAATAAGACTTAAAACCCCAACTCCATTCTTTTTTTCCCTTTTGATTCTCTTACCAAATTCAATTTAATTCTCCTCTCACCAATTTGAATCGATTTATCAAACTAAGAAATATTCCTAGAATGAATTTCCAATGGACGAATTAACTCGGAGATTTTATTCAACTTACGTAGTCACAGTCTTCGGTGATTGTATACGCTTCTGAAAAAACATTCCGCTGAAAGTAAAGATCATGACATTATATAAACCTCATTATTACAAGCATATGAGTAACAATTCGTACCGCAAATCGTTTTACAATAGAAGTTTTTCCGGCTTTGAATTTTCCTAATACCACAATCTTGAACTCGTAATCGCTGTAAAAAAAAAAGAAGATAGAATGAATTCTGTTATTTATGCTTTTAAATGATAACAACCGGAGTAAATCGTAATCCCACAGTTTAATTGTGTAGGTTTTTTAATTGGCCCTCATAGTCATTCGGTATATTATAGTTTAATTTTCTGGTTCGACTTTAACATTTCAAATCCCATCCTATTAAGATAGTTCCTAACTTAAGTAATCTTGAAATCTTTTTCAAAGCTTGGTTATTGCGCTTAAGTGGTTACTTACAAGATGTTGATATCCGGCTTCGGCTTGATATCAATATTATTAAGCTTCCTTAGTGCCACCTCGGAATTTCGATGACGGCACATCGGGCAACTAAAGGATCCGTGCCGGACGCGGACGCTCTTCATTAAGCATTTGTAGTGGAAGACATGCCCTGTAGAATCAGGGCTACTCATGCTTTGGAGTCTCTTTCCACAAGTTGTGGCCACAAAATAATCTTGTTCTGGTTCATCTATTCGGAATTAAGGCAGAATTGAAGAATCAACATTCTAGGTGATATTATTGTGAAGAATAAATAGGAGATTCTTATTATTAAATATCGATCAGGATGAATGGTGAATCAGATTTTATTTTGTATAATAATATTCATACCTGAATAGAAATCCAAACAAATCGGACAGTCAAATCCTCCCTTTGCCATGATAGAGCTCTTTCTCAGGAGTAAGTTAGTTAGTCCAAACCGAATGATAATATCATGCAGATAAATAGAAATGGGAGAGAACCGTCCAGTCAAGTCCAGTTGATGTGAATTGATGAAGTCACGCGAAGTTCACTTTTAACTTTCAATTTCTCTCTCTCAATCTCTCTCAATGATCAAACTCGGATTTTTTTTTTTGCTTTTTATTGATGTTAGGTACCCCTTTCGTTGTATTATTGGAGAGATATAATTTCAACCCCTTTGCCTTTCTCTTACATCTTTCGTATAGTAAAGGCAGGTTAAATGTCAACTCTGCTTGTTTATGCTTATTCCCCCACAAAAAATTAACTCCAACTCCAGGATGACTAAACCCAATGCAGACAACGAGTAAGTGGATTTCTTGGAAGTTGAGACTCGATAGTAGAACTTGAGGATGCGAATAGATACTACCAGCACTACCGCGGGTGCATTTTAATAGCTGTTAAGTTGTTAAGTTATTTTAAGTTGTGCTGAGGAGAAGAGAACGGAACAATGGGACGGTGGGGCCGACCGGCAGTGAGATTTGGTGGTATCCTTTTGGTTCTTTTGTCAGTTTTAAATTTTTGCAAAGAGGGGAGGAGCTATAACATCAAATTCATAGAAGCGGAAGTAAACATTACAATCGAGGGCATGGTCAATACAAATCAGCAAAATGTGTACCGGTTCAATATTCCTAAACTGCATACAAATGTAAGCCAAACAATTTCTAACTGTGCCAGAAGGCTTGGCTTGAATCTATCGTGCTCTCAGCAAAATTCCAAATTTCCCCATCTTCATCTAAGATAAAAGACGATGCAAAGTCTTGGTGGGTCGCACTTTGGTACATAAGGTCATTCGATTTCCGTCGGTTTATCCCAACCTCGGATGCTCACATTCAGACTCAAGTGCCAAAAAAATATTTCATATATTCTTAAATATTTTACAGTTTATATTTACGGAATCATTTTGGCGTTTTTAATTATTCTGGCTGTTTTCGCTACAAAATTCTGTTCCTTTTCTGAAGCTGCGTAAGTTTTTAAAGTAAAAAAAAATGACCCCATTCCGTCAGTTGGAGTGACATTAATTATTCTATAAATATTTTCTAATTTTAACGTCAGTATCAAAAATTATTATACTTTAATAAATATCCCATGCCTATATCTCACTGTTTCTTGAATTTTGCTGAGAGCGGAATGAATTTTGGTCATCTTCACCTCTTTGTTTGGAATCATTGATAAAGAATTCGACTTTTGATTTAGGATTCATTTATCCGAGTAGAATTTAGTTCTTCACTAAAGTCCAGCGAGCGATGTCCTATTAATTTTGTTGTACGACAACGAAATGAAGTTCAGCCAATTGACCTACCACAAGCCCACGAAGCCTCAAATCTGTAAATAAAAGACCACAAATTTGTTGTTGTAATTCCACTAATAATTTCTATTAAAGAAAATGAAACTTAAAGCAATTTGAAAGGAATTAGTAAATTATTGAAGCACACCAAGCATTTTATTATCTGCTCATCTGTTAAGACTGAAATTTTACTTTACTTTTTACAGTTCTCTTTATTCCGGAGCAAGGACACTTTGTATGCAGCCGGAAGGATGGGCATCTTCTATTTTTATAACAGTTGCTACATGCAGTTTGGATGATCTCAGCTACTCCTTCAGATTGTCCGTCCTACAGGGATATATTATCAAGTTAGGGCAATTTAAATTAGTTAAATTATTAAGGATTGAATTCTGTTATTCTAATTAGTATGAAAAACGGAAGAGTATTCATGGGGTCGTGAACACATTTTATATTATTATTTAGGTTGGGAGAAACCAAAGTTGCTCCACATGTTTCCGCAACTGCTCCAGTTTTCTATCGTTTCGGATTTCCGGAAGACGTTGAATTTGTCAGGATCACTGCAAATTCTACCACAAAATCCAGGACGTTCATGTCCATACAATTGCCAACGGTATGCAATACAAGTCCGATAGCCTGGTGAACATGCAACGCTCAAATATTGATATTAATATTTTTAGTCTCATTTTATTTTTTAGTGTCCAGTCCGTGATGAGATTTCAACAATTCAAAATTATGGTCACTGGCACACAATGTCTCAGAATACGTCACTTATTGTCCAAGTAATCCGCTACTCCTAGAAAAAAATATTAACTCTTGAACAGATAACATGAATTTTAGATTCCTTTCGTATTTCATGCTTCTTAGAACCAAACATATCCAGATGGATTTATTCTAGTCTTTTTGCCTGACCCACGGGCAAATCCCGATTCGAGAACAAATGATCCTTTGAATCTTGAAACGATTTCATTCACCATAGTGGCACCAGCCCTGGGCAATACATTCGCTCAATCGATGTGGATCCCGGTGGTCGTCTATGCAGTGATTATTTTACTCGTGTATACCACCTACTCGTACTGTCATCACCAATATGTTGGGTAAGTGGTAGTTCCATTGGATGGCGGATAAGCAATTTCCGTAAAAGCGAGCTAACTTCGACTAATAACTGCTCACTGGAAGAGGAATTATTTTGTGATTTCTAATTGATCTGCCAGTTTTTCTTTATGGGTTTTGACGTTTATTGCAACATTGGCAATGGGTTGCTTTGCTCTGACGGATTCGGATGAAAATCGGCCTTCATTTTATTTCCCACAGGAGACGTTTCCAGATAAAGGATTGATTGAGACTTTGATTATTGATTTACAATAGTAGCGGAAACGATCAACTCACGCCAGATTTCTTCCACTGCGTTTGCCCGAACAACTTTTGCGATACCAGTGTCAGGGTTGAAGCCTTTACGGCTGACAGCAATCTCTACAAATATCTCAAAGCCAATTCCTATCGCTACATTTGGACAACCCTTACAGTTGTCTTCTTTTATGGACTGCCCGTTATCTTACTGTCACAGACTCTAACCAAGGTAAAGTGGAATTCCGACTGAATTTCTTCACATCGTTGAAGGTTGAATAAGCTAAACCTTCCGTTTAATACTTCCGCTTGTATTTAGTTTGCAAAGACGACTGGGAATTTGGACATTTGTCATTTCAATTACAACTGCGCTTATCCATTGGGGTCTTTTGTGAGCTTCAACCACGTCTTCTCCTGTCTGGGCTTTGTTATCCTTGGACCAACATTCATGGCCCTAGTCCACATACGAGCCAAAAAATTGGTTGTGAATGAGGTCGCAGGAGAAGCTCTGATGGGGGACGCGGAGCGTCCCACTAATTGGCATTGGTGTCGGTTCCGACGAGTCAATTTAACTAGGAGCATGTATGGAGCTTATCAAAATTTCGGAACATTTTATACCCTCGGCTTAGCCTTGATGTTTGCTGGGGTAATGAAGATGGCATACAGTGCTTGCCCGAATCCCGATACAACATTTTTCGGTAGGTAGCACCAAGTGGCTGTATTCCCCTGAGGAGAGAATTCGTAATTAAAAAAAAATCATTTCTATTTGCAGGGTTGACCTTCATGTTCATCATTGCTCTTCTCAGCCAAATCAAAATTTATAATTTGCGACATCCTTGTATGGTGACAGAGTAAGTGAAATTACTGTTCACGAAATGATGCTCCTGCATGCTCCTGCTCCTGAATCTTAAAATCATTTTATTTCTTAGCAATCTAACATTTGTGTCCATTGGAATAGTGATGGGGGCCATTACTTCCGGTTACTTGATTGAAAACAATACTTTCCAGATTGTGATTTCCGTCCTTCTCAGTTTCTGGGTTCAAATCACTATTTTGGTCCTACATTCTGCCGGGTATGCTGTTGAAAGAGAGGCAGAGAATTCATGCGCTACCCCGCCGTTGATGGATAACGAACTACAAGGTATATATTGTGGGGATCCACTCCAATCTAAACTGAATTCCTGATTACCTGTTTAGGTCGTGAAGATTTAATTAGTTTTGACAGATTCAATCCCCACTACCTCACAGCCGTGTAACCCCGCCGAACAGGTACAACTCATCAACACGCCCACTGCTCTCTTCTGGAATGTCTTGATTTCCTGCAACGTCCGTCCCTTGCTCTACCCGGAATGGAAACGGAGGATATTTTGGATCCTTCTTCGCCTACTGCTCAACGTGGGCATCCTCAGTTTCATTTGGTTGAGAATGACAGAAAACCATTTCACAACGCAAATGTACGTTCTGGTCCTATCAAATTTCCTGATGGACTTTGTCTACTACTTTGTTATCCTCAAGGTAATCAATCTTAATAAGTAGACAAAGGAATTTCTCGGGCGCTCGCTTGTCTGCGAATGACCGCTTTAGTAATCTGACGCTAATTTCTTTTCTTGTTCTTCAGTGTTGTCACCACGAGTACTACAAAGTGACTTCATGGCAGCCAATTCTCTACTTACTATTTGCAACTATTTGCTGGATTGCATCTTTGATTGCCTTGGCAAATTCAATTGGAGCTTGGAAACTTCCTTCGATTCTTTTTCAAGAAAAGTTCCTTACTTGTACAATAGGAATCTACGATGCACTGGACATGTACCATTGGCTAGTAGCTCTTGCTTGGTTTTTTACATTCATGGTATGAATTAAGATCTGGAACGGTGTTTATCATAACAAATTCATAATTATACGTCTGTTTTAGGTTATGCTAACGGCCGATGATCCCTTGAGTCGAAATCGGACTGAAATGACCGTAGTCTTCTAAACATTTTAGGTAATAGTCTTTTGAGTAAAATCTTGGTTACCGTCCTTCCTTTAAAACTTAGAGAAACAGATTATATGGACGTTGACTGAAATTAAATTTTGAATTCCGAGGTCTGTTGTGTAGAACGCGTATGATTCTTCAAATGAATTCTCAAATTCATGTGAGACCAAAAACATAGTTATAAATTCATTCTAATGGCTTCTAGATCTCCTACGCATTGATAAGGGGAAGAACCCATGAAATTAAAGTTTTCTGTTAAGATTGGCTGCCGGCCTGCATATGCCATTTTATAGCAAACCCAGCCTGAGTCGTTATATTTTAATCAATAAATCAGAGAGGTTCCTCTTATAATCATCTCAGACAATTGAGATGCGTATACTGCATGTTTGATGGGCCGAGGGCCGCCAGAGCGATACCTATACAATTCGTAGTATCACTCGTGAAATCCATTTCCAATGCAAAAATATAATGCAATTAATAGTATGTCGGATTCTTAAAATAGAACATTATGCAAGAACAGTGAGTCTTTCCATACATGTTTATAGGTATAGGCAAATGGCATTCATATTGCTTTTGGTTATTCGCCAAAAAACCTGTTAAAATTGAAACTAGTTTGCTAAAAGTAATACGGAAAGAAACTGAGCAATTAAATTGTAATGTAAACATCAGACATCATAAAAATGTAAGCTGAGAATTTACATTCTAATTTCAACTTATATCTCTTCCTTTGGGGATGTTGGTCTGGCAGTTGACTATTTATCCGGCTTCGGTAAATTATATTTGAAAATAATAAGAACTCGTTTAACTCAGGAATATCATAATTCCAGAATTACAAATATATAATGGAGAATTCGTATTTGAGAGTATGTGTGCGTCGCGGGCAGCACAAATTGTTCTTACTGCTGGCAGTTCTTATATTTTTGTCAATTGGATTATTCTCCATCCCCCTAATACATCTCAACATTTTTTCCTCCGAAACTCAACAGCACTCTTCTAATCTAATCGAATCTCAAATTCTGAATCAACCTTGGTGGTTAAAAACCAGAAGCTGGGGGATTTCAAAACGAAATTTCCCAGGAATCAAATCCAAAGACTTGGAAGGAAGTGCATGGGACAATGAAGAAAGGATTGCGTGGACTAATTTCTTCAATGGAACTACAAATGGCTTGATGATAGAGTTGGGTGCAGTGGATGGGAAGTCGTACAGTGTTAGTAAATTTTTCGAAGAGAAAGCAAGGTGGAAAGTCATTTTAATTGAAGGGAGTGGGCAAGCTCTTGACATTCCACACAATCGACCGAGTGCACTGAGTCTTCAACTTGCTATTTGTCAAGAGGAGTCTATCGTCCATTTTATCCATGGCAGAGAAGTTGGAGGAATCCTGGAATTTATGACTCCTGTATTTCTAAAACGATTTCATAAGGACCTTCTTGTGCCAGGGTGGTGGAAAGTTGATTCCGGCCATGAATTGTTGGATTGGCAAAAGGTTAAAGAAGCAGAACACGTCATTGAAACCCCTTGTGTCCCACTTCAAGGAGTCTTTGATCATTTTGGTATTAGTCACATTAACTTTATGGTATTGGATTTGGAAGGAGGTGAGCTAGCCGCACTCATGTCATTGGACTTTGATCGGATCCAATTTGACGTGATTTGTGTGGAAACAAATAGATTCGAAAATGAGTCAGATCCATATATTAATCAAACCGTGGATTTCCTATTGGGAAAAGGATACAATTTATTTCAACGAACAAATGGTAGGAACTCATGGTTTGTGTCTCCCAAATTCAAAGGAGTACATTAACTTGTATCTACTAAATGAGTAATAAATGCATTATGCAGTAATGGCTCCCTAGTAATGGCTTATTTCTTGGTTGGTTATTTGAGGGAATCTTCCAATATCCATAGTAATATCAATTCTTATGTTATAACCGTGAAAATATGTACAGATTAAAAAGAAAACATTTCAACAAAGTTAAGTTAAAAGAATTTCTTTTAAGTGTAAAAAACTCTAGAAAATAAAATTAGAATTATTCAGTGTATACACATTTGTTAATTAAATCATCATCGGGTTCCTTGCCACATCTTGTGGTGTTGTCGTTGCATGCCTTCAGAGACGGAATCGCGAAACAATAAATAAATAGTCTACGGGGTGGGAAGAAACAAACAGGTTGCACTGGGTGACTGGAAGCAATTACCATTCAGTATTCTTTGTCTCGTGAAACTTCATATTTCTCCTCTTAAATCTCATAAAGTTGGCTTCCATTTTGGGATCCAGTTCCAGAATTTTTTTGACAGTTGCTACTCTCCAATGCTCACCGCCACTGACGTTCCATTGAGTTCCATTTAGATTGGGACTCTTGCAATTTTTTTCCCGACATTTCCGTACTTGCCTTCTGTCTTCTAATTCAACTTCATTCAACTTGCCATTAGCATCTACAGAAGTAGGAGAATGTGAATCGCTGCATGTCTTAGATTGCGATGAGGGGGGTTCCAGTTTCAGGGTCCGGTTGATAGTTTTCCGTTTCAGTTGTTTCCATTCAACATTTGGATGGATGACCTTCACATGGCGTCGAAGGCCATCTCGATTAAGCAATTTCCCACAGACTCCACATGGTACTTTTTTTACTTGCTTAGCGTGGTTGATCTCCATGTGGCGTTTTAAGTGATCCCTACCAAACCAATCAAAATTCAATTACTAAATCCTTTCTCTAAAGTTCAGACCAAATATATTGTTTATTTTTCATTTAAGTGGTTACCTGCTGGTGGCTTTAGTATATCCGCATATCCTGCATTTGTAAGGATTACTTTCCGTATGTATAATTGCGTGTCGTTTGAGATATCCGTGGTCTCGGAACCCAACATTGCAGATGCTGCAATGAAATGGCTTGGATGCATTAATTTCTTCCCTCCGCTTGTGCATCTTCAAATGGTCTCCGGCTAAGAGCTCTGTATTTAATACTCTTCCACAAATCTCACAGGGAAAAATTTCTTTCTTCGGAGTAAGGAGTAACGCATGAATAGTTTGCATATGATATCTCAAAGCTTTCATTTGTGCAAAAGTCTTCTTACAAAATTTACATTTCACCCGGTCGTAGCCGTTGTGACGAAACATGTGAGTTCGTAACTGATGCCTGCAAATAAAAAAAATTGTGATCCACTAAACTTCCAGGCAGCTAATAAAGGAGTGATCCTTACTTGCTGTCTGCGTTGTGTCCACAGATTTTGCACTTGTAGGGATTGTTCTCAATGTGCTTGGTAAAATGACGTACCAAGTATTCCTGCTTTATGAATCCGACGTTGCAAATTTTACAATGAAATGGTTTCACTGCCACTGTTTTCGTACTTTTTGTTTGCTGGGAATGGGGCTGACTTTGAGAGCCTTTGCCGGAAACACGAGTATGGTGAAAGTTGGTAATACTTGTCTTCTGTCTCTTGGGATGACGACGACGTGGAGTTGTGTCTTTTTCTTCTTTGTACCCGGATTCGTCATTTGAGTAATCTGATAAATCCTCTCCAGCTTCAGTAATGTTTTCGATTGAGGAGGACCTTGGTGGTCGGAGTTTCATCTTCGTTGGAGTCACGCCTGGTATTTTCGAATCACTATGACTGGAAAGTGATGAGTTAGCCGTTGAAGATAAATCATGACCAGGGGGAGGAACTAGTCTTGAAAAATTTGCGGATGTTGCTGTCCATGAAGTTAACTTGATCCTCGGGATGAAAATTTGTGGACTAGTCGGTAATTCGTCGATCGTCAGGATACGCCTGAAAGTAATTAGAAAATACAATGAATTAAATTTCCGCTGGTTGTTAATAACAATTAACAATTAGCTCAGCTGATAGTTAGCAGTTGGTGGCGTTATGTGCATGTCGGATGAGATGTATGTGTTCACGGAACACAGCATGCAGATTTTGCAATGAAACGGTTTGGATGCAACAATTTCCTCCTTATGGAGAAAACTTCTTAATTCAGATTTCCGTAGTTACCCATGGATCAGTTTTCATATTATGATATCTCAATGCCTTCAATTGTGCAAAGCAAAAGTCTTCTAGTTCAGCAAAAAGATTTACCCATCTGCCGTGTGAAATAATGCGGGTCCTGCTGTTTCGGATGAGTGATTTTCCAGATGTATGAGAAAGTGCTCAGCATCCGAGAAAGAGGCAGCACATTTTGATTCTGGACATTCGTAGTATGTCCCGTCATCGTATTCTCTGCGAATGATAGTAATAGAGAATACAACATGTGGCTAATAAATGAATTCAGAATTACTGAATGGACACAAACTTACTGCTCGACTTTAACCTCGCCTTCCGAGAAGTGATTTAAGGGTACTACTTTCCGGTTCTCATCCTGATGTTTGTTTCTCTTGTGTGATTTCAATAGAGCCACAGTGTCGAAAATTTCTCTGCAATATTTGCAGATGTAGTAGAGGGGTGGCGGCATTAGAAGACGCCTCTGTTGGTAAATAAGTATTACTGGTTACCTTTACATACAACACAATTAGAGAAAATGATAGGATATACTCGTAACGTTTTTATATTTTTTTATTGGTTACTTACTGTTCGCTTCACTGTAAAGTCTTGAATTTCATTCACATGGAGCCAGGATGCGAGTGGCAAGAACATGTAAAAATTTCCAATAACTTTTTTTATGAACTAAAATTCCGTAAACAAAACGAGATTTGCAAAAGTTACCCCACGCTCCGTCAATCCCCAATATCTGAGTTACTTTTGGGCAACGTAGTGTACTTGGGTGAGACAAGAAAGAACTCTTTCAAATCAGAAAATAAATCCCTTCTTATCCGCAGCAAGGCTGAGACGCAATAGGAAATATTGTCTGCAGGAGCTGAAGATTCGGGGCAATTTATTAATTTTGTTTAATGGATTTCTAGTTTCAAGTTGAAAAGAATCGAACCCGTTTGGAAAAACTGTAATATAACGGAGGGGTGATTTTCCTCATTTCTAACATGAATCTGGATCTCTCGAACACTCCAGTCTATGCTCCCTTATTCCCGGAATTACGGAAGAAAAATAAGTTTAAAGTATTTCTTAAATCATTTCCAGGTTACTGTCAAATTTAAGATAAAATCAACAAGCCTCCTGGCCTCCTCTCACGGCTAAAAATTGATTTGATTCTAACTTTGTGTTATATAGCAGTATGGGTAAGTTTTCGACCCTGAGTTTTCCCACGAACAATAAATTTACAAGCCATATTTGTTTATTTATTATGGAAATCCTTTTTGTCAAATTAATTACGACGGGATTTCATATAATAGGCTTAAACTGACATCAACAAATACTACAAAAGCGTCTTAATTGCTTTCCATTGTCTCTGCATTTATTACAAAAAAACTGGAGAACCAGTTGACCTTTAGAGATGAAAATCATGTCAGATCAGTAGATAGGGATGGGAAGCTGGATGTGTCTTTTTAGGTGCATGAAATGAAATTACGGACAAACACCAAGGGCACGGCAAACCTTTCCAGAGTTTCTAGATTGGTAATTGAATTGGAGAGATCCCAAGACGTAGCAGGTAAAGGCAAGTGAGAGTAATCTCAACAATAACTGAGAGGAAGAAGGCCAGTGTTAAGGTAACTCAGTTTTTTTAACAATTAATCCCATCGGCTGGGAATGTGCCGTGGCCGTCTCACAGTCTTGTAATGGAAGTGCACCCTGCCCCGTCTTCCTCTTCCCTAAAGAGACGCAAATTTTATAATAATCCTTCCTTATTGTGTTACTGGACAGCGTTCAATCTACGTCTAAGGATTATGACGTCTGCACTTTGACATTAATCTCAGAGTGAGTGGAAAGGGGAGTAATTCAATAATCATAACTAATTCCATCTTGTAGTTTCGTTGTTTTGAAATTACATTAAAAAGGGTGGGGTGATGAAACCACCGTCAGCAACTTTTACTTTTGAGTGAGCGTTTACGTAATTCTCAAAGTTCATCTTACTGATACCTCAGGTGGGACTCGTGGATTTTAATTCCGAGGAAAGAGTCGCAAGCTATCGTTGCTCCCTGAGAATTGTATACTGTGATACCAATTAAAAATACCATCGACTGTGGTGAACAATTTTTACAATAATGCGACAATTCCAGCACGCCCAAGCACTTTCCAGTTCAGTGATTTATTTGCTGATGAATCTCAGCCTTTTGCAGCCATACATTGAAGTGGATACGATTTATGGAAGACTCCGAGGAGCTAAGACCCTCGCCAGAAATGGAAGACCGTATATTGAGTTCCTAAATATTCCTTATGCAAAACCGCCTGTAAAGAAACTGCGGTTTGAGGTAAAAATTGCATCACTCCAATTTCCCCACATGCAAATACGTTTACGTTTTAACCTGAAATTTCTTATTGAGAATTTTTTATTTAGTCCCCGCAACTCCCATTTTCATGGACTGGGATCCAAGATGCCACAAATTATGGGAACAGTTGCCTCCAATACGAATTTCTAACTCATTTTCCCACGGGTGCCGAAGATTGCCTTAATCTCAATGTCTATACCCATCAAGTAAACACATACAACACACGCATGTACTTGTCTCGGATTGAAATATAAACA
>Ga0194135_10000817_pt1 | contig 18220 bp, 12 predicted proteins | sample LitLau_LLRF_2013_FD_134024 | JGI IMG/M metagenome (GOLD analysis project Ga0194135, IMG submission 134024) | Freshwater sediment microbial communities in response to fracking from North America - Little Laurel Run_MetaG_LLRF_2013 (version 2) | ecosystem: Environmental > Aquatic > Freshwater >...
GAATATAATAAATGCAAAAAAGTGGAATTTGAGTACCCAATGGACTTTTCCACTGGTATGAGTTATTTACGGAATCAGATTCAGCATAAAAACTAGGCTATGATACAGAAACTGTTTTTCTGTGCTACGTCCCAACTCTCCGTAAATATAATTTTGAAGTTTGGAAAACACGGAAATGCTGACGTCACACTGTCGCGTCGGATAACGTGTACCGTCATTTTAAACAACTTTTTAGTTTTACAGTCTTGGGGAATTCCGTGAGAACGGGTTAGATCGACGGTGACGGGACTGCTGGTGATTGGTCTCTTGCTTCATTTAAATTGTTCATGTTAAAGCAATGTCCACTCGAATCGCATGCCCTCTGTGTCTGGGAAACTTGGCACCTTTAAGCCCTATGGCTGTTACTCGAAACGGCGGGCTGCGTGGCTTCCAGTGAACATTGCGACCAACAGTTTTATGCTTTGTATGAAATCTATTGTTTTGATATTGTTCATTATTCGTTTGACAAAGCCGATAAATTGTAATATTTTTTATGGCTAGTACAATGATTGATTGATTGATTTTTTTCAATTTCAAACCCTTCAATAGTCTTGTTTGTCTGCTGAATCTGATTCTGTAAATAACTCAAACTAGTGGACGAGTCCGTTACCACCGAAAACAGTTCGGGAGAGTCTTAGGAACCATGAGGTCCGTTATAACTGGAAGACAGGTCAACCGGTCCTGCAACAATGTGTTTAGCCCTAAGATTGCCATACCGTCACGACTACACCCACATAAGATCTACAAACGAGAGGAGCCGACTCCCTCGAGCAGCTGTTCGTACTTACATTACGCGATATTATTTTCACTCGTGCATCAAACAATGTGACACACTCCATAAACTATATTTTCACTTGCATTTAGATATTCAAATGTCTCGTACCTATAGCTATGGGAAAGTTCTCACGCTGGTCAGCCGCTTAAGTGCCTTGTTCCTTTAACTACCTATCTTAAGAGAAGTAGGCACATATTCTGCCAGTATGCATGCATGCATGCGTGGTTAATGTTATACTGGTCATTCATTGATGTTTCAATGGCAATGAAATAATCACAAACACACTTTTGTTTGCTCTAATTGCGAGGATCGGCTCAATTATAAAGCAGCTCCGTCTTTTAGCTCCGCGAGGATAATATTAGCCGTCCACACGGTGTTTTACGTTATGGAAAAACAGTGTTTTTCTGAGCATGGCAAATTTTGTAAAGTTTGCCTCATGTGGTGTTTACGAAACAACCTGGAAAAATTTAGCCCAAGTGGTGGAACTACAATTTCCCGTTGGAATGGATGTTTGGCCTGCTACACATGCATGGGGTTACTGTACAAAATTTGATAATCATGGAAAGGCATAACGCACCGTATTCATGTATACCATTTTTATCTTACTAGGCTGGTGTCTTAAGTAGTTAACGTACTATTTGTCCACAAGTTTATGTTAGTATATAAACGCTACAAAGTAGGGATACTTAGTTATTTTGTGGAAATTGAAATCGGAATAAAAACAAAGCCTCATAAAAATCAAAGGTAGACGAACTACCTACTTACTGGGCAATGTTCTACGTGGAATTTCTGGAAATAGAATTTCAGTCCTGTGCTTTTACACAGTGCTTACCGACGTCCGGTGCCTTTATTCGATTTCCACAAATGAACTGGGTACCCCTAATAAGTCATCTTTTTTTTGCTAAAAAGGGCTGTAAATAAATTTCCAATCACCTTTTTTAGACCCCAACACCAGAGATACGCCAACTAAAGTAATTGTGATTCATAGTTTAAGGTGTAAAATAATCGTAGCAGGGGGTTTTACAACACGGCGTGCGTTGTGCGTATAGCGAGAATTGAAATGAGAAGTATTATGTACATAATGTATTGCATCTTCTTTCAGTGGCCCATGTTTTTGCCACTTAATTTATCAATCATTTTATTTTAATATAGCTTACAACGTGTGTAGTTCCGATGATTATATCTTTAGTGTATATAATGGGATTCATTTCAAGCCTAAGAATGTAAAACTGTGTAAAATTTTAGAATGTAAGAATTGATAACTATCCTGATTTTCTGAGTCAGGCCACGTGATCTGGCTCCTCCAATGAGTATAAAATGCATTCTTACATTCTTAAGATTAACGTGAACCCCATTAAACTGGAACATTTCCACTCTCATAACATGTTGTGAATCCCCTTAATTTTCCAACACCAAGGAAGAACATTAACAAAAATAACAAGCAAGTAGAATTTTATTTAAGAAATTAAAAGAATATTTTAAGTTTATAATAAAAGAACAAATGATATAATTTCAGAGACAAGCAATAGATAGAGAAAGGTGTTTTTATCGCCATAACCAGAAATAAGCACTACATGTCTACCAAGTTGAGTGAAAGTAGTGGTATTCACTTAGATTAATAATAATTAACAAGTTTTATTGGGTTCTGTGAATGCCACCATAATAATTAAAAAGCATCGAACTACAGGAAAGCAGATTTCCGATGACCCCGTCTCTCACCTGACGGCACCTGCAATATGGCGCTGCTTGACGAAGATCCCAAATTGTTCGTTGCTGTGCACGTATAAGTCCCAGCTTCAACTTAAAAAAAAAATTAAATATTATGCTATGTAGATTCCGATACACATCACGCATTTCCCTTTTTTGACTCTGGAAAAATTGTTGTACCCGTTACTAAGGCACTGGTGGACGACCTTCCATAACTCAGATTTGTAGGACACTTCGCCATTTTGTCCCATGCAATACCATGCAATAATGGCGGATGCGTCTCTCAAGTTTTGAGTTTTGAATTTATGCCGTAAGTGACCAGCACTGGTCCACTGCCTTCCACAACTCAAATTTCTTAGACACGCTTCCATTTTTCCCTAAGAAATACCATTGTATAATGCTGGAAGTTTTCCAAAAAATTTGAGTTAGGTAATTTACGTATATTATAACAAGTCATCCGTAATTTTCTAATATCGGTACCAGGAGTGTGTTTGTTGTCTTTAAGGTCCTCGTTCTACATGACCTCGTATCTAATTTTCCTAGAACTGTTTACTAAGAAAACGCACGTAGTTTTGTGTCTTACATGGGTATGCCTTGACGATGGTGAGTCTGCTGACTCCATTTTTGTAGAAGATATCATATTCCTGACTTTGTTCGACTAGGCGTCCGTCCTTGCTCCACAAAACGTTCGGAGTTGGCTCGGCTTGTATGATACATTCAAATCGGGCAGGCTGGCCACTCACTACAGCTATATCACGTAATGGCTGAAAATAGTAAGGCGACTCGTCAGTATTCAATGAATGAATGCGAAACACAATGGACTCTTTCCCTTGTATGAGTTATTTTTCAGAATCGGGTTCAGCATAAAAACTAGGATTTGTTAGTGAAACCCATCAGCAGAGCCTCAATTCGCTGTAGTTTGTATTGAAAGCTGCCCAAAAAACATGTGCCGCCATGTCCCTTTTAGAGATTTTTAGGTACATGGCCCATGTTTTTTGGGCAACTTAAAATACAAACTACGGCAATTTGGATGTATCGGACATACCGTGATAAAAACAGGAGCCTTCGGTGGGTCATCAGATTGGCTGGATACATTTTTCTGTAGGAAACCTGGAGTTGGTTCTGGAGTACCTGCGAACATAAGTTTAACATGTTTCATATTCTGGAGTAGTTTCTTAATGGGGATTGGTAGTTTAGGTAACCTTATAAGTTTTTAATGGAGTTCAGAACTTCAGGTGGCATCTCTATAGTTCTTGAATAATTTTGACCTGAAAACGCTCCATGAACTTTTCTGATACATTTCTTATTTTGGATATCCGCCATTTTATGTGTTTCTTACATTTTTTATTGTGCAACTCCACCTTACTCGTATTTTAAACTAGTCTAACACTGAATTGACAAATTTTCGTTGACTATTATAGTATAACATAGTTAAAACTAAAAAAATTTAAAGACTTTTGCAACTATGGAGCAACAAGGTTCCTTTCTGTAGACAAACCTATTGGAAAACCCATTTACGCTTTGTGGTATTAATTACTATAAATGTTACAAAAGTTGATAGTAATAACTACGATGGGTTAATTAGATTCTACATTTTATTATGACTATAAAACATTCTGTTGACTTCACACATTATCTACCTGAAGAATATATGCGTAGATAATGTGCGATGACTTAAATGCATTACATGCTGGACAATCGATTGAGATGAAGACGGTGAAAGTTAAAATCACTTGTTGTAATGTTATCCAGTAAATTGAAAGATAGCCATGCTTAAGTGATAACAAAACATACAATAAAAAATTTCTTTCTATGGAAGTTGCTGAAGAAATGTCTTAGTAAAAGCAGTTCTTGTAGACAGCGGGATGCATTAGGACATTCAGCCAATGTACCTGGTGAAAATTTGGGCCCCAGCTGACTGGGAGACCAGCTGGCCATACCAGAAGAAAGTGGACTTGGGGTGGATTCGCCCCCCGTTCGGGGAATCCAAATGTGCGGGGCGGGCCTTGAAGGCAAGCTTAACCTTTTCTTGCCCAAAATGTCGTCTGTGTCGGACCACTCGCTGTCCGACACCCATTTTACTGATTTGGGTTGAAACTTGTTCGGTCGTGGTAAAGTGTTCGTTTTTTCGTGAATGATGGGAAAGTCGATACTTTCTCGTCTTTGGATTTTTCGAGGCAGTGTCGAGCTCGAACCTTTGACGAATTTTTTCCCTTCGCCAGGGAGGAGGATTCCAACTTCGTAGCCGAAATCATATTTGAAGTATATTAGACCAGTGTCTGGATCAATGCATTTTGTTCCTGATAATTAAATGTTACATTATACTGTGCCCTAATATTTTTAAATGATGAAAAGTCAGAATCTTTCAATTATACGTATATTTACCGCATTCTGAAACTCTGTTTTCGTCTCTGTAGATTTGAGGATCGTTAAATGATTTTCCTGATTTCAAAATGGGTTTATCTGGTTTCTTGGCATCGATCATGACGTCTGACATAAACTGTTGGGCTTTACTTTTAAACGAATGTGACATATCTTGCATGTGGCGGTTGGCATCTAGAAATTATTAGCCTAATGATGTAAATAAATTCTTGAAACCAGATATTATACATATAGAGAGTTAGTTTTCGCGAGACCACTAGCTGTGTTTGTCGGATTGTTAATATTGCAGAATAATGGTAGAAATGGTACTTACAATTAGTTGCCGTTTGAATAGGCGCGAATATAAACTGGGGAGGCTCTCCAGGAGTTAAATTGATGTCGTTGGCTACTTGAAGTTCGTGTGGCCTAGGCTGTCGTGCTGACAGGGGCGCGCTAGTGCAGCGAGGTTGTTGCGGTGCTGATTTCCCTTCAGGTGGGAATCGAAAACCCTCCATGTCGCTTTCATAATCACTTTCTACGTTTAACTTTGCAGGAAACTTTGTGACTGGTGGTCTTGATCCCTTTACCCTGTCTTTCCCGAATGAAATAACGCGAGTCGTCTGTTGGACGTTGACGCTCCTCTGACTCGTTTCCGTTGACTCTTTATAACTCATGATGTTGGATGTTTCCAGTGCCTTAGGATAGGACGGTGCAAATGCCATTTCCGGAGGCGATCCTGGCTTCAGGTTAAAGTCTGGAGTAGCCTGTTTTACGGCTTTGGGTCTAAATACTGTTTGTGATGTTGTTCGCACTTCATCACGCTTAACTCTTGTAGATGTCGGCGCTGGGGAAATTGGTTCAAATTTGGGGCGCGATGGTCCTTCGATTCGGAGGGGTATTTCAAACTGAGATGGAGCCAAGGGAACCTCTGCGGATGGTTTGACTTGTCGATCTAAATTAGTCAGCGACGGAGTCACCGATTTGATGAGAGATTCATCTGTTGACCACTTTGTATATTTTGTCTCTGTCTCGCTCTCGTACTCGCTGCATCGGGACTCATTTTGAAGAAACCTGGCTACGCTTGGAGAAGATGAGGGAGCTTGAATTTGTTTCACTATTCTCGGTGATACTAAATCCTGAAAAATAGACAAAGTAAGATTAGACCATGAAGTATCCCATACATGTAAGCTACAAGTATTACGTAATGCAAAACAGACAAGTTGGCCGTGGGCTGTCCTCGCCTCCAAATATACGAACAAAAATACATTCCAACAACAAGTGATTAATTGAACTCTGGAAAAATTAAAACGGTTAGTCAAAAACATGATCAATCAGCACTCATGCCTGACACACCTGCAGGTTTTTGGATTTGAGTGTCTCGGTCGATTGAGTAATGTGTGATGATCGTGTTGTAGCCGTTCTCTTCATACTTCTAGATATGTCTTCCGTGTCTGCCATATACCCGCTTTCGGATGTAATAAGCGCTCTGGGAACCTCAACAAACTCTGGAGGTGTTCCCGGTTTTAAAGGAAGGGACTCCGGTTTTATAATCTCTGGCTTAGCCTGTGATGACACTGGTCGAGAAGCTACTGATGGGCCCTGCAAGCCAGCTGGTTTTTCAAATTTGGAAGGAGCTAGGGGCTGTGGTTCAACACTCTGTGGTCTTTTTAGTTGTTCAGTTGTGGATGGGGGTCGAACTGGCTTAAACTGTAATTCCTGTCCACCATCACTTAATGGCCTCCATTTGACATTCATTCGGCTTTCGTAATCACTTTCATAATCACTTTCTGCAAAGTTACCTTTTATAAACTTGGAAGGTGTTGGCGGTGGTGGGCACTTGGCAGTCTTTAGTTGAGGGGTGTCTGGCTTGAAAGGGAAAGGTTCAAGTTCTGGGAATTTCTCAAAAGGTTTTGCCTCCAGTGAATTTGTCCTTTTCACTTTATTCTTTGGTGTGACTGTGGGTTGTGGAGGCGGAGGAATGATTCGTACTGCTCCAGCAAGCTGTTTCGAGGGTAATTTCTGAATCTCCTTCGAAAGTCCTTGCTCTATTTCTTCAACCAAAGATGTTCTACGTTCAGGGGCAGGAGCGAACCCCATTGACGGAGCAGGGCCTGGTTCTAGGCCAAAGTAGTCTGGTGCTGATTTAACATTTTGTTCTACACTCGGTGTCCATGTTCTTCTGAGTGTCGATGAACTTGCGTTCGTCTCTTTATAGCTAGACTCTTTGACTATTTGTCTGTCCATTGACTGAGTTTGCCTAACTAACCTGGACTGGGCATTATAATAGAGGACCGGGCCTTTTTGAGTAAGCATTGTTGGGGGAGGAGCTGTGTTGGTAAATGTCCTTGCTACTTTCTCGCTGCTTTGCATTCTGCTTCGTGATTCTTCACTTTTAATTACGCTCGCTAATGATGACGACACTTCAGCAGGTTTGTAAGTGGGAGTACTTTGCAATCGATTTTGTGCTTCTTCATTCCTAGATACCGTTTCTGAAGAAGTGACTACATTGTTATTGCTTTTCAGTCTGTTGTTTGCTTCTTCCTTTTTAGAAACCGAAGATGACACTTCAGAAACTTCAACTGACCTGCCAGATTCTACTGAGGTTGCCCAAGGAATAATTGGTTTCTCTTCGTCAGACTTGGTTGGTGGCCATGATTTCTTCAAGTTGGATTCCCTGTGTTTGTGCGCCCACATTCTATCCATTGCTAAACCTTCCTGAGAGGGTCTTGGGGAAGCTGATCTATCAATAACACCCAAAGATGTAGCTGGTCTTATTGGAGTTTTCACAGGGGTCCACTGTCGTTCAATCGGGCATTCTTCAACTATTGGTTTTTGTGGTGGTGGATGGTACACTAAAGGTTTAGGAGCGGGCTGTGTTTTCACGTCTTTGAAGTTGCTAAAAGCGTCATCTCGACGATTGGCCCAAAGTTTTTCCATTTGTAAAGCTTCTGCGGATGGGCGAGGTGAACATGGACGTACTTCGATTGCCGATGATGGTCGATATACTCCCAGATGAGATTTTTCAACATAGTTTTCTTGGCTTTTTTCCGATTGTGAGATTACCTCCGTATGTTTTGGGGCTTCGAAAACAACGTTCTGTTTTAAATCTTCTACTCTGTGAACAAAGGGTTTCACAGCGTCGTTTGTTATTTTTACTGTCTTCTTTTCAATTACTTCTTCTTCGATTTGCTTCTTCACTAAAAGATCTGGTTGCTTTGGTGTCTCAGATAACCATGATAAAGCTGGGAGAGTTTCAATTGGTTTTTCTTCCCTCTTTTCTGGAATAGGAGATTTCCTTGGCTCTGGAACTGGCTGTGGCTTTGGAGATACTACAGGGAACAACCGAACGCCTCCCGATGGTGCATCAAGGGGAGATTGAACTTTATGAAATTCTTCTAGCTTTTTTACTTTCTGAGATATATCTTCTCTAATTTTGATGGGAGTTTCTGGAGCTTGGATAAAGCCCATTTCAGGTGGAGGTTCTGGAGTAAGTTTAAATTCGCTATCGACAATGCCAGAGAGCAAAGGAGTCGTTAAAAAGGGGAGCTCCGTGTACATTGTCTTCGAAAACAATGAACTTTGTTGGTTTTTATCAGCTTCTTGTACAAGGGAGTAAGATTCCCTTGCTAGCGTTATCGCATCTTTTTCCACTTTAGTCGTCGTTGCGGGCTCTTGGGACCCTTCGTCCACCGAATGCGTTCTCTTAAACTGGGAAATAAGCTCGGATTGCTTCGAAAAAGTTTCAGGTGCTGGAGGCGTTTGAACATCTTCAACTGGAGGTGTGTAAACGAACGGTCGCAATTTTGGTGTTTCTGTCGTCTTCCTTTCTTCATCCTTCCCTTCCTTAATTTTGGTTTTAAAGAAATCTAAAGCGCTCTTTTTGGTGATTGACGACCTATCAATTTCTTCGCTGTTCATTTCTGTCTGTAAAACTTCAGGGGCATTGGATGCTACGTCAATAGGAATAGGTTTTGGTGTTGGTGGCAAGACATTTGATATCTTCTTGTCAGTTTGGATCGTCTCTTTGAAGGAATGAATCTCTGACTTTTCTGTTCTTGTGGTAAAAGAAGAGTTTTCTTGCCTATGAAGCGCTGGTATATCCTTTTGCGACCTCTGAAGCCCACAGAATCGCAATTAGAACTTAGCATTTTATAGATTTCGTCTTTGAAAGACGTTGATACTAACTTACCTCATGAGTGACAGGAATAATAACATCGTACGTTGGTTTCGGAAAATAATCAGCAAATCCTGAGGAATTTGATACAACGACAAGGTCGGCTATACTTGTGGCAACACCTCCAACGTTAGTGCCTTTAACTAAGTACTGTCCTTCATGCTCTTTCCCAACTGAAATTAAGAACAATAATTTAAACAATTTTATTTACTAAACAAACCCTGTTGTTGTTTGTATACCTATGGTGTTGGTTTTTCCAACAGGCCTTATGGTTTTTTACCTTTTTCAAAGACTATGCTGTGAGAGTCTCCATGTGCCCGAATTTTGACTTCTGGAGACGATCGAATGAGTACATCATTTTTATACCAAGTCACGGTAGGCTCTGGGTTGCCGACAATCTCAGCTTCCAGTATAACTCGTTCTCCAATCACAGCCGTTTGTGCTTGTATGCGCTTACCAATCACAGGAGGGAACACCGTCTCTGGAAAAGTATTCCATAATTAGAGTTCACCGCAGGAATGTTCTAGGCATTCACTTATTTCACAGCCGTTATTACTCTGTTATCTTCAGCATCATCCCCCATCCCCCTCTTCTAAATAACTTGCTGTGTTCCAACCTCTTCTGAATTTAATTCTACTTCTACTTATACGTACTTTTGACTACCACGTCAGCAGTGCTCGTCGCTGATCCGACGCTGTTGGACACAACACAGGAATAGCGACCTGCATCACCGATTTGCGCATCTTTAAGAACTAAACGCAGTCTGTTGAGTTCATTTTCTAATGTTAACTTCCCTTCGATTTGTACCACTTCATGCCCGTTCTTTGTCCAGCTAACGGCCGGTTGCGGATACCCTGGATAAATAAGGACTTTGGTTAGTGCTGCATTAGATCTCTTTCTATTATTGAAAAATAATATACTACGTGAATGTGATAGACAGGAGCACTATAAGAACTCGCGGTGAATCTACAGTTTAAATTTCTCGGTGTTTAAACTTTTATTGTCAGATCTAGGCTTACCATCAATTATGCCTTGTAAAGTGATGTCCATGCCCTGGTCAACGATTCTTCCTTGAAGGGGTGTCATAAACCTGGGAGCGGTCGATTTTCGAGTGGATTTCGGAGCGATGGCTAATGAAGAACTAGTCTTTGATATGTCTTTAGTGATTTCGCCATCTTTGCTTATTAATAGACTAGATGATTCTTGTACTACTGGTGCGTTGTTATTGATTTGATGGTATTCTTTAGCTTCATGACTCCGCACCTGAAATAATGAAATAAACCCATGACTTTTCGACTTTTCGATTTTTTATGCACACTATAAAAAGTTTGTTCTTACCTCTTCTACTGGCTTCTGATTGATCTGCTTCGATCTTTGTTCATCATGACTAGAAAAAGTGTGAACTTCCACTTGTGGTTCAGCCCCACTTCCTGTGACAATGCGTTTTGTCGTCGAAGATGAAGACTCCACAACATATTGTTTCCTTGTTGTAACTGACCCCAACATTGTGTCTTGTGATATTACAGGCTCTAGGTATGGCACAAGTTCTATCGTTGATTGCACTGACCCCGCTGGAAAAAATTGACGACAAATATTAGGTTTTTCAATACCATATAATGATGGTATAGATAGATGTTCTTGGGACTTCTTTTTTGTTGCTTTCGTGGTACCTTAAATAATTAGAAGGCCTGGGAGACATCGTACTAGGACCAGACTTTGAGGAAAAAACCTGTGACCGGTTTCTTCTTCAGAGTGATCTTACAGCGATTTCGTCGTCTCCTAGAACTTCCAGTGACAGGTATTAACATTTAGAAGTACACAGACACTTCTTCCCCATAGGTAAACCTAGAATACCTAGGTATATAATAGGTGGGCGATCCTAGGGCTGTAAGAGTGACCATAGTGCTTAAAATACAAAAAACATCATACAAGTTGCCTTTCCGCTAATGATTGATTATTTTATTAAAATGTACAAGAATTGGAAACCTTCCAAGCCCTATACACGCGTGAATCAAGTGCGACCCTGTTTTTGTGACCTCATTTCAAAAACAATACAATTTTAGTTAGCAAATAGCATAGACCTTTCTTTCATAAGTCGGTTACCCCACATTACGCACGTTGGCGTGAAAGTTTTAATGTTAGAAATAAATTAAGAAATACGTTGAAATAAACGCCACCTAATTAAAATTTATGTCTAGTTTTGCAATGACCCAGTGTGTTGCTCATGATTTTATCTTGTAAATAGATAATGTAGCTGTTTTGAGAAACAAATAGTTAGTATTGGCATAAAACAACTATAAAATTTAATGTTTTGTGTTCATGTGTTTTTTTGGATTACTAGCAATTTTACAGAATTTTTTTCCACTATGGAGGGGATGAACATTGTTTTTAAAGGAACCAGTTGTCAAATATTCAGTAGGTACGCATGTATATTGAGTTAAAAACGACAATAATTCATCAACAATAAAAATAATTACTATATGATTGAAGTTATAAAAGAAGGAGTACCGACTTTATTTGTTGAATAATTTGATTTATAGACTTCTCAAATTCCCTAGTGGTATGGTAAAAGTATTAACAGTCGAATTTCAACTCAGCTACATTAAAATAAGAAAGCAAACGTACCGATATAGACATTAGAAATTATGTACTTACTAAAATTAGACAGCCACCATTCATGTATTTTAGTCACTGACACAAGTTACCTAATTCAATGTATGAAAAATTTTTCGAAGAGCTCAACTAAAACTGAAGAATATCGTAATAAACTGGGATGCTCGGCTGATCACATAGAAACTCACAGTCAGACCGTCAACACTCGAACGGCACGGTGCCAGCGAACGTTCACTTCTCTGTCCTCAGTCGTCGTACTTCCTACTCATATTTTTGAAAAATCGCGACTTGCCGAGTGGATCGTGACGTTACAAAGTACTGGGACCGCCCTCATTATTGTGGGAGAGTAGGGTTACATTTTAGCTACGTTATACTAAAACTTCAATCACACTAGGGTCACTTCTTGGGTCGAGTTCTGACAGGGAAGCTTTTTGTCAGCTGAAGAAACTGCAGTAATTGTTATGGGCAATCTACCCTTACCAGCCATCGCAATTTCAATGGGGGTTGATAACAGGGGGGCTGTTTTTGGTATTACGAGTATTTCCTTCTGATATTGTCGTTGCTCGTTGGGTCGGACTTGATTAGCGACCAAAGTCTAAATTTCTGATAATTAGATGAAGCTATGCAACTTACGGTTGACTGTGAGAGAAGCACTACTATTTGCCACTCCTGTTAAATTTTCAGCTTTACAGGTGACAACCCCTTGGTCCAGATTCGTCACACGAGGGATCGTCAGGAAGTGCCTTTCTCCGCTTTCCGAAACAAGGCTGTTTCTTGCAGGAGTTCCGTTTACTGTCCATAAAACCTACAATATATATTTATTTGTAACACTCGAACGCAGGAGACTACTGACTAATTTCTTTGGCCAAATGTACTGCTGCAATATCTATAATTCTATTTTCTTGAATTGTGTTAAACTCAGAGAGTGTTAATGGAATTGAGATGTAGTGGTTGTGAGTGTCGGAGAGTTTTGGGATTGGGATGGACATTTTGCATGTTGAAAACGAAAATACTAAAAGTTGTGTTGGCTCCCGTTCAACAAACGAATCGTCGCTGGCCTGCAAGGGTCAGATTACCTCTTCCCTGCTTTACCCGTTTCCTTCACGTTTTCCAATAGGCACAAAGTTTAAAAAAAATAGGCTCAGACTGCAGGCTGCTTTTAATAAAGAGTTTCTGCCGACTATCTAGGTCGTTATAAATTTGATTAATACTTAAAGGTTCAGAAAAATATTCCATAACACGTGTGATTTTTGATGTTAAGGTGATAGTAGGAATCAATGGATGAATATATTTTTTTTGAGGGGTTTTCATGGCAAAAAATTAGAAGAAAAAAAGACATGTTTTTTTTTTAAATAAACAGCCACATTGTTATCTCATTCTTTCTCCTAAACCCTTCGTTATCGTCACATATTTTTACCATCATGTACCTAGTGTTCACAATGCCAGGATACTTGTTTGGTGTAAATCAAATAAAATGGTTGTTCATCAGCTAAAATGCTGTGCTTTAACGTAATTAATTGAGGGCACTCACCACAGGCTTAGGAACTCCAGAAATAACGCACTCGAATCTTACAGGATCAGCTTCATTAACAGTTCTATCCGCCAATTCTACTTTGAAAACGGGAGCAACATTTTCTGGTTTCTTCGGTTTTGGCGTCACTGTCAAAATAGCTTCACTTTGAGATTGTCCAAAGTGGTTTTTAGCTTTAACTACGTACACTCCTTGCGTATTAGAGTCCGCTTGCCGTAAGGTCAATGTCATGTTACCGTCTGAATCTTCATCAATCTATAAAAGAAACCGGTTGAGTTTATACCGAGAAACTAAACTGCGCTAGAAAAGTCGGCCATTTCGTTTTTGTGTGTTATCTGCGAGAAAAGAGCAGTTCATTTTTTATCCAAACTGGTGGTGGAAATAAGTTGTTATTCACAGTGTTATACATAAATTAGGGTATGCTTTAGTGGTACTTACATGTTAAAAACCTGCATAACGGCAAATACTTGCAGACCTACCTGTGTTCTCTCGGTGATGGCTACGCTTTGATTGTTGAAAAACCATTGAACATCGGGCTCTGGGTCTCCACGAACGCAAACCGCAAGAACTACTGTGTCGTCTTCGTCGACAACTAGGTCTCCGAGGACGGTCACGAAGTGAGGAGGGCAGCCCTGAGGAGTTGGTGTTGAAGCGATTTCTTCTATTTGGACTCGGTCAACTTCTTGTTTCGCTAGGGAAAAATATTTTAAAAGTTAATTTTTATGCGCTATTGGCCGGTATTACACGCGTCAGTTTTTCTTCGATCGAATATTTATTTATTTATTTATTTACCAATATATCTGATCGAAGTTAAAAAGCCCTTCTTCGATCAAACATGGGACAGTCCCATTACAGGCTACAATTTTTCTTCAACCGATAAAGTAGATACTTTCTGAAATCAATTTTAGTTGCGTACAATTCCGGCCATCGTCACGATACTTACGTTCCACAGATAGATAGCAAGTGCTAGTTATTTCCCCTCCGGAATTTCTGGCAACAACTTTATATTCACCACTGTCTTCCGGAAGAGTGCCTTGAATCAGAAGTGAGCATCGATCTCCTTGGAATAGTAATTTACATTCTTCAGATTCCTAGAAAAAGAAAAGAGCATGGTCATTCCCAGTTAGTCACGTCACATTTCAGTTTTATTTCCTGAAGAGATGGATGGTTCGATTGATTTTCTTTTTGTACGTAGCTTATTTTTAGGCATACAACTTTCAAAAATATAAAAAAGCGGTTATTAAAATTTTAGTTTAGAGCCCCATTACCTTGACAGGTTTTCCATCGTGATACCATATGACTTCAGGTTCAGGAGTACCCACAATAAGACAATCGAGTCTAATGAGGTTTCCTTCCAAGCAGTCAACATTTCTTAGCTGCACTTTTACTTCAGGTTTTTTGACGTTCGCTTTCGCCACGCCATCAATGTCACTTAGTTGTTCAGAGTCTGAGGTTGTTGGTGGAAGTCCCTTCACCATCACTTGACACGTTGAGCTGGCCTCCCCGGCAATGTTTCTGGCTAACACGGAATAGGTGCCGCTGTTTTGAGGAAAAGCTTCTTTGACGACAAGGGTTGTCTTCTGACCTTCTATTGTGATCTGAAAAATAATTGATTTCTTATACTGCTCCGAGTTGGTTTTGTGTATTACGGAAAAATCAAAAATTCCCTTACTTTTCCATCGGATGGCTTAAGTTGCCTACCCTCGTAGTTCCACGTTACCTCCGGGGGTGGTTGTCCTATTACTTCGCAGTCTAATTGGATCATCTGACCTGGTCGAACCATGATGCTTGTAAGGGGTTTAACTATGGTGGGCGACGTCGTTGGGGCCAAAGCTGTAAATAATTAATCTTTATTATTCGTATGATTGTACATTTAGAGCCAGGAACGACCCTCGTACCATATCAGTTTATTGAATTTTTTAACTATTTCTCTGAATTGTGGATTCTTACGTTGGACTACTAAAAAGGCGGAACAAGTGGAGGAGCCGGCGCTGTTGGTAGCCCGCACCGAAAACAGGCCATGGTCTTCCAAGTAAACCTTTTCGAGTTTCAATACTGCGTTGCCGTTGTTGTAAACGATGCTGTAGTCGGGGGCGTGATCCACGCATGTCTCTCCCTTGTACCAAGTCACATTCGGTAAAGGGAATCCCGTCACTTGGCAACGGAATTCGTAAGTCCCGCCCTCTTTGGCTTCTCCATCTTCTAGTGGCACAAAGAAACACGGCGCCATTTCAGACGTATCTTGCCTTGTCTCTGAAATTACAAGGATATTAGTTAAGCATAATGGTTCTGTTAAAGAGATAGTAAGATGTTCTGGTAAAATTATACTTACCGGTAACCTTCAGGAAGCCGCTTGTCTCAGCCTGACCGACAGAATTCTTAGCTATGCAGAAATACCTCGCAGAATCTTCTGTGAACGTCTCTTCTATTGTCAAGGAACATTTTCCATTCTCAGGGTTGTATTTTATTTGGTAATCGGGATTGGATTCGGCTGGAACACTGCCCTTCTTCCAAGAAACTGTAGGTGCAGGATCTCCGAAAACGTCACACTCAAAAGTGTATTTGTTGCCTTCGTCCACAGTTGCATCCGTAAGCGGAACGAGAAACCTTGGAGATTCGTATTTCTGACTTATAAAAGTATGCGACTCTTCTCTTCGTTCGATAATTTGTTTGACTATAGTGTCTGTTCTATCTTGAAGAGCTTTTGCTGCTGTCTCTGCTGCTTTCTTTGCCTCCTCCGCAGCCGCTGCTGCAGCTTTTGCTGCCAAGGTCTCAGCCTTAATCTCCGATAACCCCAAGTCAACTTGCTCTCGCTCTTTCTTAAGTTTCTCTTGCTCAGCTGTTTTGAGGTTCGATACAAGTGTGCTCATTTCCTCACTAATAATACTGAAAGATTCCATCATTTCTTTATTTTCTGTTATCACTGGCGAGACAACAGTCGAGCCATGAGTACCTGTTGACATAAAATTATAATTACTTCTTTTTACGGCCACTCTTTACTTGTTACTAACTTACTGCATTCATTTCGCCAAATCCTTACCGTAAATTTTTAACGCTAGCTCGGAAATTCGTCGTATTCTTTCATCTTGTTTCTCCTCACCAGGTTTTAAAAACAATTCAATTTGTTTTAAAAGATCTGTCGCATCTTCGGGCTTTTTCACTTCAGTCGACTTCCTGGCAATAGTAACAAGAAGACGACTTCCCTCTTTAAACCACTCTTCTGCCACTTCCACTAGCAAAAAATATTCTTCACTTAAGTCGATAAGTCTTCTATTCTCTTTTACCTACAAAAGTGTATTTTATTAAATTTTGATCAGTTCATTGACTATGCGTTGACATGGTATGGTACATTGCTGAGACAGTCCGCTTACATTTTAACTGCAAGAAATAACAACTTACCTCGTCGCATAGTTTTTTCCACCTCTCGTGTGTTGATTTCAAATCTTTTTCTACGCGTAGTCGATTAGAGGAATTTCCGGTTTTCATAAGCTCTTCACCACTGGTTACAAACGTTTTAATCCTTATTTCGATCAGCTCAATCGTTTTTTCGAATGCCTTGAAAGCTTCAGATGTGGCTCTTGAGGAGGCAACCGACTCTCCATATTGACCTCTACTTGCCAATAAATTTTCACTTAATTGAGACAACGTGGCGTTTATTTCCTTGAGATCCGCGTCAAACTGGCAAAGTCTTCTATGCTGTTCCAATGTTGACTTCCATTCTAAAGATTTCGCTTCTATTCTGTCCTGTAGGTTAGACAGATATTGGTCCAGTTTATTCACATCATTCTGTCGCACACTTTCTGGTTCAATTTGTTGAATTTTTTGTTTAACTATTCCACTTTCTGTTTTGGCGAATTTCAGAATATTCTGCATGGCTTCGATATGAGCTTCATGAGATTGTGAAATTTCGTCTGTTGCTTGCAAACTTGACGGTAAAATTCGAAGTTCGTTTTCCCTGATTTTCTCATCGACGGTTGATTCAACCTGCAAAGAAATATGAGAGCAAAAAGTATTAGTTTGCGGTTGTTTATTTCCTTATTATCGCCTTCTCTAGGGAACGAGTACATACTTTTCCATAATAATTCTTTGCGTTGTTCTTCTGGTGTATATCTGAATTAGATACACTAATTGTTATTTTCTGAGGCAATTTAAAGTTAGAAAAGCGCGATGATGTCGTCTCTGAATGAGAGAAAATTGGCATTGTGTCAATAGAAACTCAGCACGTCCGTCATTGACAGTTGCTTGAACGGGGGCGTTACATCTCATAAAAACTAGATTTCATTTCTGCCCTAAATATTATATGTCCCATTAGTTCAAACCAACACATAATTCAGAAAATGTACCCCAGATCACATTCAAAGTTTTCTCAGCAACCAAACAAAAATTCGAAACGGGAAACAATTAGCTCAAGAAATGTTAGAATTATGTACTTATTTCCCGGTTAGAATATTTGGTAAACAACCACCCCTATTATTTGCCTCATTATACTCACTTAAACTTTTCGGACTAACCTGGGCAATATTTGTGAAAAAGGAATGGAGAATTTGGATCAAGACCTGGAAATCGGTCAAAATAGACTGCAAATCATCATGAAGTTTCATTAGTTTTGCAATGACTTCCTGGTTTTCTTCAGGCATAGGTTCCCCTTTCAAAGCCAAAGTTTCTGCAGCTTTTATCCGGACCTCAACTTCTGCTTGAGCTTTTTTGATTTCTGGTAAAACTGTTCTCTCCTTTTTCTCTAGTTCTTGTACAACTTCTTTACATGTTTCGCCTCCTCCGACTATGATAGGGTATAAATGCGGTTGCAGTCTTGTTGCCCAGTCAAGAGTCTGAAAGTTCCACATGTGTGTTTTTTAAGAGTGGTTAAAGCTATACACTTTTTAAATTTTTAGGGCTCTATTCTGGTAGCTTATTTTGGTGTTTATCTCTCAAGTGAAAAGTGAAATCTGTGAAGCTTTACATGGGAGTTTCCACTTTCCGCAAAAATAGAGCCCTAGGAAGGTTGAGTGCCTTCTAAACC
>Ga0194135_10000818_pt1 | contig 18216 bp, 7 predicted proteins | sample LitLau_LLRF_2013_FD_134024 | JGI IMG/M metagenome (GOLD analysis project Ga0194135, IMG submission 134024) | Freshwater sediment microbial communities in response to fracking from North America - Little Laurel Run_MetaG_LLRF_2013 (version 2) | ecosystem: Environmental > Aquatic > Freshwater >...
ATAATAACTTTTTCGCGTTGTAACTTACGCCAAAATTATAATGGATTAAAGAATATACTGGTTTTAGATATTGTCAAGTTCATATAGCCAACAATTAATGTAATAAGCCTCAAAACTCATTTAGTTTTTGTTGCATGAGTTAGGTGGGAAGACTGTCATACAGAAGCAGAGCTTACCACACTAACATAAAGGGTAAAACCATTTGTCATTCGACTTCATCCTGTGTACTTGAGACAAGTAACAAAAAGTTTACAATGAAAAAGATGAGCACCGAGTCACTCGGCTCTCAAAAGAATGATGATGACTTTTTTGTGTAAAATCATCTTTCAAAGATATTCTGTCACGTCCACTTCAAATAAAACTATTATAATGCGTTTGCAAAAACTATGATTACTTCCACTGAACTGAAACTTGAAATTACTTGTTAAATCAAACCAACAATTATTAACCTGGTGCAATGCACAACGACGAGAAACGGTTTACCAAGATTTGCGTTCTTGAGACAACAGAGTATTTGTGGCCTACAATGGTTTTCAGCTTGATTCGTGTTTGCAATTGACTTAAAAGAATTTTTTAGGCTGAACACTTTGAGCACTGCTCATTTCATATGACCAAGCTTTAATGACAAACTATTCACAGCTCACCGTTTGTATTTGAACCAGTAGTAGTTGTGTTGGCATTGCGAATTGGATTACAGCCTGCACTGATGATGACTAAATATGTAAAAAGTTCAAGATGAATGATAAAAACACTGTTTTTCTGCTCTTACATCATCAACACAAACGACAGCCCTTGTACGGATATTGAACATAGAAATGCGAGCCATTTAAAACTTCTACTTCATATCCATCATACATGTATGTATACACACAAAACTAATTTAATAAAGCTGAAAGCATGACGCAATAGGAGTGAGTGTAAATTTTTTACACCGAAAAGCGCAGAGAATAAAAGCGTAATTATTCTTGATATGATGGTGCTAAATAGGCCATTAACATGACTCTATGTTCTCAGTCCAAAATGAACACGAGGCATGAAAGAAAACTCCCTAAATTGTTCATTTATAGAAAAACGCGTATTGAATTGTGTCTCGTGGGTGTCGTCCTAAAAACTACATTAAAGTTCGCGTGGATTCCGAGAGTGTGAATGATGCTCTGTGTGTTTAGTGTTAGACAGAGACTCTCCAGTATTACGTTGACGCTTGGCTAGTAGTTCCTTCCTCTAGAGTCTCTCTATCTCTGAGGAGAAATCTCTTTGTAATGTGACACTCTCGGTGTAATGTATGGTTTCCTTAGAGGAAGGAATTTGTCTTCACCCACAAAAGTCAGAAACCAACGACTAAGGACGACCACGAGCATTGTAACTTATGAGAGAGTATAGTTTACACGTGACAAATGAACAAGTACTTTTAAAGAGCTCCTTTGATTCTATAGAGAACAAGTTCTGCATATAATAATGTATTTTGAGGTATACCTTTCCCAAATCTACGTGGGCTTCCTCGGGTGAGGAACTCTCTCTCTCTAGAAACTCTAAACATTATCTGAAATTATGACTTTGCACTCGAGTCTCTGGAACATTAAGTGTAATAAGTGGAAATAAATGGGAGTATGGTTTTCCATAATTGGAGATACATTAATTCCTTTCATTAGCTTCAAAATTACAGCCCCTGAATTGCTCCACACACGGACACTAACTAAAAGCAACATGGATAATAAATATCATTAAATTTAGCAGAAGAGCAGGAGCCGGTAATGTGGATCCCATTAGTGTTTGGACATTTGGAACTGTAATTCAGAATTAATAAGTAATCAGCATATTCATTCATATATGACTACGATTCAATTTGACTTTTTCGCTTATGTTCCACGTGAATCCACCTTCAAAGATATTTTTGTTTCCTTCGAGAGTGTAACTTAATTATACACCATGAAAACTAACCTACTTATCCACTGTTGATTGTGATAATCCTACATCCGCTTAGGATATTACGATGATGTTATATACTAATTCTTTCCATGACGGTAATATAATTACTGCATGAGGGCACCACTCTATTCGCGGAGTCTCGGTATCAAGGATGGAGTTGTCAAATTCACACATTTTAAAAGGATTGTAACTGACGAGAAGGATTGTTGACTGGTACACGACACACTTTACTTAAACTTCTTTCGCCGAGAGAATAAAAAGAAAGCTGATTTCCAAGTAATCTTATGCTAATGCATTTATCCGTATTTGCTCTCACCTAGTTCCCGGAATTGAATGGAATTTGTAAAGAGCTGCTCCTACGTAAAGCAAAAGTACCTTCACATAAATACATCGACGAATAGTCGAGATCAATTCATCGATCTACCGGGTGAAGAATGTTTCATACATTTCTGTTACTTCTCTCAAGGTATTAAAACGTGCTCGAGTAAAAAAGGAAGATGTGTGTCTGTCACCACTTTTTAAAATTGATAGAGTTGCTATTGACTCGAAGGAGGAGAATAGTGCACGGAGAGTTTGAGTAAGTAGCTGCTAGGGAAAGTAGTGTAGACTGGTGACTGGATGAATGAATAGTAGTTGCTTTCTTCATTTCATCGTCTCGAGTTTTGACAGCTTTTTCCTGTACAGCACTCTACTATTTCTCTATTCTATGGATCCACGACTAGTACTACTACTGAGAAGGACTGCTGGGGAGAATATTCATTCTATTCATTTCCTCAAAGGGAGCTGCTTCTGCCATTGGCTTATCGTGTAAAAAGAAGCATTAACTCTTTGGTTTATTCTGTGTGCATAGTGAACAGAGATCTCTTTCGTGAAAGTCCTGATGGCTTAGATCATTATTTCGCAAGAGTGTGTTCACTCCATCTTATTCTCTGGGAATCTCGGGATTCGCACAATTCACAGATTTCCGTGTCTCCAGACCTTCCTTCTTTCCATGAGAGGTTTCCTTATCCAAATGAGTTTCTATCTTTGGAGTCCTCATGAAGAAGACGTTTGGTTTGGAAGGCAAAATAATTCATTCAAGCTTCTACAGAAGAAGTACAGGAGGAGATCCCGTCTTGAAAGACACTGTGTAATACGTATAGGAAAAGGTTCAATAGTCATTAAATGTCAAATCAGACCTTTTCTTCTTCCTTCTGCTTTCTCAATCGTTAAAATTCTATTGTGTCACTCTTCTCATTGGCGATTTACTGGTGATGGCTACATTTGCATTTTATTCCTTGAGCAACACTCAGGAATTCGTGAGAAGCTCCTTCTGTCAAACCAAACCAAGTGCTGTGTACTTGCTTGCCAATAATAATACACCTACTTCACTGTCAATGCGTCAATTGAAAACACTTACGTAATAAACAACGGCTGGATTTAATTCAAGAAGGTATTTGTTGTTGTGTTTAATGTTATTTGCCACAAAAAGTCCCCCTTGGTTCATTTACTCACTCAGACAAACAAAAACCGTGCAGATAAGCCGAAGAGGAGGCTCAGACATGGTTAGTAATAATAATATGTATCCTGTGCCTGTATACATTTATGTATAAACTTAGTGCGGAAGGTTGAAGGTGCAAAACACGAGTAGTAGTATTGTAAGAGAGAAAGGTAAACTTTTCAGACAGAAATCAGATCTCCGGTGGAATTTGGCGTGAATCTGGAATCTATAAATCTTTAGCTACTTCATCCAGTCATTCCGTGCAATCGAATCTTTTTTGGCGTGGATTTCATTTAACAAAACGGAGGCACGATTTCCCACTAAAGTAGTTATGGTTCACAATAGGCCTACTCTGTATTCAATTGGTGTATTCTCTCGTGCCGAGAGAGCAGCTAGGAGAGAGAGATTGAAACCGTTTACATTGCTTTCCTAAGACGAGAAGACCAAAGAACCCTTTGGTTCTTCTTCAAACAGACGTAAAATAGGAGATATCTGATCCTTACATTATGGCTTTGGATAGAAGAAGGCTCCTGCTTTAATGCTTGGCTTAACCGTATTCTCTCTCTCTCTCAAACATGAAACATGAATGCATTTCACCATATCTCACTTTTTCTGCACTTAAACTATTCTACTATTGTAACTCGCCTAGTTCTCCTTTCTTTCCTATTCTTCTTCTCTTTGGGTCTCTGGCTCGTGGAAAAATTTATATTCTTTGGGGTTTGCGGAACAAGAACAACATTTCTGCATTCTGCATCTCTCAGTCAGGGAGAGAGAGAGAGTCTGGAGGAGTGTCATTATTATGCCAACATTGCCATCACTTAACCATGTGTAAAGAGGAAATGCATTTGTGCATACTTCCTTGGCATGCGGCAGATGCTTTCTTTCCTAAGGAATGATAATGGGTGGAAGTTTAAAACATATCGCCGATTTACTCCGCTACGAACCATCTTTCCACACTGCGTATAATAGGCACACATATCCGCCCTTCTATCTGTCACAGTTGATTTCCTTTCATGCAAATTTGTCTCGTGCCTAACAACTCGTACACTCATTTGCTCTAAACTCATTTTAATGAAATGGCTTGCAGAAAAAAACGAAACATTGCTACAAGCGATAGAAAGAGTGTGCATATCAAATAGCCCTGTATTAACTCTCGTGTAATGTCCTTAGCATATCACAAGCGTTTACTTTGCTAGGGCACATACATATACCTACAAAATATTTATTGCGCCTAACAATCTTCGCTGAGAGCCAAAGAATAAACTAAATAATCCTTATGCCAAAATAACTGCAAAAGTAGCGACCACTTTATAATAATATGACAGTAAATCTTGGGATTTTCCAGTCTGCACAAATGAGCCTAAAAACGCAGCAGTATCTTCTTCCGGGTTAACACTACAGAGGTCTTTGTATATACACTTAACTTAAGTTCAGAGATTCCATCAACAAAATGAAAAGTGATGGATAAAAATGTAGGAAAGTAAATAATGAGGAAACGCGAGAAAGATCCACTTTGTTGGGCCACAAGTTCATCTTTTAATCTTAGCGTATATAGTTGGAGCATTACGAACTTCCTTTTTAATTTCATGGTTCTCGTCATTTCATCCCATCCATTATCCAGTCGCACTGCCACTCCTTCTCCAGCTATTCACTTAGTCAGTGAAGCATCCTATCTCTCTTGTCTTACTTAACTTCGGTTCACGGACTTTTCTCTTCGAACCATAACTAAAACGATGCCACTACTACTCGCTTTGGCTTTGAGATTAGATTCTTTACTTTTGGCCAAGAAGAAGGCCAAGGGTGTCCATAAGAAGAAAAGTAAGGAAGAAGAAGAGTCTCCCGAATGAGGAAGTATCTCTAACCAGCAACCGCACAACCACCTCCGTGTAACTAATGCTACAAGGGTGCTCATAATATTCCATTATGGACTCTGTGATAGAAATAATACTATATCTGTATATATATACATATGCCCTGCTGAGGTGGAACATTATTGCTACTAGAAATGTAGAAATCCTCTTGGAACCCGATGGCCACTACTACTACACTACTCTCAGAATGTGTGAAGTACAGAACTCCTAAAATGCTCTCCTACTCCTTCTTACCCAGTTTCCGGATAATTTATCGACTGAAAGGGATTCTTCTCGAAGCATTACTTCAAGTGCTAAGGCACCACCGATGGATTTCCTATGGTTGTATTCCACTTCCTAGCTATATATCCATGCAAGGATCTTAAGGAAATGTTGCTTTTGGCTTGTCTTCTCGCAGTCTGTACATACACGGCTACTTTATACTTTATGGTGCCCAATCCTTTTTATACGATACGAAGGCTGATGCACTGCAGCTGAGAATTATTTATGTCTTGATTCTTTAAAGCTCCTCCGTTCGGCAGTTTGGGAATATCTCCTTCAAGTCTCTATTAGGCGTTTTTGACGTGGAATAAGTTACGTATGGACACGGCTTTGACATACATTTGCTCCGAAATCTATGAAGAAGCCTCTACGCGAGTTGTAAAAAGTAGGAAACGCAATAACACCTAAAACTATATCCCTATGTGTACGTTAAATATGCAGTGTGTATTGAATTGGAATAAAGAATACTTTTCCTATTGTATACGTAGTTTGGTGCATCACGAGGAATTCTACTTTATGGATCCACCACGTCTTTCCTTTAGGGAAGTGGTGGTGGTTACACTTCATCCTTAGATTCTGGATATCTTATTATATGGTGGTGTGTGTATCTGTGGAGTCTTCTAAATATTTCTTTTTATTATGGATTGGTTCACGGTTTGTGTGAGTTTTGAGTTACGGGTCTGTGTATTATTCACTTTTATAACTTCTTTGTGTTCAAATACATCCACAAAGAGTTATTTACTGCAGAACAGGAGACTTAACGATGGAGTACATTAAATGGTGTGTAAGAGAGAAAGGAAATAAAATTTGTAAGTCTCTCTCACACTTAATATACGACTTTTACTATGCTGCACACTAGTGTGTGTGTGTGTTTGTGTGTGTATTTGATTGAGGTGAGAATAACCGTGTTACGAGGTGCCTTTATGACTCAAATACACCCGTCTTATATTGGATTTTGAATTGTAAATAAGTCAGACAGAACATAATCTTCGAGGGAGCGTAGTAACAGAATTCCCCAAATATTTCCTTACAAAATGTATGAATGGAAAGGGACAAAATCCGCCCCTGAAGTCTCAAAGAAAACCTCTGAGGGTTTCAAATCTTCTTCTTGGGTCTTAATATTGAGTCTCATCCCTGCTCTCCGTGGTTTGGCTGTCTCTAAAGAAATGAAAATGTATCCATACATATCTCCTTTTTAAATGTAAGAAAGTGTGCTTCGTCTAAAAATGCATTTTGTGTAGTAAATCTAAGGTTATGTGTTTATGTAGTGTGGTAGAGTTTATGTACACTCAGTTAAGAATAATTCATGGCTCACAAATAATAACGTGGTCTAGTGGAGGATGATGATGAAGAGAATGCAAAGGTTTGTATCTTTGCATGGAAATGCTACAAAGAGGATACTTCAAACTTCCTGGTAAATTGAATGTTAACAGAATTTACTTAAAAAGCTGTTGGTAGAAATAGTTTATTGTGGGTGATGTGTTGTTTTCGTTTGCGTTGTGTACTCACAAAGGATTTTAAAGACTAGGGTGAAAACGTGGGTGATATATGGCACTACACATTATTTTGATCAAGATACATTTTCTATTTCATGAAGAGCTGAATAAGACACTGACTGTGTGAGTGAAGTTTGTATCGCATAGACTGCGTAGAATCTTTACGGAAAAGATTTAACGGGATGTCCTGCTGAGCCCAAAATAAGAAATCTTCAGTTCTTCCAAGTGCAAGAAAAATGAGATGTATAAAACCACTTTAAATGAGAAAAAGAAATCTAAAAGGAGAGAGACTTATTGAAGGCAGGGATTCCATCGGGCAAACTCATGCTCATGTATCGTATACTATCAGACCATATGCGTATATAGATAGCGAGTAGTGTGCTACGAAAACAATTATTTTCAGGATCGGAGAGAAATCAAAGACAGTGTCAGAAGAAAAAGGGTTAGGAGTTTATATAGGACTCGGGATCGTTTCAGTGTGTTACAGAAGGGTACAAATGTCAATGGTTAAATTAATTTGTCATTTAAAACTCTCTTGTGATGGCAGTAGGGGGTCTTGTGTGACTTTGAACTCACATTATAAGATCGAAAAGCTAAAGCTTTCCTTATGGTTTCACTCTGCTCAATGGAGGAAAGAAGAATGTTATAGAGCAGCAGAGTAAATCTGTGTATGAGTGTGTGTGTGTGACTTGGCTTTGGTTTATTACACCAGCTGAATAGTTTGAATAAGATAAATACCACTGAAAGAGAAAGAGCGAAGCCCCCAACCAACTTCCAACACTGCTAAAGAGAGAGAGAGAGAGAGTTTATGCTTAAGTCCGAGATTAAATTATTGTGGTTGGTTAGGCACGAATAATGGAAATTCACTCTCATTAAATTTTATCTCCTTCAGCTGGACTTCTCTCGAGAGATTCTCTCGGTGTGATGTAACATTAACCACTTTGTATTACAATGTATCACGTCACATCATAATCGCTAATGGCTCAACCCTTTCAAACAAACTGTGACGAACGGTAGTGTGGTTGTAGTTGTGGCATTTTATTTCTTCATCAGATTTAACTCTTAAGTCTTGGAGAGGAGTCACAGTCACACTTGGCACTCCTTCGTGTGTTCCCCTCTTCTCTATTATTCCCAACACAAGTTTTATCTTCTGACAATGACTTGTCACATTATGTGATTGTCATAAGCGTAGGTAGCTAAAGAAGAAGAACGGTAAGAACATGTGAGATCAGAGGAGGTAGGCAAAAGGTCTTATAAATATAATCATTGAACTTCCTTCTTCTGGTTACGGATACAAAGAGACTTTTAAATTGGATCTTTAAAAGACATCCATTCGATGAGGTTGCGAGACTACACAAAATGAAATGACGCGTTATGTACCCGTCACTTTTTGGAGTCTCACTTTCTTCTTACTGGTTGAGTCTTTGGATATGAAAGTAATCACCGTCATATTTGATGATAATATCGTATAGTTTACAGACGGTGACTGAATCCCTACTGCGTCAGCCGTCTAACGTTAGTCACGGTCACGGTTAAAGCTGGAACTGCAGTAGCAGTGGTTGGAATAGGGAATTGTAAGGTACACACAGGGATATAGGGTAAGAAAGTGGGAAGACACTCCGAGATGATCTCTCATCTGGCCTTGTTGTTTGTGTCATTCCATTGTCTGAGTGACAGTATCAGCTTCTGAGATTGGAATGCAAATGAGAAACTACAAGTTATTCTACATGAGAAATGATTCAATGTTAATGAAGCTCGAAGCTTGGATTGATGGCGAGCTAGGGAGGTCAAAAATTCTTGGAAACATTTACTCTCTCTCTCTCTCTCTCTCTCGTTAGGTTGTATATGTCTGTTTGGAGTTCATATGTCAAGAAAGGAGGATCTTACAAGGCAAGAATGTAATGTTTTCGTTTTCATACTATTTTATGTCTGACAATGAGTTAGTAGTGAGTTTTTGCATCGCGAAACTATTGCACCTATGTAGTATGCTAATCTTTTATTATGATAATCATTGAAAGTGAATTGGATCCTAGTGAAAAAAGGCGAGAAAAATGTAGGAACAAAAGGAGGAGGGGATTTAGGCCATGGTGGCCATTAAAAGTACAAACCCCAGCGAGTCATGCAAATGTCAGAAGGGATATTAAAGTGAAGTTGCGGGCGTGAGATTGAGTTTTTGAAATTGGAAAAGCGGTTATCTCATTATGATAATGTTCTTTAAATGCTAATGGCTTTTAGTTTTCCTTGCTCCTGCTCAACTCCTCACTAAATTCAACACTTTCCACCTTTCGTCAGATTGAGAACATTGAGAGACTCATCGTCGACGCATCATCAAAAAGTAGATGAACTTCTACTGCCAAGTTCCTTACAATTTCATACCTGTGCAGTGCATAATACACAATTTTTAACAACTACCAACGAACTAGCTTAACTACTTTTTATAACACTTGCTCATCATCTGTGGAGGATAGAAGAACAGCGTTTATTAGGAACTTCCCACCAGAAACTGCCAGAAAGGATTTACTCCAAACTTTCTTCATAACAATTTCTACGAATTGGCGAAATCGAATTGTATACACATAAAGTACGCAGCCTAAGCATTCCTCCCTGATGAGTTCTAACGAATAATTAGAAGAGTAAAAGGCAAAGAGAATAGTTCAAGTGATTTCATTAGATTTGGAATCCGCAAAGTTCTTTTGCAACAGGCTATAGAGATAGAAATATATACGAGAGGGTCCTCCTAATAAGGTGGTAGCTCGTTTATAGCCTGCAAACGGTTTTACCGGAGGCCTATGATATTTTATTTTGATTCTCTCTCTGACATACTAGTCTGTAAAAGTAAACTTGGAATTGTACTAGAGAGAAGCTTTTCAGGCAAGATGAGTGTCTGTCTTTACATATTGTTGGTACTACTCATGGCTATTCCCAGTAGTGGTTGGGGGAAGAAGAGAAATCACAGAGAAATGCAAAAGCTTCATCGGGAGCAGTGCATTGCACACTGGTCTCTTCATCTGCCGTCGTCGTCGTCGTAAGTCTCAGTAGTAAAATTAAGTTTAACAATTTCATACGGTGACTAAAAGCAGAACATTTGGGTAATGAACACGAAGCATTATCCATCTTGGTAGGAGGTAGCTTGGGAAATCAGCGAGAAATATTCGTATAATTCGATGAATCGTGCTTCATTTTGGGGATAAAATGATTTCCCTTTATCACATACTTCTCTGCTGGGGAAAGCCAACGCAGGAGTCGTCAGTACTAGTACCACTAGAGAATGACTGCATTGCACACTATGACTCTCTCTCTCGAATAAATGTTCAGTTTTAGTAGTTACAGAATAACATTGTAAATATCCTCGGTATTTATCTGTAATCCTAGAGCGACGAACGAGTAGAAGTACTTCCCATCTTAGTGTTATATTTGTTGTGTACTTCCCAGAAAGGTTCATTTCACTCGTCATAACATTTTACACACGGTAAAAGTTCGTCCTTCCACTAAATTCTCTCTGAATATCAGAAATGATAGTTGAGAGAAAGCTTGGAGCTACACACACACACACACACACACAAGTGTGCACAGTGTAGATCCAAATAGAACTAGTTTACGAGTGTTATACTCAATGAAAATATATGTATGTACGTAATACACAAGCACTAGCAGTACTCACTCAGGTCTGTCGTTTATTTCCCTTGTCCTTTCGCACCGTAATTTGCATATAACGGATATTCATTTAGGACATTTCGAGCATTCCACTTCATTAAGTAGACTAACGAGACCCTATGTGCCATTCGTTGGTTCTCTACTGCTGCAACTCTGCGTCACGCTACACTGTATAATTTGTACAAGTACAAACTACAAACCTTCAGCTTTCTCTTGTATTCATATACAGAGATATGTACGAAATGAAATACAGAAAGTTATGCAGGAAGGGAGAGAGGAGCAATATAGGAAAGCAAAAGCGTATCTCTGAAGTTCACTCATCGTCGTTTTGTATGAGTTGACTCATTTCCCCGTATAGTTCCAGGGATTAATGTTACTCCACCATTCATCCTCATTCTAAACAATTCTCTCTTCCCACTCACAAATTGTTTCCAAGAGATTCATAAACTGAGGGTGCAGGGGCATTCCAGAGTGTGTGTAGTTATTCTCAATGGATATACATAGACAGTACCTCCAAGGATTTACACTTTGGAAGAGCTCCTCGGCAGTAGCAGTCTCCTCGTTTTGTGTGTGAGAGAGTTGTAGACACTTCACCCAGATTACTTTCACCGAGTTGTAAGTAGTCCACCACCACCACCACCAAACGAAACGATTGCTTTTCGTGGAACTCACAAATGAATGTGTTGGGCTGCAATTTGCAACTCGTTACTTTTCCATAAGCTATATCAAAGGGAAACTTGTATATTTGCAATCTATAACTTATTGATTGCATATAAACCACAGAATAAGGAGAAATCCCTCTTCCGCTTGTTACATACAATTTCGGGTGACTTAGGTGACTCTCATAACTTTCATGGTTCTTTGTGAAATACTTTCATCTTAAAGTGAAAGGAGTCACTTGAGTTTAAATAAGATTTGCCTTAAAACGAATGCATAAAAGCTTTATTGTACTCTCAGACAAGAGAGTATATATTCTGTAGTATGTACTTTTATGTACCGAAAACAAATACACAAATCTTGTGAGCTTTGCAGTACATACAAAATGTACAAATGCAAAACATGTTGCACCGCAGAGGAATAGTTCTTTCACATCTTCCTCCGACATAATAATACCCGCCGCTCTCTCTGTGTTAGATTGTTCTTGGAAGGAGCTAATGGGAAATCTACAGTTGGTATTAAGGTACTTTGCTCCGTAGAAAGAAAGGAAGGATTTATGTATATTCCGGAGAATGAGTAATAACAAGGTTGGATTGTAAGCGAAACACACAATCGGAAGAAAATCTCTTTAGGAAGCTCATTATATTTCTATAAATTAAATGCACCACACTCCACAAGTCCATTATTCGTGTAGTCTGAGGTGGTCCGTGTCTTCCTCCAAGGAGCTTCCTGTTCTTCCATTGTATTTTGCAAGACAAGATAAAACTTCATCTCCTTGTGTCATAAAATACATTAAATCTGGCCGTTAACATTTTTCTGTGGTACAATACTTAATTCCTTGATCTGAGAGTGATGTTTTCCCCGAGACTACTACTACTACATATCTCTCCTCTGCTTGCCTATATACTACACATCACTTTCTCCATCCTTTTATTCTTAAGATGGAGGTTCTTTCTTTCTCCTTATTATTGCTGCTTCGGGAGACTTTCTCCAACACGAAATAAATGGAGGAAGCAAGAAATCATCAGAATTATATTATTGCTCCGTACTTCCTGTGTAGTAGTCGTCTTCTCTTCTGTTGTAGTTGCCCATTATTATTATTCCACATGGATCTTTTGTCTCCATTACACAAAGTCTCCCACAGGTTTCTGATATTGAAGTTGAGTTTATATCTTTGTCGCTTCCTTCACAAAAATATGGAAAAGTAATGTTATATAATGAACCATAATAAGTTACATTAAATGTGTGACTGCCTTGTGGAGATATTATTTTATTCTATATGATGTGGTCGCTTTTCTTCTGCGAACTCCTAAGGATAAATCCACCTAAATCAATCTAAAATGAGTACGCTTCCTCTCGTTCCTTTTACTTTTAGAGCACAGTAATAATAATACTACTATCATGTTCAAGTTTCCTATGTACATTCTTCATTTATTTTATTCCAAAAATCCAATTTTTCTGTATCTCTCCATCACAATCACGGTATTCACCGTTAGAGCAGGACGAAGGTATATCGAGAATACTTTTGTCAACATTCCAGCGCATCTAAAAGGAAAAAAGAAAAGGTGAGAATTCCCTGGGTGGCTAGGAGATCGACTTTTCTTCTGATACAATCGCATTGACTCTGTGTGGTTTATAAGAAAAGGATCACACCAAGTTATTGTGTGTACTTGACTAAACTATATTGTAGACCGCTGAACAATTGGAAAAAGTCTTCTTCCTAACCGAGACTCTCTCTCTGTACATAATGGTTTGTGTGTGATCCCTTCTTTTTCTATGCTTTCGTCTTCCATTATTTTGATCAATAAATTGATACACACCCCCGTCGTGAGTGGTCGATCAGAAAGGGTTTGTGTTGGTCGACTCATTCCAGTGTGTAATGGTAATAATAATAATAAGCCCATCGAGTTGTGACTACCAGGTGTGATATGATGTGTCTCGTTCCATAGAGTCTCTCATTCCAATCTCAAAAATGTATCTACCTGTTGTAGCTGACATGCCTCTCAGAAGCTCACACTCCACGCAGTAAAGAGAAAACTGATTTATGACTGTAAAAGTACGGCTGATTATAGGCATCGCTACTTTCAACTTTTTTAATTAATCCCATTAATTGATTCCCTCTGTCTCTCTTTGGCATTCGTAATAGAATAATTTTAGGTTTGTTCGCACGCAGCAGATTAAATGTACCATCTCATTATTACAATGGAAATGAAAGTTTCCGAACCACTTGTTAAGATTACAGACTCAACTTTAATTTACGACTTGGGGAGAGATGTACGTACAGTATTCTCAACGGTGTACCATTATGTAGTGTTATTGTATGTTCTTCGACAATAAACTCCTACTTTGCTATGCGTGATTGCACTCTCCTACTTTATTACAAATTTAGTGGAGGTAGAGTATCTCAGGGAAGAACGATGTGTGTGTGTGTGCGTCTACGTAAATTAAAATACCTTTATATGTACCTAGTACTACCAAAGTATGAAACTACATGAAACAATAGAACATCTGTGTGCCCAATATTTTGTAGGATAAGTAGTTTTAGGTGTAAATGAAACACGAGGAAGTTGTTGTTGAAGAAATAAACCTCTTGAGTACGAGTTCACATTATAGACAACATTGCGTGGAGGAGCTTTCGAGAAATATGAAAGCATCTTTTCATCCGTGTGAATTAGAAAATGATGAGACGTAGATGATCCTGTGAATAAAACGCCTTATAGATTGGCTTAGATCTTTGTGCAGCAGCATCATCATTATTTCTCCATCTATATACACTGTTAGGGTTGGATTATTATTATTTTTATGGGCATTTCTCTCATGAACATTCCGCCTTCCAATAGTCCTACAAGTCTCTCATACACACACAAAAGTAAACAGCATGTAATTGTTGTGTACTTGTCTCTCTCTCTCTTCGTGGCTTTGGGGGTTTTCTCGCATGAGAAATCTGGTTTAATCATCATCAACATTGCAATCCCATCACTTTGTTTATTCTTTAGGTGTGCTTGAATTTGATAAGTTTCACATGATTAAAATAAATAATAATGCGTAAGAAGATATCGCAGTTATAAACGTAGGAGGACAAGCACACTATAGAGGTATATAGGATCGTGTGTAATCGCTTTATGGTGCTTGAAGATGAGTGTGCATGTAAATGAGATATCTTAGTACATTGGTGTTAGATGAGCTTCACTAGTTAGTGAGTGAGTGTGTAGCCTATAGAGTCAGCTAGTTCTGGCTGAGCTATTCATCAAGTTATGTGAGACATCTCCACTAAGCAAGGCACTTTCGCAGATAATTAAATTGGAGAGGCGATGCAATCCTTCGTTCATCATTATGAACAAAATTAATAATCATGAGAGCTTGAAAGATAATTGGATCATGATGCATGGATCTTTGTACGCATAGCGTATGCCTTTCACTCAAGGAAATTACACTCTCGTTGATTTAATTAGTATAGGAAATGAATCTGAAGTTGTGTGTGGAATCCTGGAAGGATATACACAGTCGATAGTTGTGTAGTTAGTGTAAACGCTTTCTATGTGCATGTACGTACATGTAGTTTGTTACATGAGTCGAAAAGCAAATAGAACAGGTGCAAGCGGAAAGCACACAACTTGGAATTTTACGAGCGTTAAGATAAACTTGAACATGATTCACTTCGCATTTCGGAGATGTGGATGGAGATGAGAGAGAGAGAGACACGGGAGATGATTGTTGTTCGTATATACAGGAGGAGATATTAAACATTAGGTACTTAATTTCAGACTTGTTTGCAGGCTAATCTTCATTTATCATGCAGAAGAACAAGCTTCCTTCAGAGTTACTATTTGCTTCGTCAAACTTGTATTCCACCTTTACACATTTTATAGTTGTTGTTCGTTCTCTCTGGAAAAATTACACAAATTGAACATTTGATGTCTTGCTAATTTGGTATTCATTGTGAGTTCTGCAATAAATTGTTGTGATAAGAACCTTAATGTGAAGTGTGGGGAATTATAAAACGACTTTTATGACAGTCTTGCAACTTCAAGAAAGATTTCTAGGTGTGGTCTTTAAATGAGATGTTTCTTTGTAAATGTGTTAACTGCTACGATGAAATTATTTATTTCTGGAGCTAATTGCACCTGACAGTTATGAAAAAGGACGACGAGAGCGTTTCATCAAGATAGCTTTGAGGAATTATATGGGGAAGCACACAATCTTCAATGTCATTCCAACAAAAAGGTCTAAGGTTAAACGAGAGCGAGTAACAAACAGACGCAAATAAGAATGTGCATCACGTCTTTTACAATTCTTGGGAATCGTCCCCTTCCATGTATTTATATTTAACAACAGTTCGTTCATTATTAAGCCAGCTCCTCGTTTCTCGTATTAAGTGACCTACTGCCTTCTTCTTACTCGACCTCCACCACCATCATCATTACACAAATGAGATTAGCTCAATTCAATCGGAGTATAACTAAGCTAATTTATTATCCTGTCAGAGTTTTGCACACCACCGACACCCGACACTTGTCCAATTTCAGAAACTAGTAATGGTTGTGGGTGCTGATTAGTCCGAGCAGTGTACAAGACTACCATATTATAGTGTTCGATACTGTTCATGTGACTATATACGTGCATTATGCAATATATTATTGAACCAACTCTCTCTCTTCAACAACTGAGCCGAGTCGCATAGAAGAATCATTATGCGTCACTTGCAGATTGTAAAATTATACGGCCAAAATAACGAGAAGGTAGTAATTAGCCTCGTGTTTTTGTTGTGTGTGTGATTGATGGGGATGGAAGCCTTTCACGCACGCATCCTTCACCACAAGAAGAAGTTCTTCAAGTAGCCTCCACCATTAAATGTTTCTACTTTTCCACTCATTTGGCTAAAAACTAAGTTGTATTAGAAAACTAACTTTTATTCGTATTAATAGTCGCAATGCCTAATCCCGTGGAAAACTTTCCTCGCCTTCTGAGCAAATAAATTACTTAGTTTGTTTTTCTCTTAATGCTGCTCTCTCCAGAAGAAGAAGTATATGAACACTATGTGAACACTACAAGGAGAGCTGCAAAGGTTGATTCAAAGATACAAAGGTTCAGGGGAAAAGTAGCTCTTCGTATTGAATGCTGGGGTGCTAATTAAGCAATTGGGGTTGAGGAGGTGTGGTGATCAGCCCAATTCTACCAATTTCCCTTGCAATTAAATATAACGGAGATATATAGTGCACTTCTATATTCAGTTAGTATTTAATCACTACAGGTTTTAGCTTTCTCAGAGAAATTAGTTAAATACGAAGAAACCTCAATGAAAACCCGTAATAACGCTAAATTATGTACAAAAGCCGAGAGTGCCCAAGAAGAACTCAATGAACATTGACGAACTAATTTATACGAGTAGAAAATAAACTTGCTTCCCTTTAAACTTACACCACCACTCGTGATCTCATCATCATCATTTGTGATAATGAATTATTCTGGTTCTCTTCCGTTGCAGAAATATTGCAAGTTTGCGCTATTCTTAGAAAAAAACTTGCACTTTGAAGGTGAATTATGTCAAAAGCTTATATACATTCAATTAGCCTACTTAACTGAAATAATTCAATACAAGAACTCTTCCAGACTCCGGCCAACTCATACTATTTTAAAACTAATAAACCTTGAGTAGTTCTTTCCCTGGAAGTTGCGAAATCATTCTTGGTCTTTTAGACTGCTGGCTCAGAATACGAGTGGTGCAGTGCTCACTTTGGGTTAGTCTTTTGGTTTCAGTTGGTGTGAGTAAGAAACAATTATGCTACTTTGCATTACTTCTTCAGCGAGTTACTCTTGAGGCATAAGTTCTTATGAGAGAGGGTAGAAGATAATTTATGAATGTCCCGTTGGCATTTTTCCTCTTCATCTACTGAGCTGTATACTAGTGCATACTACTACGGAGACCATATAGAACCATACAGCTGCGGCTGTAGTATACAAGAAGTCGTTTGCGTGTTACCCAATCGTCCCAATCGCCAGCTTCGGAGGGCGTAATAACATGAAAGACCAAGTCAAGAAAAGTGAGAGAGAGAGCGGAGAGTAATTAATGGATGATATGCACACGTAAAGCACTCAGCAAAATTGAATTATGTGCACCTGCCATCCTTCACAGTGAAAATCAATTTTTCATCCAACGTCAATTTATCTTGATGCGAAGGATATAGTATAATGATATGACTGACTCTTCTGCTCAATGGAATAAGAAGTCTTTTTTCTGTAAAAAGGTAATGGTGGAAAGTAGCGTGTAATTGTAAGTGTCAAGGAGCGAGATGGATTCTTGCATAAGAAAAAGAGGCAACGACTGACTATACATACATACAGGGCGAGAGGGGCGACAAGAGAGCTCAAAAGTATAAAAAGATTCCGCGTGTTTTCTTATCTCCATGATATATACTTAAGTCGGTTCAAAAAGAATTCAATTAGTCGAAAACGTGAGGATTGAAAGGAAAGAATGTCTGTATTCTGTGAGAACAACGACACTCCTTGCCAGTGTTGTAAGTACGTCGTTACGACATTGCGTACTCAAGGAGGACAACAAGCTTTTCTCTATCTGAGTGAGTCAGTCTACACTCAAAACTCAATGTAGAATGTGTTGTCTCTCTGAATAATAACGATGTTTAAAATTGTTATGTGATGTTGTTGCATTCTGTCTACTGCTACTTATGTGTACACAGTGTACACACATCCGTGTTTATTGTGCTCTACGTGGAACTGGAAACCGAGCATATTATCATATTTTGTATTCGTAACATTTGTAATGAGCAGCCTCGAGGAAAGTTTCATGCAAAAATAGAATTGAAACGTGAATGTTATTTATTTACACTGGTTACTCAACGTGATAATATCTCTC
>Ga0194135_10000819_pt1 | contig 18192 bp, 18 predicted proteins | sample LitLau_LLRF_2013_FD_134024 | JGI IMG/M metagenome (GOLD analysis project Ga0194135, IMG submission 134024) | Freshwater sediment microbial communities in response to fracking from North America - Little Laurel Run_MetaG_LLRF_2013 (version 2) | ecosystem: Environmental > Aquatic > Freshwater >...
AGTCTGTAAAGCCTCCACATCTTTGCATTTGTCATCTGGAATAGTTAATAATAATCGAGTCAAATTAAAATTTGCAGAGCTCGACTCATTGAATTTTTCGTCTAATTACACTTACTGTAAAGAATAGAGTTGCTCCTACTTTGTTCCACGTAGTTTTCGATTTTCTGCTGCAGTTGATTTTCCCTTAGAGTAGCCTACAGAAAAGAAAACATGAAATGAAGACATGATTAAATTTTAAGAAATCTTACAAGATAGCTAAATAGAACTGTGTGAAACACACAATCTATCTGAACTAATTTACACTCGTCACTTATAAACAGCTACTTAAAGTTGATATTACGAATAGCGATTTAAAAGACTCTGACCTGAGAAGTTTGCTGTTGAATGACAACACTCAAGGCTTCTCTGGTTAGTTCAAGGGATGAGATCTTTGATTGAGAAGCTTGACGCTCAGCTTCAAGTTGTCCTGACAGAGACTGCAATCGTTGTTCCAACAAAGAGACAACGGTTGCATTTGTAGAAGCGGGTAAATCCTGAAGGATGACACTAGCTGGAGATGAACTCTTATTCTGTCCAGAAGACTTGGCTTGATTCGAGTTATCTGAACAGGACCTTCCGTTTTCAATGAACACTTGGGTAGTGGGGGGATTCACCTGAGAAGAAGGAACCACCACCACATGACTCGTCTTCGACGCTGGGGCATTTCTATTGCGGTCTGCAAAACAAGACAGAATCCAATTTATCATTAATTGAACGGAACGAGTCTGTAGTCCCAATAAAAAGTAGAAATAGACCAACTTCATAATTAATTGCTCTAAAGGACGAGTGAGCTTAGGAAAGTCGTGTTTGCACCTCTTCCTTCGTACAAAATATAACTCCCCTTGACCTTCCTAATTGCAAATTGTAATACAATTTACAAGTCCCTTAATTATTAAACCTTTCTCACTTTTACTTTAATCCTGAGAATGTCTACATGCGAATTCCTCGTTATTTGTAGAAAATACCTTCACATAGTTTCCCATTTTAGACATTTAGACAAATCTACGATGTGTAATTTAATGTTATTAAGTACCAGCCATGCTGTATCCTTAATGCCTCTCAGGTTCATTAAGACAATCTACAGTAATGTTTTTTCATTATCAAAATCTTCGCTTCATACCTTCTTCATCATAAAGTTTTAGTACTTTTTTATACGTATGACTTTTGACTCGTGATAAAAATAACACAATTATTGTGCAACAATGCAATAAACAAAGAGAAACGGTCAAGCAATGTGTAAAAGTTTAATTGAAGTGTAAAAAAGTGAAATTCGCCAAATGGCAAAGTCTGCTTGTTATCTGCAACTTCGTAATAATAATATTCTCGAAAAGTGCAATACACACGATTATCTGTGTATTACAGCCAGAGTATATGTACATAATTGCGTGTGTGTACGTAAGTCGTATGTATTCTCATCTTTCTACTGATCTCACATACATAAGCTCCTAACATAATAATATCGTGCCAAAATACATCCTTGCATTTTCAGCTTAAATCAGAGATGATGAGATGATTACAGAACTAGTCAATTATGATTAGAAACTGCTTTTGGATTGGAGTGAATGCAATTTAGTGTAGTAAGAAGTAAAACCCCAGAATGTACATATATTGCATGTGGAGTTAATTGTGCAAACCTTGATTGAGACTAATCTCCTCTTCCAATTGAAAAAAGAGTAGAGACTGAGGCGAATAATTCGCGGAGGACGATGGGGAGTCAAAATTAAAGTGACGATGATTGAAGTGATCATTGTTATTGACAGTGTCTGCTGAGGACATCACAACAGCACTGTCGCGATCACAGGGTTTCGTGGGAATCTCTTCTACTCCATCGTCGTTGTCGTCATCATGATTATTATTATTATTATTATTGGCATCGTTATTATACTCAGCCACAGAACAATTTATCAGGTTTTTCAAATTGTTTATGACTATTTGGCTTATCAAATCTTCACTATCGAGCGATGAATTTGTAAAGTCTTCTTCTGTGAAACCACCCCCACTGCTTGTACTTCCACAAGTTCCATAGCTAGTAAAAGCACACCGGTGTGGACTGATACTGCAAGTACTTGGAGATCCAGTTGGGTCAGATGAATTATTGGGACTGAATATAGACAAGGGTGATGGGAGTACAAATGGAGTTACAGTTTGAGTTGTCACTGAATCTCTATTCACTTCATCTGTCTGGGTGGAAAAGTCTTTCTTATTGGCAGCAAATAATGATGATGAAATGTTTGACAGGTCAAGGGAAGGTTCGTCTTGATCCGATAGACTTAAAACTACAGAATTAGGCAGTGGGATCTCTTCATTCAACTTAATTAACGAACAAGTCGAACTAACTACGGCAGATATGCCACCGGCAGGGATAGATTCTGGGGTTTTATGCGAGTACTTTAATGGTGTCGCCAAATTGGAGACAGATGAGCCTCCCCATTCGGAAATATCTTTGCCCCAGAGACTTTTATAGTGGAAATCTTCATTATCAAAGAAGTCGGGCACGGAGCTACAAACACTGTCAAGTTCATCGGAGTAGAACAAAAGTACTTGTTGCTGGTGATGTCTACTGCTGTCTTCAGATGATGAGCCACACCCTCCTCTTCCATGTCGATCGGTTGTTGCGGTTCCTATACTTCCACCGACAGACAAGGATCTCTTTACTCCCACATGGTCATCCTCAGGGAGAAGTGTCTCACTCAAGTCACATTTGAATCGAAGCGACCCTTTCGACTTTGGACTTGACTGGAGTTTCTTTCCTCTCCTCCGAAGACTTTTCCTGGGCCAGCAGAACATCGTAAAAATCCGACAATGTGTACAATATATAACTGACTTCTCAAAACAACTCCTCAAGAATCCATCCTTCCTTATTCTCGACTGACTTGCTAAGAAAGACTAAACTTAACTGTGCGAGCAGTTGAATGGCTTCACCTGTGAGCCACTTTTTTGCACGATGATACGAATGTACTACACGCTATGCATTACTATCACCGCTAACATCATCACCATACCATAGGCAGTTTCCACCTCATCCCCACAACAGCTTTACAGCATACAACAATAATCCTCATACTTTGAGCAATGAAGCAATCTGACACTAGTACACAAGCTCGCATATTATGTACATGAATGAGAGTCCCTACAGCTACTCCACGCCTAATAAGTAATTGCACCTATTCCCTCAATTTAATTAACCAGCAGTGCAGCAGGAGGATCAAGACGAAGAAGCCAATAAAGCGTGAACAACTTATCGTATGAATAGTCACGGCCGAGATCCGAAAAAGTTGACAAGACCATTTTGTATACCAAACACAATAATCTCTCCAAGTCATTGACCATCGCCTATTTATTCCCAAAACTCTAACCACTTCTTCACCACAATTACTTACGCTAAAAGGCTTCGTATATGATTACGAGTTATGGTGACCACATCGCCCCAGCATCTTCTCAATATTAACTATTACCTCCTTCTTTTATTGCTCTCAACATCATCCGCGCATATCACCCGACGCGATCATTAATCCAACTGAGATTTAGAAGAAGATGAGGCTTTTAAGACGGACGTACCAGAGTAGTCTACTGGTCAGCAGCAGCATCCCTCTGCTTCCTTTCATATAATCCGTTTCGTTGTTTCATACCACATTAGTAAAATTTCTTCCTCCTTTCTAATCACCTGACCATTTAAATCGATCATTATTATTATTTATACTATGCCCTCCCTGATTCCTCTATCTTTAGAACTTTCTTCTTTTCGCGTGTCACTCTAAAACTCTCGAAGCCTTCAGCAAGAAAAGTACAAGTTGACATTGACTCTACTGACCTACTGAGCAACAAAGGATGCCAATAAAATATAGTAAGTTCATGTAAACATTCGTCGGTATATACGTGTCCGATTGCTGTTAGAAATGTTTTAGTATGTGGGTGCGACAGCCAAAAAACCAGTCTTGCCGGTACCATATAATCAACCTCATCATCACACTCCTAAAATTGTGCATATTTCACTCAAAAATTGAGTTATGATTGTTGTCTCCCAACTAAAGATTCATGGAGCGAGTTTAACAAGCAAATCTACACAACAAAACGCAACTATAACACTTTGAGCATGTTTAAGATTTTTGAGAGGATCACATATTATTAAAACCCACACGAAGTCACAGACTTTCAGAATAGATAATAATGTCTTCGCAGTCTCAACTCGAAAATGAAAGACGAAGGTCGCCTTTTTCTACGCTTTCCTACACGTATATTGCAACATATCGAGCGACGGCCATGTGATCTATGCCCCTAAACAAATTCTGTCGAATCTCATCAATTCCATTTATAGTTTGGCAGTGTGTATGTGTGTGTGTGTGTGTGTGTGTGTGTGTGTCTACACACATCTTATAATCTTGAATACTAATCTTTTTTGAATGTATACAATGCTTCACTAGTAAATACAAAGCTCATAAAATCTCAGAACAACCTACTATCAACTACCAGCCTACGCTCATGTGGTGTACGCGAACAATAAATGCGAATTAGTTAATGACTATGAGAGTACTAGCCAAAAATGAAGTCAAGCCATACGCATTTTTTATACCCTTTCACATTATCTCATTCATAATCAATTTAAGAGAGAACTCTATGCGGATTTAATTAATAATAATTAAGGGAAAGGAAGGAAGTTCTTTGTTGGAGGTTTAGAAGTTGAGAAGACTACCGATGTTGGATTTATATCATACTCTGACTACTCATAATATGAAACAATTCAAGATACGATTCCCAGATGGATAACAGGTCAACCGGTTTATTCCCTTCCGTTGCAATTTAATGGAGCATTAACACAACAAATAGAATCCTTAGTAGTATATAATAATAATATTATTAATTTTAAGACCTACTCCGAGAGAAATGCATCGTTCTAAATCAACTGAAGCATCTTACTAAAGAACTAAAAGCACCGTTGTCTGCCGTATATGTATATACCTTCCTCTTGCATTTGTGTACAACAACAAATAGAGAGAGAGAGCATCACGGCCGAATATATTTCAATTTCTTTTTTATTGTTACTCTTACAATATAAACAACTTTTAGCGATGAGATGCACTTTATACCAATTCAAGTGAGTTTTTAAGCTCTCCTGTCGTCTCTCCGACTGTGTTGTACACTCTTAGGAGAGAGATCTCATTTTAGTTCCTCAAACTTAATCTTCTATAGGCCCTGCTTTCAGGAAAGGAAAGCAAGAATAAGAGTCTTTAAGTGAATTCAAAAAATGCACACCAGTGCAGGATGCATTCGACAAATTAAAAGGCAACCTCGGATTAAATACCGACCTACAAAGTACAACTTGAGAGATGAAGAGGCTATAAAGAACTTTCAGCTTATTGAAAAGTCCAACCTCATCCACCGAAAGCCTCTCTCTTTCTACAAAATTGTCGAGTGAATAAGTCAGACTTGTAAATTGATTGAGTGATTAATGAAGATGAATAAGAAAGCATAAATTATATTTTACTGTCTCATCATCTCAATCTTCTTTCTTTATAATCATATCATTAAGTTGTGCTAAAAGTTGATGTGTTTTTTCCCAAACTCTACATCATTTTCGAATAAAGAATCATTCCGAATGTTTCAGAAAGAAAAAATTGAAGTGTGCCAATAATATTTACTTAACAATGGAATGAGAAGCTTAGCCGGCACTTTGCCAAGAGTTACAAGTCAACCTACTTTTTTTGTGGAGTTTCGCAGATGTACTTCACATTTTAAAGATGCTCATTTCACATTCAACAAAATTATTAGACAAGATGCATTTCAAATTCTCAAATCAAAATGTCTTTCTCAGGAGACAAGTTTACAAGGGAGATTATCGCTTTAGGAATGATAACAAACCAGAGAGTTTTTCGTCCATTTCCTCTAGAGTTCTTTTGTTTCTGCCAAAGTCTCACAGACGAACAATGAATTGGGAATTTAAGAAGATAATGTACCAAGTACACTGATGCTGTAGCTCATCTATGTACCACCTGTGTGACACACATCTCTGCCAAAAACACAATGTGCATTGTACACACTACAATTCACAAACTTCTAGTTTTGTCTTATTTGCACTTCCCTAGTAGTTCAATGGGAAATCGTCAATTAAATGTCGTGTTGGACCTGCTAAAATCCTTAAGCCTTAATAATGCCAAAGAAGAGTTCTTTACTCTTTTACAAATATCATTATCACGAGAGGCTCGTCAATTACGCTAATTTGTGGCATCATTTCATTCCCTTCTTGGGATACTCGGCGTATACAAAATGCAATTTAAATCTCATCAACACAACCACAAATCCCGTAAGTCTCTGTGTCTAAACCTCGCTTAATCTCAATCCCAAACTAAAATGAATGAACATTCCTCAGAGTATCTTGAGACTTCTTTTTAGTGAATCATGAATGAAATGACAAATTCAGTCTCCGAGATCTCATCACCTCAGATTTGTACGATATTCCCCTGTTCTTTAATTAATCGCCTGCTGCTTGTCCCGATTCTTATTATACTATTCTTTAACACTCGTGGTGTTGTTCACAGCGAGACTTATTCAAACTGAAAACCCTGCACAGGCTAAGGTCAAGCCACACAGAGTCAATAGAGTGACGTGAGGCCACAGAGACCTTTGTTGCATAATAAACTAACTAGGTAATGTCAACAAGGCTCACCTTACCCCGTGTGGTGCTCAAACAATAAGATTACCTGGCAGCCTGCATGAGACTACAACGCCCATATACTCGTTAGCTATACGCATCTTCAACGCATTTTGTATTTTTATGTTTAACCAATAAAGGAATATTTACTCTATGTACTACTTCAGAAATATTCGTACCTGTAAAATAAGTCCAAAAATTGTAAATTTCAAAGTGTCTCCACTTGAATCCGTACATAATTGTGAGACTTATGTATATATGACACTTGGAGCTAAGCACGATTTTTAGTAAGCGACGAGGGTACAAAAACTGGATAAGTATTTAATGAACTTGACATGACCACCTGCAGACGCAGACTACTTAGTACAAAGAGCCAAGACTGACAATTAAACTAAGAAACTACAGGCACAAACAAAATTAGTTTTGTTCTGGACATCATCTCATTTGGGGATGAGATCTGTATGGTTCTTTTTGGGACTCTCCTCCTGGAGTCTTATAAGGAAGGCGTAGAGTTATTAAAATAATAATAATAATATTTTCTATCCAAGTTGTGCAAGCGTGGGAGGGTAAATTTTGCGACGTAAAAAATTTGCTCACGAAATCCGTTCCAGAGAGATGATTTTCAGAATCTTTTCGCACGATTGGACACTACTATATAGAATGGATTAAAAATATATGAGCCTACAGTGGCCTACACCTTATCGCCTCGAGTCTCACTGAGAGAGAACTTGAAAAAATCATCCTCTGTGGTTTATGAGAACTTAGAACCGTCTCACACACATCTTCTTCCTTCATTCGTCTTCTAGTGTTACACAATATCTTTAAATCAATAGACTTTTCTACATAAGGCTTGATGAATCGCTTAATTGTTGTGTGTGTAAGTGAGCTGAATACTAACTAAGATACAACGCATTGTTGACACAACACATTTCGTCACATCCTCCCATTCACTCTCCTTGCTGAATTCTTATTATTCAATAAAATTATTAGACGAAACACATGTCAAACCAAAGTGCATGCTTAAGATTTCCGGATGCAGGTAAGCTACGTATGGGAGATCTTCAGAGCAATTCTTTATCATGTGCTTCTGCCATTGGATTGGATTTATAAATGATTTGACTGATTTAAGATAATGACTTCTCATCTATGGGACATCTTTAAAAACAATTCATAATAATAATATGTGTATCACACTTACACAACTCACGAACTGAAGATGATCTTGTTGTTATCGCAAGGTCTGGACCAAATCTTGGCTCCGCTTGAGATACATCCTGATTCCCTCCGTTTGTCACATTCGACAAACAAGACAGTCTGGACTTTTTTTTTGAATTGATAAAGTTCTTAGTTGCCCTCAGTTCAGACTGCAAAGACACCTTGTAGACGGGGGCAAAAATTCCATGATTCGACTGACAGACGAAGTACGTTTTACCCTTCACGGTCCCGTTGTTTTTTCCAACTGGAGAGTCCAGCTCAATTCCACACCACATTCCTTTTTCAAAGCTAATTAAAGACCATACAAGGGATATACTACTTGTCTTGGAAGGAAGCTTCCGGTTTGCAACTATAAGTCTTAATGTAATTAAGTACCTTGTAGGTCCGAAGTACCTAAGCACTCCCGTTTGAGCTCCACCAATGGTAACTATCTGTCCGATGTGCCTTTTTGTGATAGATGTTGTGATAATAGGGGCTTTATTCATCGGATTGGGGCTTCCCAAATTAGATGCTTTAGTAGTCCGATTGTTCGCAGAATTCAAATGGGCTAGAGACCCTGTGCCAGGCATCCGAGACAGCTGCAATGAAGAAAAATGTGTGGCTTCAGAATCCAAAATGAACACTTACATGTGAAAACATTCTAGATGTTGAAATGTTTCGATTGGAAGACTAATTAAGCATCAATCTTGGTATGAAAATAGCTTACCTTGTTGACCTTGGAAAGTGCCTCTGAGACATGCTTCGCACCATGTCGACTCAGAACTCGACAACGGTCCATTTAAAAAATATGACTCACTACACACGGGAAGCTAACTTTTTCACCAAAAGTCTTATTCGAAAACCCTAGAAAGAGGACTAACAGTGCGAAAAGAGTATATTATAGTAGTTGGTTCTGCTGACAATTAATACATGGGAAATTGAATCCCTTGTGAGGTGAACCCCGTAGACCTGCAATAAAGCTTAAGATAAAGGTGAATGTAGACAAGAATGAAACAATACAGCAATGTATGCAACTTGCAGAAGATACCAATAATAAATCCAATAGTATTTGTATTTGACCCATTAGCATAAGAATTTACATTTGTGGGACTTAAAATTTTTCTACGAGTGCATGAGTGGTGAATCATGAGAGTAAGTGAAGTAGCATGGCTTATGGAATTAGACTGTGTAGCAGTAAGTCTGTCCAATACATTGTTAATCATGAACAATTAGTCTTGCTTAAAAGGAGAGTGAATATTGAGAATTTTCCACTGGACTGGAAATTTGACATATTCTCTGATTAAAAAATCTATTAGTGACTTGAAAATCGAGACAAAGAGACGTAGAAGAAAATCTAACTGCAATATCCAAAATGTGTTGCTTGAGAATGATAATAAATATCACATTTACTCCAAACATAAATACAATTATTGAGTTGTAAATGATATTAAAGCTAGCTTAATAGCACTAAATACATAAGGTTTCATTATGACTGTTGAGTCTTAGCTACGTAGCACCTACATAAACAAGGGAGAGCAATCTCATTCGATGTATAGCAAAGTATACAATGCTCCTTTGCATGATATTTAAACTACACAGAATAAGAATAACTACTGCTTGAGGTCGAATATTTCTATGAGAAGTGGTTCTACTTCTTTCGGATTCACTTCAAGAAAAACTCGCAAATGATTTGAGTTGAGTACGTGAAGTTCGGCAATCTTTTTTATCAGCTGCAAGTAAGTGGAACGAGCTTCACATCCGTTTCTTGTTGACTCTAAGTACCTACAAAATTTAGTAATGCAAATTTTTACACAATTCTATTTAATTCTGAGTATTAAACCAACAAAATATCAAATTTGTACCGTTTGAGAAGGTAGTAATAAGAATCTTGTTCTAATTTAACGACATCTCTATGAATAACATTTGGTCGTTCAGGTGTAAAAAGGGTTATGGCACACAAAATTATCATAATATTGTCATCTTCTCTCCACTCTGCCTTAAAGGATTTCACGAATCTCTGATGCTCTTCGTACAAATTTCCTCTGGCTTCCTTCAATACTCCTAATTTAATATTGTAGCCGTTACTGTGAGGAATCTAGTAACAAATTTTAAACATTTTTAATACTATAAAATTGAAAATCAGCAGACGGAATAGATAATGCGCAATACTAAATGAATCTCTTACGTTCCAAGAGTCCCTTTCGGGATCATACGAGACAACGCTTCTCAATATCATCATTTCAGTGCACCCTCCTTTCAATAAAGCGATCTGATCTTCTTGACACATGTCTTTGAACGCACGAATCTTTTTCGACATTTTAATAAGTCTTCTGATTGCAATATCTGTCAAGTTTATCACGTTTATGAGAGAAGGATCGGATGTTTCCTGTATAAATTAAATATAAAAAAAATTAGCAAACTGGTTTTGACATTGATTTTAATACATTGAACATTAATCTATAACCGACCACTTTGACTGGACCATCTTGGTCAACAGGAGCGTTGAGAGCTTCGCTAGCGTAAAATAGTTCACTTAATTTTGCCTTTTCGGCTTTATTAAGTTCTTTAGAATTTCCATTATAGCTGTGATGATTATGACTATTTCTTCCTCCTCCTTGCATATTGCCTAAACCCCCAAAAGCGTTAAACTCTGCACTAATTGCAACACTCAGAATAGAGTCCATTGTGTTCAAAGGTAGAGGAGGAACGTCTTGGCCCTCTCTTTCGTCATCTTCTCCATAATATCTTCCGCGAGTTTCCATTAAATTTGGTACTGGAGAAGGTGGCTCATGATGGTAATGGGTTTGTTGTGGGGGAAGAATCTGATGTTGGATTTGATAATGAGAATGGCTGCCGTCAGGCAGGATTACTTCAGGGCTCTCCGGGTAACTACTTCCACTTGTAGAATCTGCCAGTGAAATAACCAAATAAAAAAAGACCGATATAATGCTAATATTTCTAAATACTGCTAAATATTTCACATGCATTTCTTCTCACCGTGAGTTAAGACATCCGGGGGAGACTCTGCAACTCCAGGCCTCATAAGAGAGGCCAGTAGAGGCATAGACGGTTCATCATCCTCGCGATTTATCTCTTGTTCGCTGCCTACGGAGAAGCTTAGAGCCGCAGTATGGGTCTGCAATTCTTCAGAGCTAGAAACAGGCGACGAATCCTTGCTCACATTTTCTCCAAGAGTGTTTCTGGACGTTGCGTTCTCTGCATTTTCAATCCACCCATATGTTTTCAAATGACTCACAGGATTCATGGAACTTCCTCCAAAACTTGAGAGATCATTTTGAAAACTGTTTGTATGACTTGCATTGGAAACGCAGGTGTGATGGTTGATGACTGTCGGTATCCTTGACTGATCGATGAAGTGCGGAGAGGAGTCGTTCATAATTCCTCCATCACACCCAGAAGCAGCCACACGATTAGATAACTGTTTGGGCATATCTCCATCGCCAACTACGGCGGATATCTTTGGTGCAGGTGGTCCGCCGCTACCTCCACTTCCATTACTGCTGTCATCATCTGCTGTTGCCCCTGATAAACCACTTCCTCCAGTGGAACGTTTCATTCGGTTTTGCTCGATTTTTTGTTTCTTCATCTTCTTCTCTTCGTCTGTCATTATCCATTCTTTCTTCATTCCTATATCAAAGCACTTTTTTAATCGGCACTTTTGGCAGAACCGTCTGGTCACAGGATCAACTTTACACGAGTCCGAGAATGGACATACGAACTGCTTAGGACGAAGAGCGTTTCTGCGAAAGAACGCTTTACATGATTCGCACGTTATGGCATTGAAGTTATTCCCAAGAGCTTTGTCACCACAAACTCCACACACTTTTGGATCTTGTTTTTTTCCATTTCTAAAAGTAAAAGTTTCATAATAACAATTTTAAATAAATTGTACAACATAAAGGACATGCTGTTCTGTGCTGAAAATCAGGAACACTGGAGCATACCTTTCTGAAAGTGGCTTATTTCCGGGATCATTAGCTCTTCCTTGTAATTCGTCCTCTCTTGGCTTTTCATCTCCAGAATCCACGTCAAGTTCCATTTCAAACTATGCTGATGATTTCAAGCTACACCACAGGTTCCAGCTGTACAATGTAACAAATCACTATTGATACTGAATGATGTCTTAGTCGATCTTACTCTACTCTTCAACAGTCGCACCTACATCTCCAAACAAAAAGTCTTCGTTGACGTCACCGTTGGGATCTTCTCAAGAGGATTGAACACCAAACAACCTGCGGAGAAATTTCCATTAATTCTACACTCATGTTACCTTTTTGTCAGTATTTATCTGCAATTCAAGTTGTAGTACAAGTGTAATTTATTCTTGGCCTAAGACAACCTAGACAACTCCACAAAAATTCTACTCACGGTTACCGTGAAATTGGGCAATTCTTCAAGGACACACTTTTTAGGCTAAGCAAATCAAGTCAAATTCCAATCAGCCCTTTTTCCTGGCCAATGCCACTAATATATTTAAAATCTCAAATTTTCGCATACAGAATACCAAAACTACACCAAGTAGTGTGATAATGATTGCAATACTTGTCATTAAGTGTATTAAGTACTGAATACAACTTTGAATATGTCATTTTCACTCTACACAACATCATACAGAATTTTGATAAGATGACTAATACGTAACACTTGTGGTAGTACAATGAATACACTCAATAGCAATCAAGGGTATAGTTTTCGTATAATACCACCAATTCATATACACATGAATACCACGAACATACTAATTGAGATTGGCTGATGATGCTTGTTTGGTCATAATAAGATTTAACTATCCTACCAACTATATAAATGTATGTACCTACTAATCGCTTATAGAATGGAGTATGCAACTAACTAATCATTGCTTCGACGATACGTACAGTAAAAAAGTAACGAGTTGCATAAGGCCAAGGGTCAAGAGTAGCAAGAAGGAAAGGAAGCATCCACGCACTATCACCATTCCCCTCAAGTACTCTTATTATTATATTCCTACACATTATTTAACCTTTTTCATTAAGATGACGGACAATTCAAGAACGACAATATGATATCTTGGATGCTATAAAATGAATAAATAGACTTCTTGAAATCACTCAGAAAAATCCAAAATCCTAACAGCTCCAAACGGGAAAACCGTACAAGGTTTTTACAGTATCACCCAAGTTTTCGTGTACATCTAAACATGTAAAACATGACTAATGTGCAGTAATTAACCTTTGTAATACAGGTAGGTTTCGTGCAAGATTGGCCTCCGCAAAAAATACGATTTTGCAACAATAAATCAGAATGGGTTTTGGAATGTATGGAAAGGATTAGATGAACAATGGACAAGCTCTACAGAACATCTTATTTCTTGCTTTTAGCTTTCAAGATTACAAATGTTCCTGTGTTAAAGTGAACGTGATTTCCTGAGGTGTTTCGCCCTTTAAAATTTCCAATAGAAATTGAAACTTTAACAAAACATATTCACTTGTATCAACATTTTTGTTACAATAAAAAAGGTTTCAGAAAAACTTGTCTAACAAGCTATCGTACAAAACATTTAATATTTGACTGAACGATGTGAACTGACTGCAATGTTCTCCAAGGTTAAATTGAATGTATGTGTACGTAAGTCATATAATGACACTTAATAGAGAACAAACGATGAACACTTTGAGGGATTAATTAAGTAATAATAATAATAATAATAATAATAATAATAATAACAATAATATGGGGGATTTACCTCTGAATCTCAATACTAGACAGAATATCCTGGAATGTTCTTCACTGTGAGATTTCCAAGTTCACTTTTGTTTGGAAAGTAGAATTCTTCACACACTTTGAGCGAACCCGTATTTTTTAAATGGACTTTCTGATTTGATGGAAGACAGCTGTTATTACGCAAAGCATTGCTCGCTTAAAATCGTTGTATTTTTTAGAGCTGAGCTTAACTCACCACCCTACACACCTTACATGTCACAAAATGTGTATAAGGAGAATGCGAGTCTTTCGGAGCTTTCCTTATATATTCCCAGTGTGTATGTGGATGATTCTGTCTCACTTTTTGCTCCCTTTAGTTCCAGTTTCTAGTTGATCCTTTCCTGTGCCATGTGTCGATTCTGCATATATTCCCAATCCAATACCTGTTCCATACCACAGGTTCTCATACTACCAAGAGAAGTCAAATCCAATGTCGTCAAAAGTTTCTACAAGATACAAAATTGGCATTCATCAGTATCATCAGCTTTCATATAGACCTTCTGCTTTTTATGTCCTTGTTTAACTTAAATAGCTTCAAGCTTCAAACCAACCTAAAAGTTTTTTATGGTATCTTCTTTCTTCTAAAATCCCAAGACGATCGAACCACCTCTTCAAGAACTTCATTCTTGGGTATCCATTCGCCATTCGTTATTCGTGGTATTTGGGATACTAGAAAACTTATCCAGGATCTACGACGAGACAAAAAACAACTTTCTACATTGTATTTCTTGTAATTACTTCATAATGAAACACGAAGATTCGCTGATTTTTGTGAGTTTGACATTTTTCTTACTGGGTTGCAGCAGGAAATGCTTCAAGTATCCTTCCAGATCAGTGTTTTGGTTTCTAGATGTCAAACGGGCACTAGCAAGGAATACCATGGTGGGTAGTTTAGTTATACACGGGTCCACACAAACTGCGCACACAAAAGGGTCCAACATGAACAAAAATATTGATAAGTGCTGTTAATAATGTCCAGTTTGGACTAAAGGTTGCTTCTATTAGCGCTTAAGTCGTGGGCGCTCGATGGGTGCGAAGATGCGGGCTTGAGACTTACTTTCTCTCGCTGGTGGAGAGAGAGAAAGCTGACAATGAGTTCAAGGCTTCATGTACTAGCTTTGAGTCTCTGGTCATTTTATAACTATTATGAACTAGAAAGGGACGCATGAAATGGTTTATAATACTTTTTATTTAGACAAACGATTAGATATGACAACATTCAATGTGCAACCCTTGAGTATTTATTATATTGTTTTAATAGATTTAATCTAGATTTAATACCTATAATGTGGTCTACAAGAAGTTCATGAGATACCAAAATTACAAACTTAAAAAATTATACTTTTAACTAGCTTATTATTCTCTACGTAATAGCTTAAAATGTCTAAATTTAATAAGCCTCGTTGTGGGTTAACTCGAGCTCATTTCAAACTGACAATGAGATTCAGAGGTAAGAAATGGGGATCGGGATCAGTAATAGAATTTATTTTGATTGTCACTTTCACCTGATGATGTCCGAGGTGAGACGAGACATGGCGGATTTGTGAGTTTGATAGGCACAGGAGATGCTACCCTGCTTATGAACAAAAGGGCTCCAGAATGGTAGTCCCAGATAAAGAAAACGAACGGGCGGTTGATATCGAAGTATTCATCAATATCTCCAAGTCGCTCGATTCCTGCGGCGCTTGCTGCTGCGCCTTGAGCTCCTCTTTCAGTGATTTCCATTACCACTCTAGTCGAAAATTAAAAATCGTTGTGAAATCAATCCACAGATTTGAGAAAATAAGTGAAGTTAAAAATATCAGCGTACTTATGTGTGAGGGAGGAAACTGACAGCTGCTCTTCTTCAGACATTCCTGAAAAGTCTGTTTGACTAGGATCGAAGACGCTTGCAAGCCCAAGACGACTCAGACTTGTTTCCAATGCGGCATTGTAGCCAATACTAAATCTAGGCATTCGAACGTGCACCATATCTTCCTACATATTATTTAGTTCCATGTTACGGTGAAAGACATTGATAAATATGAAAGTATAACAAGATATTCTACTCACTGATAGAGTAGCAAAGAGCTTTTTGAGGTTAGCTGCAGTTAGATTCCTTTCAAGACGGGATAAAGCTTCCGGTTGGTTTTCTACGTCTTCATCAGGCAAGAGAATAAACATAGACAGTCGCTTTCCTACAAAAGGCAATTCTAAAAGCCTGCATCTAAGGTCACTGCTGAACCCACGGAGGACTTTAAGTTTTCCAGCCATCATTGGGATTTCCAATCTGAAACAATAGACATAACGGCAAAATATACAGAAGTGGTCGTTTTGATTTCATTTATAAATGATAGTGAAATATAAGATAGGTAAACACTCGTCACCTGAACTCACTTATTCTTGGAGTCCTGATGAAACACAGCTTTGTCAGCAGTCAGCGAACACTCGAATTTGGTTTTCCATTCAGCTCGAAGAGATAATGCGTTAACGAGAAGTATCTTTGTTTCAGCTGGAAGCGGAGTTTCCAATAAGTTTGGAATTTGTCCTCCAGTTTCCTTTCTTACCCAACGGTTTACTGTAGCTCTTGCCAAACTTTCTCTTCCTTCAAAATCGACTTGCTCCACCGATGCATTATAATGCTCCTTCAATCCCAACTCATACTTGGGACGTATTTTAACACCAGTTTGAACAAAAACTCCATTAGCTTGCTGAACTACACTCTAGAAATTGAAACTTCTTGCTCAGATATTAAATTGTAAGTTTATATACTTTAAATATATCTTAATACCTGGAAATCTGAATCGCTTAGAGTATCCAGCGAGGATTGGAATACTGCATGGACCTTTTCAGGAGTGAGCCCTCCTCCTTTATAATGTAAAACTGATTCAATATCTCGAAAAGTCTTCGAGTCTCGTCCAGCTCCCAACCAAATTTGAGACATAACTGAAGCCACACTGTACAGCGTAGGAGAAAATTACCTTGAGTTATTAATTGTGTTAATTTTAAGGTATTATTTAAAGTCACCTGTAAGGTGAAATGAGAACATTCTCAGGAGCTGGAGTTTCAGCTGCAACTTCACGAAACAATGACAAAGCGAACTCCATGTGAGCTCTTGAGAGTCTTTGCAGATTTGACGCTTCCGACGCGAAGACTTTGGGTAGGACGTTAATCGAAACGACAACCACAAGAATAAGTCCTTTCCACTCCATTTTTATATTCTGGTTGCTGGATTGTTATGCAAAGCTCTAGCTACTTTCAATGGAAACCTCTATAACTGTTACACCATAAGACGACTTCAGTCAGACTTGACCTATTCTTCGCCAGTAGGTTTGTGTCTTCATTTTTCGTTATGTCAGTTATGCGAGAGAGGTCCGCCTTGTTATCTCATCTGTGACCAACATAAAACATACTCGTTAGAGGCAATAATTCTTTACGCGTTGCAAATAAACCCTCATACTGACATCACTGAAAGGATGACGACGCTCTGTCTACCAGAGAGAGATCTTTCACAGCTGGTGCATATAACTTGCTACGTTTCATGACACTTATGTAGCTAATAGCTATTATAATTGTTTGTAGGTAGACACAGCATGAATGGAAGTAAGGACTCCACTAGTTCAAGAGATTCGCTTGGCCAAAAATAATTGTACATGCACACAATACAAAAATGCGTTAGAGACGCAACAAAGTATCTTTGAAGCTGTCCACCTCTGTAAGACCTACTGCTGTGGATTCATTCAGCTTGCTGAAAGTAAAAGTGAATGTCGTTTTTTAAAGATGCTATTGTCTCGTATATATATACATTTATACATACATTCAGTATGTGTGCATACAAATGCAAATGTGCATTCCTAATCATATCATCACATATATTCAAGACATTAATAGCACGACAGACACTTCAGGCGATTTATGAAAGATTAGTATTTATTCATACCTTTACAGTCATCTACTAGTGTGTATACATATACATTCGAGGTATGGGAACACTTCCTTCCATAACCAACCAAGAATGCAAATTAAGATGAGCCACAAAATTGTTCAATCACCTTATGTAATCAAAAAGAACACTAAGGAAATAGGACATTGTTATACAGTTTGTAGCAAAAGAAAGAACGACTGAAAAGACCGCATTATATGTACACTACTCGTGTTACAGGAAACTAACTAACATTAAGCCAATCAACGCAACAACTTGGAAGCTCTTAAAACTCATATTACTAAAGACTTCCCAACCAACGAACTGCTGATAAAGTAATTCCTCAACTATCCTATTTTAAAATAAAAAAAGTGTACAAACTATTGAGAATGCTTATAATGTTATAATAGCTTTGTTCCACTCACCTGACCAATAATTACCCAATTTAAAACCCTCTCCGTACGAGAACTCCACAAATGACTCTGGCACAAAATAAACCTCGGGAAGAATGTGCTCAAGATGAAGACGTTGTTCTTTCTTTGTCGTCGGAAGTGCAGAGACTAATGCTGCACGACTTTAAAGAATCTCTGCTCTGTGCTCTGAGAGGAAGGAAGAGGTGGTGGTGGTGGTGGTGGTGGTGGTGTTGTAA
>Ga0194135_10000820_pt1 | contig 18183 bp, 15 predicted proteins | sample LitLau_LLRF_2013_FD_134024 | JGI IMG/M metagenome (GOLD analysis project Ga0194135, IMG submission 134024) | Freshwater sediment microbial communities in response to fracking from North America - Little Laurel Run_MetaG_LLRF_2013 (version 2) | ecosystem: Environmental > Aquatic > Freshwater >...
ACGTCGGGGCACTCACGTTCCGAGGAACACTGAAAAAGTCGTACATGTTGCCTACCAATGAGCACCCTTGGCTGTTGAGCGGGATGAGACATTTTTTCAATTCTTTGTCATAGTAGGATCCGTATCTCCGGTCGTGGCAGTGCTCGTCAGAGTAGCAGAGGGAATCTGTGGTACTCCACACTGCGCCGGCGCCGCACTCGCAAATACCTGCGGCTCTGCATTTCAGTCCCGCGTAGACGTTGCAGAGGATGTTGGTGTTATTGTTACAGGCTTCTTGGACTAGTTTCCCAGTGATGCAGGAATTGAGACCGGGAGATGGCACTAGGTGGTTGGGGCATGAGCAGTAGGTCTGCATTTCCTGATCGTCACCGCTTCCATGGCCAAATTGATTTGTTCCTTCAGGGCATGCCAGGGTCCCGTTTCGGAAAAAACTGTCCGGAAATTCATTTCCTTTTTGAATTTTGAGGACGCATGCATTCCTTTGTTCGTCGTAGTGCACTTTCGGGCCGAATCCGGATTCACACTCCGCTTTGGAGATGCCAACTGGTGTCCTCCACTCCGCACTCGCCCAACTCCCTACCAACACAAACGAACCAAGGAGTAAAACCTGCATTGCGTTTTGATGGGCAAAAGAATGGCATGATTTGTAGCCGGGCGGAATTTATATTTTCGCAAATCTCTCAATTAATTTAAAACGAGCCCCAATTTCTTCAATTGATGTTAACTTCGAGAACTTTTGAGCAGAGCACAAATGAGATCCATCAATTCTCCGGAAAATTGAGGAAAATTAGAGCAATTAATTATTTTCTACGCACTTCGGGTTGAAAGTTTTTTTTTAATAGAGAAAGCTCATTTTTGAACTTTCAAATCTGGTTTGATTTACAATTCGAATGTTTACAGTTTCTGGTTAATTTTTGTAATCCGGCGGCGGCACAGTCCGTGTGCTTTGGATGTGTCGAATGTTTGAAAGTGTCCTCAGCATTGTACATTTCAGTTGAGAATGGAGCTTGGATGTTTCATTTAGGGTCAATGACATCGTCGATCAGTTCTCTGGTGAGCCGAATTCCGTCCCTACAACAAAAATGCAAAAGTATTTGGATGATTTGTCAAACATAAAATTTATAAACCAGAGGCACTTACAACAACTCTGATTTCCTCTACGGAAGGGGTGAGTCAACAAGCTCATCCATCAAGTCTTTGATGAGTTCCAAGCTTTTCCGGCTGAAAGTGAAAATTCAATTAAAATTAAAATGAAATTGATAAGGTGGGACCAGTGGGAGAGCAGGGATTTTCTCGCAACCTCATTCTGCCGATATCCACAATTTTAGACTCCACGGCTTCGGATTCGGAAGGTTCTTCCTGCTCCGCAGTCTAAAATCAAGAGTTGCTTAGTTTGCTTTTAAACGCAATACCGAAGGCAGTCACGGTCGACTCCGTAGCAAAGTTATAGAAATGAGCAAAGTTCTAATTACTTCTGACGATGACGGGGTCGGGTCATAAATGCCAATTGTTTCAGTACTGACATCATCGGTTGTTGGAGATTTCGATTTCGCTGCCTGTTCTTCCATAACAGCGTCAACTTGGTAGACCCGGCAAAGGCGTCCCTTGAGAGTGGTATGACACGTTGGACAGGAATTTCGTTCCTGTCTCCATCGGCCGATGCAGCCCGCGCAGAACATGTGTCCGCAACTTGTCACCGTCGCCTAAGTAGAGCAAAATAGTGAAAAGCAAATTAGCTGTTTCATGCTATTTCAAAGGTGCTTCTCATTTACTCACCAATTTTATTGGCATGAAGCAGATGATACACTCAAAGAGAGGTTCATCATTGATGTTCTGGTTGCGACTGCGCTCACCACCCCCATCAGGAACGTCCATCCCAGCTGGTTTGGAGCGGGCTGGCTTGGGCTTGAGGGGCATTGTCCATGGGTGAGTGCGGACCCTTCCACTGTGGTGATACCCTTCATTCGCGGATATAATCGAGGCCAAATGTCTCTCTGCTGCAGTTCCTGAGAAATTGTTCAAAATTCAGGTTAACGCACTTCGGATCTTGAGTGACTCGTCGTGTGCGGATTTAGTATTTTACCTCGGGACAAATAGTGGGGACGCGGCGGTCCCTGTGCTTGATGTCGAGCTTGCCGTTGGCGTGAACGTGCACGAGCCGAAGTGTACATCGTTTTTCAAGACACAAAAATAAAATTTAACAACGTGAGCAGGAATTTTCTAGCTGATTGGTGGAAGGTAAAATTCCGATAGAAATGATGTTTACTTTAAATTCGACTTTGCGTGTGAAAACGCCGAGACGCTTCTTTTTCCATGACAACAAATATATTCCGGATTTTCTACTTCTAACTTCCCTATCACTGAAGTGTTTCTAGTATAAGTATATCATAGTTTCCATTTCAAATAAAGAGTTGAAGGACCATATTCCGGAAAAATTCATGACCATAGACGACAATGGGAGATATACCCACAAATATGAGCGCTCAAAATATAGCCATTGACAAATCAAGACGAAAAACTTTTTGAGATCTGATTTTGAGGTTCTAATGCATCCCTGTGAAGACCGAGAATCAGACGAGGAAAGATTCTCCCACCTCCTTCAGCAGTTCCTGTCACCGAAAGTATTCTTGTGGTTGAAGCGGGAAAAGGAAAAGATCCTTCAGATGAAATTGGTAAAGTCACTGGTACCTCAAATGCAGAATCTTTTGTCGTCCCTCCACAACTGATGGAAACGGAAACTGTCGTCCACATTCCTGGTCCTGTTCCTCTTCCTGATCCTGAAACTTCGTAAAATTCCGATTATGTGCGGCTGCAAGTTTTACAATGGGATGCCATGTTGAACAGACAGAAGTCGGATTTATATATGACATTTTCAAAGCAATCGTCCTTCCCAGTTACCTTTCTAGAATTCACTCGTCTTAATTTAAAATTTACGCCTTTGACTACAAATAGAGAGTACAACTGAAAACATGTGTTCAATTGAAGGTTTCTCATGATGCTTTCAGGCAAACTGTTCTATCTCGAAACATCTTGTTTTGGATTAGTTAAATTATTATCTAAGAACATTAATAAACTTTCTTTCATATTATGATCATGTATCCAAGAATGCTGTTGTGTGAGTTAGTTATACTAAATTGCAACGGAAAATGGATGCTGAAATGATGGGAATGACTTTTATCCCATTTAGAAAAATGAAATCCCCATGAAAAGATTGAGATAGCAAAGCAATGGGTATAAATTTTTGGTAAAATTTAGACCTTGGCAAATAGTTTATGGCGAGGGTTCAATTAGTTTTTAATTCGATTGATTTAAGCTTCAGTGGTCTTGATTCAATTTTCGGTAATTAATTCTTCAGAATAAAAATGCAGGGGAAGCTTAATTTGTCTTTCTGTACTGCTTCTTGACCTGAAAACACTCGAAAGCTCATCCACATTTACGAGCGATGAAACACTTGAAAATCATACTGGTTCTGGCCATGCTAGCAGTAGTGGCTGCCATCCCTGCTGGACCAGTAGCTCCTGCTAGACCAGCAGTACAGGTGCTTAAAACGAATTCACCTTAAAATACAAGCAGAAGTATACTTATGGTCCGTTTGCTGAAAATATGGGCTGGGAAACCAAAATCATGCTTTCCCAGCCCATATTTTCAGCAAACGGACCATAAATTTATTTGTCGTGTACATGTCTGTTTAGTGTCGCTACGACTCTTACCAACAAAAATGTTACAAATATGGATTTTCTGGAACGTCCATTCTCCCCGTATTGTCGGATCCCTTGACGTGCTGTGACGCAGACACCAAATCACCTTGCCATAAAGTTGGTCCTGATCAATGCAAGTGAATCCGATGTGATATTTATGGACTCTGAAATCATCCTTATAAACTGGAGTTAAAATACGTGAATAAATCAAACAAATTAAAGCATGCGTCCCTGTGGCTTACTCTCTCCGGAGGGCTGTGGCTACGAGTAAACTCAAAATCCTTGAATTTGTGCAAAATCCGAGAATGTTATAAACGTATCATCCAGACCTACATTTAAAACAAATCAGTGAGAATCAATGTACTCCGGTCCAGCTAAACACATTAGGATCTCATCTCCAAACCTGTTTACCAGTTAGCCTCTTCCAGCCAATCTAAAGTCGCTTTGTTAATTCTCTTGATTGGATTGGGTTTGATAAAATACACATTGGAACTGATGCTTACTTAACTTATTATTAACCTTGAGGGATGGAATACGGAAAAGAAAAGTTTTGGTAAAACATATACCTGTGACGGTTGATGTGCATATCCACGTATCTATTGAATTCGTCGCCCAAATCCTATACACCTCTCCTTTAGATCATGGATTCCGCAAAGACATCCATGTAGTTTATCTTGAGTCCCACTGTCCGAGTCCAACTTTAACTTCAATAGATGTATTCTCGTTTCTTTCAAATGTGTAGAGTCAACAAGTTCATCCCCTATTATGCAGAAACATCACTAGGTTCCATCCAGAAGATTTAATTGACAAGTTATCCTTCACAAACTTCGTTCTTTTTTTCCCCTTCATTTTGCAGAGATATAATCTAACGCATTATGGGGACGTTTTGAGCAACTCTGTCTGTCTGTACTATCAAGCCTAAATTTGTTTCTAATATTCAAGTTTCTTAGACTTTAGTTTGGGATTATAATATGAAAATAAACGGGTATAGCGTGAGGGTTTGAGTGTACCCCAATCAGACACAAATTCAATTCTATGCGAGGAGGTATCTTTGCAAACGTATTAGTTCATTTTCTGTTTCTATTTCAGTACGACAACGCTACTTTATTATACCCATTTTACGTTTGCTAATTTTTTTTGTTCTTGTACAATCTCTTAACTTTTTCTGCTGTCTTGCCCACCTGGAATTGCTTATGGTGGTTATTCCACTTAAAGAATCCTTTTGCAAAAAGTGTGTTCGCAGTTTTCAGAAATCAATGTAGCTTAAACCATCAAGTCCACACGGAAAAATTTGCCAACAAGCCACGAGCGTTGTATAAACAAAAGAAATGAAGCTGATATCCTTCGGAGTCTTGCTCACAATTTCGACTATTGCACAGTCTGAGGAAGGTATACATTAACTTATAAATTAGAATTTACGAAATCTAATCATTTCTATAATCTATATCTATAATCATTTCTCGAAGCATTGGAGGAGGAGTTTCAGGGCCCAGTTCGGATTTGTAAGAAAGGACCAGATGAGCAAGTGAACGGATGCTTCCGACGGATTCTGGCTGACTTGAAACCCAGACTAGCTGCTGGGATTCCTGAAATAGGACTCCAGCCCCTGGATCCATTCCACATAGGAAAGCTACATTTTTCACAAGGTCAGGGCGCACTCGTGATCAAAGCCACTTTCACAAATATCACCGTCCGCCATCTCTCTGAATTCCGAAATGCGGAGTTTAAGATTAATTCAAAAGAAAAGCGTCTGTACTTTAATCTTGATATCCCAAGATTAAGACTAGACGGAACTTATAATTTGGCTGGAAACGTTTTCATATTTCCTCTTGGCGGGATTGGACCTTATTGGTTTGAAATTGGTATATTACTACTAATAAGATTTTTATTCACATTCGCCGAGAATTTTAATTAATTCCTTTAAAACTATTTTACTAAGGTGGAGTAAACGCAAAGGGATTTGGCTCCTTGAAGGTAGTCCAGGAAAAAAACGACACGGTCAAATTCGCTCAATTGGAAAATGTTCATTTGGATTTTTCAATCAAAGAAATTAAAGTTCAACTCTTGAATCTCTTCAATGGCAATGAAGTCTTGGGTATCATGAAAATCAATTAACTGATTTGACTATTTTTTTTTTAACTTTCTCTTAAGCTTTGATTTCAATTCGATTTCTAGGGCCTGTTATTAATAACGTCCTCAATGAAAACGCACAGGAATTATTTGCAGAAATGAAGCCGGAAATTGTGGCAGTGGTTAAAAATATTATTGTGAGCATTGCCAATGGGATCGTTAAGAATATGCCATTCCTGGCAGAAATTGTGGAATAAATGAAACGATACGGAGTTTTGAGAAATGAGAATGGAAATTTGTGTCATCAGCAAACCTAAATAAACTAACTGGTGATATTATTAAGTGATGATCTAATTTTATTGTTTGGTTTATTTAAAAAAAAGTATTATATACATATAATTCACTCCAAGGGATAAAAGTATTATGCGTTCCCATTGACATTATTGACATATTTCGTGCTACGAGCAGAAGAATTTCCATTCATTTTTCTTGTGCATAGGCTCTAATTACCCAGATTAAGTAGAAATCGTAGATAAGGGCGACTCCCAAAATCCCCACAATAATCACTCTATCCTCGGATAAAATCATGGCAGTGACCCCGAATCCAGCAGCGATGTAAAGTAAAATGCACTTTGTCTTCCACCACTGGTTGCTCCTTTCTTGATTTCCCTGTAAATCATCAACTACACTATAAAACGGCGTAACGTTTAAATCCTTTCAAACGCGAATAGTTAGCCAGTTTCCCAGTTAAGGAAGAATGCCATACGGGCTAAAAGGGCCAAAAATTTAAATTCGAAACTAACTAATTCGACTGATTAAGTTGAATTTAAATTAAAACATAACTAAACTCACTTAATAATCCAACCGTAACCGAAACCAAACTAATTCGATCGAATTTGACGGTTTGAATTTGAATTTTTCGCCCATTTTATTTTGGCTCTTGTGGCGCCCTTGCGAATACAGCCTCAGTGTGCAACACATGTTATAAATTATCCAAATTTTTAATGAAACCATGCAAACTTGTATATTATGTTTTTGCAAATTGTTTGAAGATTGGATTTACGATAAAACGGCGACTTCATAACATGTTCATTTTAAATGTCTTACCTTGAAGGCAAAGAATGCGGCGGATGCATACAATGGGATTTCAAAAATAAAGACGGAAATCATAAAACTTGTGAGCCCTATTACTGTAATCCCTATTTCAAATAAATTAAGTTTGGTTATAGTTTTGGCTAAGGTTAAATCGAGAAGGATATTGAACTTTACTTGGCAAATGTGGAAATTGAATGGAAATATTGTTCTTCTCCAAGAACTCAAAGATGGATTTCTCTGAATTGACGTAAATTGTCAAGAAGGCAGATGTACAGAGGAGACAGGAAATGGCCCGTACCTGGTAAATATAAGATTAATTGGATGAATTAATGTTAATTACTCATTAATGATTAAAATACGCAGAGATAATATTGTACTTACAACGGATAAAATTCCCATAAGTATAGCCCCTCTTTGTAGTGATACAAGCCCGCAACATGGATCGACCATTTTATAAAATAAAACGGTCAAATAAGAGAAAATAAACTAATTGGAAGATAACCGAACAGTACTTGCTTGCAGCACAAAATGAGAATGAAACTCGATTGGTACTACCATGAAAGAGAGATGAAAAAATTATAAAATTAATATGAGATCTTTGGTTTTTAGAAAGTTGTTTTGCACTGGGTGACGCAGGTTTCATCTCGCATGATCCTCAAGGATTTTGTGCAGATGAAAATTCACGCATCTCATCGTTAATTCTATAAATTTGGATGCATCTTTCTCGCGTGCGTATCTAACTAATTGCAAAAGGGCAGTGCATATGCGACTGCTTCTGAGAGTAACAGCAACCGTGTGTGAGTGATGATTGATTGATGAAAAAAAAGACAATGAAATCATATATAGTGCACGTAAGCGAACGAATGTGTCAAGCGTGTTGTGAGAAAAAAGTTTTTAATTTATTTGCTCATCGGCAGAAAAATATCAAGAGGTTACGAGCAGGTGTGGTGTTAATTCCATGGGGGGTATCATTAGTATGAAATGATTTATTAATAATGCAATATAGGCACTAACTAGTAGGCAACTGGAAGTGTTTACCATGGCGTGAAGGGTAGATGTTATAGTACGTACATGATAATCAATTATTTTCCAGAATGTAAAGGCAAATATACTGTGACGCTATAAGCGCTCCCCTTGTCGGCGTCTTTACCTCGCTTCAATACTACGACTGACTCAATAATTGCACCTCTTTAACAAATAAAAGTTCTAATGTAGGACATTTTGGCTACGTTTTGTGAATACGAAACTAATAAGAATAGTAAAGTCAAATCATCAGAGAAAAAATTTGATTGATCAAGATTCCTCATTTTTGTCAACTTAAATAAAAAAAAACCTTGTTTCAAGTTCATCATGACGGAATCGTACCAAAAACAATCTTTAGTGGAAAATTAGATCAGCGTTACCGAGAAATTGGAATCAGAAAAGCACGAGTCATCTGTCAAGTGATTGTTTACAAAATATAAAAATGTCTCGAATTCCAGCTAATTAAGCATCAACTAATTGACACGCTCCACTTTAGTAAACTCCCACCCAATCTGTTGTTTGTGTAAATCTTCCTGGAACCAAATCCCCATTAACATCTCCTCCAGACAGAGGCTTACGGACTGCGTGGCGGTTAGAACATAAGGAACAGGGAGGAAACCGTTCTTGTTAGTTTTGTTTCGTCCCGCTGATAAGGGCGGCTACTTGTTACGAATCGTTTAGTACGTGGATTTGAAGGAACCCCAACAAAAATGAATGACTTGTGATGCAAACTGGATTTTCCATTGTTTACTGAAAGGTCAGAAACGTGTTCAGTTTACATATTTCCCAACTGGGGAATGAGATTTAGACAATCTCGTAATTACACTCGACTCGTAACGACTCATTCCGACTAGTAATTACAAGATACATATTATTATTAGTTAAAAACGTTGCCTTTTCCAGGATGGGCTTCACTTTCACCACTGAAAGACGTTAAAGGAGGCATCCAAGCCCTAAAGCGGACACACCCCAGTTTTCAAAAAGAAGTTGAGTGAACCCATCTGAATACTCAGGAATCATGAGTTTGGACAAAGGTATTTTTAAAATTTCAATTAACTCGATACTTTTTCCAAACCCCGGATTATTCAATTTTCTAATGAAATTACACTTATCATTACAGGAAAATCTGTTCGCCTGATCTCAGGGAGCATGTACGGAATGTTCCTGTGCCTCATCTCCAGCTTTGTCCTCTCCCTGGGGACCCTAATGGTGGCAAATATGAAGAATTACCATCCCATTACGAAGTCGTTCTGGAGATTCCTATTCACTTTCCTCCCTGCCATTGGCGTCACTCTCTACTACCTATGCATAAAAAAGAAAAACGTAATGAGCCTCCTTTGGCCCATCCATACGAAGGATGGATTCAAAATACATTCCTCACTTTTGGTAATGATTTCCAAGGGATGCAGAAGAGGGCGGGCGCCGAATTTAAAAACTCAACGACATGGTTTTTAAATCCTTTTAGATGAGGAGCTTCTTTGGATGTACGGCAGCCACATTACAGTATTACTCCCTAAAGTATATCCCCTTGGGGGACTCGTCTGTGATCTGTAACTCCTATCCCGTGTTTGTCTCCATTTTGGCACGCGTCTTCCTTGGGGAGCCCTTTGGGATCTATACGTGCCTGTCAACAGTTGTTACGCTTTTGGGCGTCGTGATCGTTACGCAGCCGCCGTTTCTTACTGGCGTTGAGCTCAACATGACTCAACTTGTGAGTTGACATACTACTCATACCTTACTTATAGAATTTAGCAAGTTGTACTAATTCATGCCGTTCCCCCTTTCGTCGGCTTAGATTGGGACCTCGCTTGCGTTCGGGTGCTCCGCCTTCATGGCGGCTGCCATAGTCATGATTCGACATTTGAAAAAAATCCATCACTCTGTCACGCTCCTATTCTTCGGAGGTTATGGAACCTTGGAGAGTTTCCTCCTTACAATTGGATTCGGAGTGCTGGAATTCCCTACCCTGGAAATCGGAAATATTGAAATTTATATGGCAGTGGGCATTGGGCTCCTCTCATGCGCGAGTCAAATGTTCCTTATTTTTGCACTCAAATGTGACAATGCAGGTGAGAACCCGCAATTTGTATAACTGGAAAACGGCTGCTTAGCTATTATTAACATCGTTCATTGGATTGGTCTCGTTAGGTCCGGTTTCTTTGGTTAAAACTACGGATGTTCTATTTGCCTTTATTTGGCAATTTATATTCTTTCATCAAAGCCCATCAATTTGGAGGTAAACGTTTATTAAGAAGAATTAAATAGTCTGGGTTTGATTCCTTCATATGCTTATGTTTTGATTTGATTACAGTTTGGTGGGCGGACTTGTAATGATGGCTGGGATTGGCATGTCCGGTTTCCATCGATATTTGGATTCTCTTCCTGACTCCCACCCACGTCGCAAATCATTGTGGTGTATTCTTAAATAGGAAATTTTTAACAAATTTTCTTGGAGTCACAAAATATTAAACTGAATTTCTAAGGAATTTTTACACTTTAAGGTGACAAACTTTGACAAATGACAAATGACAAATGCTGTCGAATATATATGGTAAAGTGTTCAAAAATTGTGGACCTTGAAACTATTTTTATAGTTACCAAAATTAATATTTAAATGTAGTAATCTTCTCCATTAATTAATAAAATATAAATTTACCCTGAAGACTATGTGTCGGACATCAGTCAAGTTAAATTATTCTTCTCCTGCGATTATTTGGTCAGATTGAAGAAATAGTGGAATAAATAGTGCCTGCTCTTTACACTTATTATATAAAGTTATTTCGTTGGCATATATAATTTAATTTAATTGATTATAATATATGATTTATGGACTGATTGGTTTAAAGCTTGAACAAATTAAATAATTGAGATTCATAAGATGATTACCATCAGCTGCATCAATCAAAATCTTTTAATTTTTATCATTATATTATTGATTATTATTATTATTATTGTTGATTATTTCACTATTCCCAAAATCGGAGGAAAGTATTGGCTGCAAAGTTTAATCCGCAATATTTTTGACAATAAACCCAAATTTCTCGACATCAAGAGTTTTCCTGGTTCAATAACATTCCCAGCTTGACTTGAATGTTATTTTTCTCACACTTCCATAAATCTTAAGTGACTTGATTCAATAAAAATGCACAACTTTACAACTTTGACTTGACGCGTAGAATTTCCGCATTGGTGTTCTATGGTATGGCGGGTAAGTGCTAAATCGAAAGGGAGAGATCCTGGAGAGTTTTAGCATTCGGGTTACTACACCTGAATGCTAAAACCCCGAATGCTACAATACAATACCCGAATGCTAAATGAGAGGGATTCCACTAGTGGAATCCCTGTCATTTCTTCTCGTCGCGTAGTATTCAACGCCACTATGAACCAGAGGTTGGATTGGAGAGGTTAGTAAGTTCATCTCCATATTTCTCGCTATAAGGAATTATAGGGTCCTACTTGGTCTCTCTTGCACCTTATATCAGCCCGGGGTAGATTTTATAATGATGACATGATGAGTTTTGTTATATGAGATGAGATGAGAGTCTTGGGTGGTTAATATGCTGGATTGATCCTCATATACGTTAATCCTTGTTATGATGAGTAAAGACTCCAGACTCTATCCAGTATGTTCCATCTCTTATTCCTTTTTTTCACCTTCCAGCAGTTCCTTTCTGGTTTTGAGTATTTTTGGATCCCATTCCCATCATTACCTAGAACCAGTTCTTCCAAAGTTGTTGATAAGCGAATGCTGAGCAGTGCAAATCCTCAATCCACTTGTTTGTGACTGAAGGAGAAACAAAGAAGCTCAACGTCATTTTCTGGCTTCTTTTAAAATTCATGAGACGACTCTCCAGATAAATTGGGCCGAGTTGTAAAGTAGCTGCCATGGGTCACGTATCCCTGGTCAAGGCCTTCTGCTACCCAAATCTTCCAAAATCCTGGTTAGGACTTCGCACGATCCAGTCTTCCGTAGCGTCCATTCCTACTCTCCGATGTAGACAGTATTCCAAGGTGGAATATGCTCCGATCCGCAGTGTCCTTGTGGCCAATCGAGGTGAGAACTAACCACTCAATGAAATTTTGTTGCATTGATGTCAAATGCAAAATAATTCACTCCATAGGGGAAATTGCCGTCCGCGTTTATCGAGCCTGTGCGGAACTGGGAATCAAGTCGGTAGGAATTTATTCAGAGGCGGATACTATGCAGATGCATCGTCAGAAGGCAGATGAAAGCTATTTAGTCGGCAAGGGCCTTCAGCCTGTCCAGGCGTACTTGAACATCCCCGAAATTCTAAAAATTGCAAAGGTTTGTTCTGATTCTGAAAATATTTATATGAAATACTCGTGTATTAGTTCTTGTGATTGAAATTGGGCGGATACACAGAGTCAAGACGCCGCATGATTCCATTTGCTTAGAAACTAAAAGATTGGAATGAGTTACCATTATTTTGGAGTTATGACTCCTTATCCAGAGGTCATTCATTATCATAAAACTCTTACAGCACAACATCCCGGCGTTGTCTTATATGCTTTTACTTTCTTCTTGATCCTTTCGTATTTTTTTTACAGAAAGCCAAGGTTGATGGGATTCATCCTGGATATGGTAATACGGAGCGACGCTACTTAATAACGGATAAAAATTTTTGCTAAACGATCACACCCTACCTACTGATTGTTTTTTTTTTCAGGTTTCATGTCAGAGCGAGCAGACTTTGCGAAGGCTTGTATTGACAATGGGATTCGTTGGATCGGTCCTTCGCCTACTGTTATGGAAAAGATGGGTGACAAGGTGGCGGCCAGGCAGGCAGCGATTGATGCTGGGGTTCCAATTATCCCCGGAACGGACGGTCCCGTAAACACTCACGCAGAAGCTTTGGAATTTTGCAAGAAACACGGACTTCCGGTCATATTCAAAGCTGCTCATGGAGGGGGCGGAAGGGGCGTCCGTGTTGTCAAGAAGCTGGAAGTAAGCACTTGGGCATGCAACGCAAGGGGGCGCAAGTTTATTTACACTTTTAATATTATTGTCCTGCAGGAAGTTGAAGAAATGTTTAAACTGGCCAGTTCCGAAGCCCTAGCTGCGTTTGGAAACGGTAATCCCTCCCCGTCTGTCTCTTTTGGAACTTTGCTTTAAATTTCCTCCATTTCCGAAAAAGGTTCCATTTTCATCGAGAAATGCATCGAAAGGCCGAGACACATTGAATTCCAGATGTTGGGAGACAAGGCCGGAAACGTCATCCATCTGTTCGAGCGAGACTGTTCGGTTCAGCGTAGGCATCAAAAGGTACGGAAATCCTTGATTTGGGGAAATGGAAATTGTATCCTACAAATATGCACACAAAAAAAAACAAACAAAAAATCTACAGGTCGTAGAAATGGCTCCTGCTGCGAATCTAAGCCCAGAGTTGAGGGGGAAGATGGCAGCAGCAGCAGTGAAGCTTTGCGAGTCCGTTGGATATGAAAACGCAGGGACTGTGGAGTTCTTACTGGACAATCAAGGGAACTTTTATTTCATCGAAGTCAACGCCAGACTACAAGTGGAACATACCGTGACAGAAGAAGTAACGGGGTAACTTTTCAAGGTTAACGTTTTTCCTGCTTACAATTTAATAAGTAATCCTTATCGTTTGGTTTTAGTGTGGATTTAGTTCAATCCCAGATTCGAATCGCCGAGGGAATGACCTTGCCTGAACTCGGCCTCCGCCAGGAGGACATTCACGTAGACGGATGTGCCATTCAATGTCGTGTGACAACGGAGGATCCCGCCAAAAATTTTCAACCGGACACGGGCAGGATAGAAGTCTTCCGGAGTGGGGAAGGAATGGGGATTCGGCTTGACGGTACTGCGAGTTCGGCTTGACAATTAATTAAATCCAAACCGGATACACAGTTAAGGTTTCACATTCGGCGTCTACAGGGTCCGCTGGATTCTCTGGAGCCCTCATCTCTCCATTTTACGACTCTCTCCTGGTTAAGGTCATTTCACATGCAGGGGACCTCCCGTCCTCCGCAACAAAGATGAGCCGTGCACTCAAGGAATTCAGGGTGCGTGGGGTCCGGACGAATATCCCGTTCCTGTTGAATGTTCTCGAGAATCATAAATTCATCAACGGTGCAGTGGACACGCACTTCATTGATGAGAACCCGCAACTGTTCCAGTTTGCCCCGAGTCGGAACAGGGCCCAGAAGATTTTGAGTTACTTGGCTAATGTGATCGTGAATGGACCCATGACGCCGCTGGCCACTGGACTAACCCCATCAGGAATTAATCCGGTAATTCCAGAAACTTCTCCAGGTTAGTAGACTTTAAATTCTTTATCAGCAGAAGAAGGTTGGGGGAGGACAGGATGAAAAATTACATTCTTAATTTATAGAAGAGCGACAGGAGGGCCTGAGAGCCATTTTGAAGAGCGGTGGGCCAGCGGCATTTGCCAAGTACGTTCGGGAGCACAAAGGCCTCTTGCTCATGGATACGACTTTCCGGGATGCCCATCAATCCCTTCTGGCTACGCGAGTCCGGACACACGACCTCCTCAAAATTTCTCCATTCGTGGCAAACCGGTTCCATAACTTGTATTCACTGGAGAATTGGGGAGGAGCCACGTTTGATGTAGCCATGAGGTAAGGCGTATGGGAAAGGAAAATGAGCTCCTCCAACTTCTAGTTTACTTGTAAATTACTTTTCTAGGTTCCTCCATGAATGTCCCTGGGAAAGGCTCGAAGCCATGCGAGAGGTGAGTTATACGACTCCCTCGTAACGTGTTAGCTTTTACTGATTAATTTTTCTGATTGTCCAAAAAGGAAATACCGAATATTCCGTTCCAAATGCTTCTCAGGGGAGCGAATGCTGTGGGATATACCAACTACTCTGATGATGTTGTGTACAAGTAATGACGGAACGGAGACTCTCTTCCAAATTCCCGTTGATGCATACTAACCGCTATTTTAATTAGGTTTTGTGATTTGGCCGTCAAGTGCGGGATGGATATCTTCCGAGTATTCGATTCTCTCAATTATCTCCCAAACTTGATCCTTGGGATGGAGGCCGCTGGAAAAGCAGGTGGAGTCGTGGAGGCTGCCATTTCCTACTCCGGGGACATTTCAGATCCAAAGAAAAAGAAGTACGATCTCAAGTATTATATGAAGCTTGCGGATGAATTGGTCAAGGCTGGAGCCCATGTGCTCTGCATCAAAGTAACACCGCACTTTCTTATGTTAAGTTGGAACGGAAGTCACTCAAATTTCTCTCTAATATGCAAATATGATTCAGGATATGGCAGGATTACTCAAACCAAATGCTGCTAAGCTACTCATTACTGCTCTCCGAGATAAACACCCCTCCATCCCAATCCATGTTCACACTCATGATACGTCCGGAACAGGGGTTGCTTCCATGATTGAATGTAATGCAGAGTTTGACCTTTGGCAGAATCCTGTGTACTTTGTTGAAAAAATTACGAAATGCTTATGATAATGCCATATTCCTTTCTCCAGGTGCTCGGGCTGGAGCGGATGTTGTGGATACTGCAGTTGACTCCATGAGCGGTGAGTTTGATCTGCGATGAGGACTTTGTCAATTTAATACCAATTTTTTTTTTACCGTGTTAATTGAGTGTACATTGATGTATTTACAGGCATGACATCCCAGCCGTCCATGGGGGCCCTCGTCGCGTCTTTGGAAGGAACGCCTCATGAAACGAATATGTCACTGTCGGATATTAGCCAATATTCGGCATTTTGGGAACAGGCCCGTCTCCTCTATGCCCCATTTGAATGTACTACGACGATGAAGAGTGGGAATGCGGATGTAAGGAACTGGAGCCAAAATGAGAATACGTTTCTCTTTTTTCTAATCCAAAAATTGCCAAATTTACCTTCTTGGGACTATTATAGGTTTACAAGCACGAGATTCCGGGCGGTCAGTTGACTAATTTACAGTTCCAGGCCTTCTCTCTCGGTTTGGCCGAGCATTTCGAGGAAATTAAGGCGTCGTATCATGAGGCAAACTTATTACTTGGGGACATCATCAAGGTGAATTTATACCCTTTTTGCAATAATATTTCTTGGCAAAGCTTACGTTGGATTTACATATGGATATAGGTGACTCCCAGCTCCAAAGTTGTTGGGGACTTGGCTCAGTTCATGGTCCAGAACGATTTAACAGCGAAGGATGTGGAAGAGAAAGCCGAGGATTTGAGCTTCCCGAAATCAGTGGTTGAATTCATGCAAGGACACATTGGGCAACCTTATCAAGGCTTCCCAGAACCATTGCGGACAAAGGTGGAAATAAAAAGTTCTGGCTTATCCTAAAAGCTTTTACTGTGATTCTATTTCCACAGTCCACGTTATTTTTGTAGATTCTAAAAGGACTACCCGGAATTATTGGGCGGCCGGGAGAGAGTATTCCTCCGTTCAACTTCAAAAGGGCCGAAGAGGATCTGACGGAGAAGTTCGGGAAAATCCGTGATGTTGATGTCATGAGTTATGCCATGTATCCGAAAGTGGCCGAGGAATTCTTCCAATTTCGAAATACTTATGGCCCAGTAGACAGAATGAAGTAATTTACAAGTGATTACTTGTTCTTGAGCAGTTAAAATTCAGTTTCTTTTTTTTTTGCAGTACCCGCATGTTTTTAACAGGTAAATTGTTAACGGTAGAAGTTTTGAATCCATTTTTGTACAACCATTAAAGATTGAATAATTACAGGTCCAAAAACTGGAGAGGAATTCGAAGTGACGATTGACAAAGGAAAAAGACTTCATATAAAAACACTGGCAGTGGCAGAAGATTTACGGCCCAACGGAAAGAGAGAAGTGTTTTTTGAAATGAATGGCCAACTGCGGTCAGTACTTGTGACTGACGCTTCAGCGTCCAAAGTAAGTACACCACCAATTAAGATTTAAATAAACACCTTAAATTATTTAACTTAAAAACGCTACCCTCTTCTAATTAACTTTTGACCTATATTCACCTGAGCTCATTCTCCGCTTAGTAACCCTTAGCGTTCACATTATTACATTACACGGCAAAATACCATTATTTGAGAAGCACTTCTATTAGTATGCACTCCTAAAATGCATTTGATTGAAATACTGGATTCTTCTAGGAAATTCACGTCCATCCAAAAGCAGACAAATTGGTCAAAGGATCAGTGGCCGCGCCGATGCCGGGAACAGTCATAGATGTCCGTGTGAAAGAAGGCGAGATAGTAGCAAAGGGTGAGATCTCATTCAGCTACACAGTATTTTTATTCACTAACAACGCAGGGATTATGAATTATAATAATGAATGCGATATTTTGACTCTACAGGGAAACCCCTGATTGTAATTTCCGCGATGAAAATGGAAATGATTGTTCAAGCTCCAATTTCTGGAAAAGTCTCAAAACTCCATGTCCAGAATGGTACTAAGCTTGAAGGGGATGACCTAGTCCTTCTTATTGAATAAGGAAATCTCCAGACGGTAGAATCCGCTTCCGTGGAGAGACAGGAATCGGATATGTGCACACTAATAAAATAACTTCCCTTTCTCCCCTTGAGACACTCCAGTCTCCAATTCGGACTCAGAATTTCTAATTATTAAGATTAAGCAAAGAATAAACCGCTGCAAGCGCGCGTACCGAAGGCTGAGTCAAAAAGCGAAATTATTATTCAAAGGACATAAAAGCAGGTCACACGTGTGCATTTTTAGATGTGACGCGACGCGCGGAGTCCGCGCACCTGACAACCCCTGGGCGCACCTGAGCACACCTGTACATGCACACCTGTGCTCGTGATTAATTTCGATGAAACTGTCTTTGACCCGGAAGGAGTTTACCTACGTGGTTCATCTTCGAACTTGACCTTACTATTGGACTCCTTAACAACTTCCGGCAAATAGATCTTGAAAAAGTTAAACCGTTGCGGTAAACCCTGGGTGGAAAACACAAGATGCCGTAGATGTGATTGGGAACTTGAGAGCCTCTCCCACATCCTCCACCACGGCAACCGGGAAAAAACAAACATGACGAAGCGGCATGATGACATTGTCCGGAGGATCATGACGGCCGTGGAGAACCCAAGGACTGGATGCGAATTGTTGTTTGAAAACCAGACGATCCCCGGAACTAATGTGACGATACCTTACGAGAAGGGCGAGGATGCGTCCAGGGAAGCACGCAAAAGGAAACAACTGAAGTATGAATATCTGAAAGCGGTTCTGAAGAAAGGACGGACTCGATCGGTCACTGTGGATGCGTTCATCATTGGCAGCCTCGGAGCGTGGGACCCTGACAACGAGGAAATCCTGAAGCTCTTCA
>Ga0194135_10000821_pt1 | contig 18170 bp, 12 predicted proteins | sample LitLau_LLRF_2013_FD_134024 | JGI IMG/M metagenome (GOLD analysis project Ga0194135, IMG submission 134024) | Freshwater sediment microbial communities in response to fracking from North America - Little Laurel Run_MetaG_LLRF_2013 (version 2) | ecosystem: Environmental > Aquatic > Freshwater >...
GATATTAGCTCTAATCATTATAGGGAAATCAACAAGGAACTGCCTATGCATTACTGCCAGACCTTTACAAACATTACTTTTGTCAGTCAGGTTCATTAGAATTTTTGCTCTGAAAAGCTATTCGCGAACCTCCAGTCTCTCGAGTCAAAGTACAGAACTTAGCCTGAGAGCCAGGACGACTGACTACTACCAGGGAGCTGTGAGCTGTACAATCTCCTAGGGTGAGGGGGAGACTGGCACCCAACACATAGGGACCACAGCACCCAGTGGGGCCCTTGCACCCACTTACAGCACCCACGGGGGCTCTGGCACCTACTCACAGCGCAGAGTATGGGTGTGTGTATAGTACAGTGAAGTCAAGGATGTAAAAAAGAAGAGACACAATGAGACACGAAAGGCGAAAGTGTCGAAAAATAGTTTGGCATGGCGTGACCAACAAACCTTCGACCTCTTGCAGGCCAGCCCATGGTGTCCCAAACTATCGACATTAGCTCCACACGGGCAACGGTTGGGCACACAGGTGTCGGCGCCGAGGCGCAGCGCGCAAGCGACACGAAAAGACTCGTTCAAGAGATGGGTCCCGAGTTAACGCGATGGCCCAGTTGATGCGTAAAGCCAGGCACCGGCGTGGACGTCGGTTGAGACTGGCTTGGTCAGTGGGTGTGGTTGCCGTGACCCTCAACGTCGACATGGTCAAGTCGTGGGGAAAAGGTTCCCATTCCTCTTGAATCCCTCACTTGTTCTCCAGGGGCAAGGTGAACACGCTCGCTCCTTCCAGAGGTCAGTGGCCTCCTCCAAAGTCGAGTCCGTTCCCAGGATGTCAGCTGAGAGGAGGGTCTCGACAAGGGGAAGCACACTGTGGAGCGACGCGACAAAACACGGAATCGCCACGTCCACAGCATGCCTGATCCCCAGGCCCCCCATACGGACCGGAAGAGACGACTGGAGAATATCCGGGTCCCCGGAGGAATATCGTTACCATGAACACAACACAGTTTATCAAGGTGTTCATTATTACAAGTATATTGTGTCATATGTTCCTGTAAGTTAAGATTTCGATCCTTATCGCATAATATTATATAGTTAGTCTACTGTAGTTTTCAATTTTTCCAGGTCTGCTGCTTGTTGTGGGTCAACTCCTAAGATTTCGAAAACAATGTGCCACCAACAACGTGCATGTCAATGCTTATTTCACCAGCAAAGGCCAGAATTGGTATTTAATCACCAGGTGTGTTTATTTATGAACATAGTTTTGTAAAACAAGTATAAGGAATTATAGTAGACCTCTGAGGTTTGACTCTATGCCGACAGGAACCATAAGTGAGAAGTAAGATTCTACTGGTAAATATTATTAGCTTATATGTAAAAATTGTTTGAAACACAGTCGGTCAGATTTCCACCCTACCCTTATTCCTGGAGCGAGCATCATTACACACGGTGTGAATTTGTTCTACTTTGGCGTTAACGCATCAGATGCAAGTTCAGTCACTCGTCCTTGGATGAAACTGAGATGTCCACCGCCAATACGTCAAATAGACAGAGGATACGACCACCCTCTGGAATTTCAATCCATGACTATGACTCCGAGGGTGACTTCTTTTTGTAATGTTAATTTTCCTTAAGGTTGGAAATTAATTGGGTTTTTTGGACGTAAGCATCTGTACAATGAGTTCACTACCCATGGTGGACAACTCAGCATGTAATGCTTAGCACACAACAACAGGGAACGTGTATTCATTGGCTACATTGATGCAAGGTAAGCTTACCAACTAGCAAGCATGACGTCTAATCATCACATCACTGTTGTAAGACTTCTAGCACACAGACGTCACATTTCATTGCACATGACACTGACAGCTGTAATTTATTTGCAGATAATTTATTAACTAGTTCGTCAAACCCACTGATGACATAATGAAGGCATGGAGGAATCTACCCACACCTTATGAAGCAAACCAGACGCATTATTACAAGTTTATCAAAATAATACAACGCATCGCTGTATATATAGAATTGTATGCATTTCGTACAGTCATATGATCGGTAGCATTTACTGTTTTACTAGGAGTACGGAATTCATGTCTTCCCAGACGTCAGTTTAGGTGGAAAGATGCTTATGTCCCTTATCTATTCGAAAGGATCCGACAATGCGGACAAAGAAATGGGGAAAATCGTCGTAAGAAATGGAGCCCCCCTAGATGTTTTTCTCCGTGCAAATCCGCATCTGAGGGCGAACATTGTAGACACGCTGTTCCGTGTTGGTTGGGGGAAGTTCACCTCTCATTAATCTGTTGGGGATTGGTCAACTAGTGCCGCAAGTAACCCCGTCGTTGTTAGTGGTAAGAATGATATGAAACTACTGATGCGAGTGGTAGACCACAGTATTTATATGGCATGTTTCGCATGTCTATTTTAGGGACTAGAGTCCCTTTTCAGGAGGTACTAGAGAAAGAAATCAATTTGAGGTACATCAATTTTGAGAGTGCTCTTCGAGCTGACCAAGCCCCTCATGAACTTGACTTGGCAGTATTGGACTGTAATATAAGTGACACAGCCTCGAGGAGACTTTAGAGAATTTCTAATGAAACTCATCGATCGAGAGTTGAAGTATATAACTCCGGACTCCTCCTACGTAAAGATGATGCGGGCCATTGTCGAGCTGGATGATGATTTCACAGAATATGGAATTTGGTTACGTACGAACCAATTGGGGTCTGGAGGTACAAAGGTTTCATACGAAACAGGTCGTTCCTACTTAAAGAGTTGACTTCTTATTTCTTATTACGATTATTCCCATATCTCCTTAATTATTACACTTATCCATCATTGAGGGTACTTCGACCCCGGGATGTTCACAGTCTTCACAGGAATCTGTTATTGGGCTTATTTCAAAGAATAGTAATTTACAAAGGAAGAGAGGACTTACGGAGTGAGAATTTTAAAGGATTCATTCAGCTTTACAGCGTCCTTTCCTTCAATGTTTCGTTATTTACAGTGAAACAACTGAATATAATGGACAGACTAATGTATTCTGAGTTTTCGGTGCTGCATCTAGATAGTACAGGTACTGTTAGCGCGAATCTTCCAAAAGAGTTCAACCAGAAAAGCCAATTTTACTACGCTATGGTTGTGAGACTAATCGACAGTACCGTCGCTTCATACTACCTATTCTAGAGTTTATATCCAACAACCATTCAGTTGTTACTATTAGCACAGTATTGCATCATTTCTTTTCAACGCAAGTTGACAGTTTATCAAAGTAGGGGGAATTGTTCCCGTCTCTGCATGATTGCAAAGTATTGTGTAGAAGTCCTTCCGTTAGAATATTGCTCACAAGTGTAACTTGCTTCGATTGAGAGTTGAACTCATAAATGTATGGAAAACTATACTTGTGTTCGTGTTCTCTACTTCTATTCCAATTTTTAAGGTTGCGCCAAAAACATCTTTGAATAGTTTTTAGTGAATTTCTGTTTTATTATATCTTTCGTTAGTCTTGAACACTGTCGAAGAAGATTGCAGTAAATTTATGAACTAGATTGGTTCAAATTGAAATTTTTTTATTGAATCCGGTTTTGAAGTAGCAAGTTCTAACAGCGGGCTCAGAATATGCTGTTTAGGTAAAAAAGCTAAGTAGCCAGCTTCACAACGTGGGACCAAAATCAAACGATTGGATGTGTCTTTTGACGAACCTTTAATGCTTGTCTTGGTCTTTCTTTAATTCCCGTAAGACTTACTTCGTTTTACTTCGTTACCTTTTAAAAAGTTCCACCCGTAAACGAAAACTTTTATAACTAGAACAGTTCATCCCAGTGAATAATTCTGCCAGTGCCAAAATTAGTTATTGGGTGTCATCAGTTGTTGTATTAGTAGTTGTTAACGATTTTGATAGCACTTAACCACAGTTTTGGCAGCTGGAACCAGAATCTCAGATAGTAGCACAATATTGTTAACATCAGAAAAGAAAGCTCCTTTCGTTAAAATTGAATGGGAAACTTTCAATGTATATACTCCATTCGCTATAACAAACACAAATGAAATCAGTGAGTAATGCTTTGTGATACGAGTGAAAGCCTCCACATCCTCTGAACTACAGAGAGGTTTCTCACCAAGACTCAGAGTTTATTCAAAATAGTAATTTGCATATGATAAAATTCACTGTTGTTCTAATATGGCTGGAATTATTTCTTGCTTCAGGGGTGCAATTACGACTTTAACCTGTGGATCCAGGAAACAACTCCATTCGAGAGGTAAGAGGTCAAATTAATTAACGCGTGTGTTGAACAAGATCGCGCCAATCAGGGAGTTTACAAACAATGACTTTCAGGGCAGACACGAACTTATAAAAGTCTCCGCAAAAACAAAACTTTCCACACTTATTACTCCACACACAGATATCTCCGATTGGTTCAATACAGGTTCCGACATAGAAAGCGTGGCGATTTCACTGGAAAGGATTTCCTGCAATGACAAACTGAGACTAGCAAACGCGCATCAATGATCCGAATGGCACCTAAGGTGAGGATTTTTTTAACCATAACACGCCTACATTCAGATCTCCAGGGCTACATTAACCAACAACTTGTTTACTTTAAACAAGCGAAATCGTCGGATGAGCAGGAGTTTGACGACTCAAGTAAGTTTGTGAAGTTGCATAATAGCTTCAAATGTGTTTTCAAATATTAAAAGTTGTTGAATTGGTTGACAAAAAGAACTCCAAAATGTACCTAGACTTGACCAGGAGCGAACAGATGCAGCGAAAACCAGCGAAAGTCGGTTGACGCTAGGAACACTCGATTCTCAAAGGAGAAGGAAGGCAGTTTCAGCCTGTGTCATGTAACGCTTCTCAAGACACATACAGTCAGATCTATTTGGGAATAAAGTTTAGTGAAATCTCTCAACATACATGGAATCACGCCTACAGAATATATATAAATCACGTGACGGATGGCAGATCTTTCTTTTTCTTCTCAGTCGAATCAATTATTCGGTTCCCGGATTGAAAAACACCAGCCGTTACTCGACTATTAGCTATTGAAACAACGGAATTTAAGCCAAATTTCCGCATGTATTTTAGGATGTTGAGCAATAACAGTCATTTCAATTGTCCTCAAGACTTTCTTTTTGAAACTTTCGAAATTTGCGTGTCTGACCGGCTCCTAACAATATCATCTGAGTACAAAGGATTGGTTTTGATCTTTTACGAGATTCATGTACTTCCAAGTGAAGAAGCCCACTTAATGCATGCAATAAAATATTATTGATCAGTTGGACGGGCGGCTTACATGTTTAAGGCAATTACAATCATTGGTAATCGATAAGAGCCTAATAATACTTAATCCAGCGAAGACACTTTTGAAGGGATAAAATTCATTTTCTATTTATAATAATTACTGGATCATAGCTTGTCAGCCTATTCCCGTTCAATAGATCAAGGGCTCAGAAATTCTGTACAATACCTTTAGTTCCTCAGTCGACCACACCCTATTTAGCTAAAATCGAAGGATATACAGGCAGTTTTTGCGATATCAGAATCAAATTTGCATACTACTACGCACGAGTAGGGCACTTATACAAGGTCGCTTGCTAAGCGCGTAGGCGACGACAATCTTCCTCACTATTCGTATCAAGTTTTATTTTAAAAAAACAATAATTTTAATTCATAATATGGCTCATAATATCCTAGAATCTCTCACAAAGAGGATAATTGCTATGGAGGTGGCCATGCAGCTACACTGCTCATTAAAACAAGAGTGGCTACTTGTTTCTTCTAAGTTCCTAAATCTGTTTAAAAAGGACAGGGATTATAAACTGTCATTCGATATATTGGAATTTCGAAATCATACCCAAATGAATCCACAGTGATTTTCAAATGTTCTTATGCATTATTTTAAGTCCATCTGAACGGTCATATTTTTAAATAAATTTCTAAATTAACGCCTTAACTATTTTGACAATACCCATTTTAAACCATTTCAGGCTCATTAATTAATTATATCTCTACACACTATAGAGATAGTTTTAACGAAATTCCTGTATGACAAAGGTTAAGAAGACTTCTTCTTTTATCATGTTGGTAAAAGCTGATGAAGCATTTCGCTATAATCGTTTTAGTAGCACTTGGCTTTATGTACAACTAGATTTTTTGTACAAAGAATTGAAGGGAGAAATTGGATCATAATGTCTGATTATATGCAACGCTTTGAATTAGCGTTATACGATATCTTCGAACTATGCATGTAAAGAAGCGAAACACGAAAACAAACTCACAAAAGACAGCTATTAAAGTGTACTGAAATAACTCTGTTATGGCTACACTGTTATACAAAACAAGTGGTAGTAATCCAGTATTGTTGGTCTCCTCCTTCCGGTCAGCTGCTTTGTACCACGCCTTGGATCTTGCACAAAAAAATGAAACTGCCCAGCATCAGAACCAAAACAGACAACGCGTAAGTAAGCATTTTAAAAGCTTAAATTAAATTAAATTGAATATTTATTTACCAACCTGTAAATCGTACCCCGTGGAGTTGGTTGAGCTGTTGAATTTTGCGGTTTTGCTCGACCAGCCAATGGCGAGGAGTGCTTTGTTCAGATGATATAGCCGGGGGATCTGCATCTCGTTCCATCTCGTCCATCGAAACTTCGTACCACAGAACTCCTAAGTCGTCCTGGAGATAAGGAGGGTAATACACCGGCTTGATCACTGTCCAGTGGCATTGCAACTCTTCAGGAGTTGTAACCCGAAACAAATCGCATTCTTGAGCCAACTATCCTCAGTTACTTCCCACGGCCATTTGATATCTCAGTATTCGTAAGTTTCACGGTCTGAGATGGCCATTGTGACTGATATCGGAGATCCTTACTTAATTCGAAATTGCCTTCAGAATACCGTTCTTTATGATCACCACAAGCTGACCAGATATAGATGTTATTTATTTCCGTTTCATCAGTCATTATCTCATTACTACTGAACCTTTTTCAGTTTTTTGATTATTATTGATTTGGAATACCGCACTCCGGCAGGTGATTTGATATTCTCTTTATGAGTATGTTCTCGGCAGTAGATTCCTTTACGAGCAAGACATTACACAGAAGTTTGAAGATAAAAGTCGTTTAAAAGAACCTGGATTTTAAAATAACGCGTACGTGAGACAAGTGACTCGCACCAAAAGCGATGTATCGCAATTATCAACAACATTATCAAATCATGAAAACAAGAGGCGACGGCAACTGCTTTTACTGTATTCACAGGCCTTAAACGGCTTTCCCGATTACGGTCACATTTTGAGATTTGCAATGACTAATCATGTGGTTCAAAACGAGGCACAGCTTCGTAGCGTAATAGCCCGATTTACCTCAAGCTACGAACAGTTGCTCACAGACACAAAATCAATGTCTGAAACCCCTAAGGAAGGACTTGCGACCGAAGGAAATATTTTCATTGCTTTAGAAATGTTACAGAGGCCAATCATAGTTTATCAAAATGAGCAAACCTCAGAAGGAGAAAGTTTCACGCAGATCTACCTTAGCAGTCCCGAGACAATACAACAACGTCCCATAACCATAATGCTTCGCCATTACATTTTTAAGCTATGCTTTCTAAACGCCTTCATTCAGAACGTATACAGACCCCAAATTTTGCGTTTCCGAACATCGGCCCATATTACACTAACAAGAGTGACTCTAGTGACCCGCAACCAAAGTTGACTTTACTCACGGGGCGCTACAGCCGGTTGTTGACGCACAGCGCCCAGTTTATGAAGGAATGCACAGGCTGGCCGAAATGAAAAAGCAAACGAAAGCAGAGATTCTAAAAAAGATTATAGACACAGATAACGATAACGATACAGCAGATTAAATGGAAGGTTTCTAGCAACGCATTACAACAAGATTTCACATTATTTCAAAAATTGTCAGACTATGCATTGCAACGGAAAGTCTGAATATTTCAAATAGTGTTAGGCCACGTGTTTCAACGGGATTTCACTGTATTTCAAAAATTGACAGACATTTGTGCAATAAAAAGGGAGTTGATTCGAGATACGTCAATTGTGTCCATACGCTCTTGAAAACAACACAATGGGTAGTATACTATCATAAAATTGTACACAGTGAGTTCGTAGCTCATAAAATAGTTCAGTGCCGTAATTCTATTATGTTATAGATATGTAAATTAACTGGAGTAAAAGGTGTCACCTTAGACCTTTTGTTTGTTCTTACTACACGTGTATGCTTTACGACTGATGTAAGCTCGTGCCATTCGTTCCAGTCTTTGTTTTTTAAAGTTTGTTTTACTAACTTAACAAATTCAACAGCTGTAATTAGGTGTTTAGTCTCTCGAAGGCTCTTCCAGATGACATTTTCAGCTGTTTTCTATAAATTCCAATATATAAACCTGATCAGTTTTCATGTTGTACACAATGTTTACAATCTACACATTTCACAAGCTTAAGTTTGAGGGAACACGGACTATTTTTAAATGTAACACTCTTCCAGAAACGAATGGTTAATTCTGTTTCAATTAGTTGTAGATCTTCTGCTGATATGGGAGGAGTCTCTTGACTCTTGTTGACATTCTGCACACAGGCTGACATGAATTGTATGCTCCGTGCGTGGAAAAGTCATACATTAATATTAGTAAGATATACTTGCCTCACTTCCAATTCATCTTCCTCGGGGTGAGGGCAATTTACCTAAGGCTAGCGACACCGGACCTGTCATATGGCAAAGCTCGACCCATTAAAGTACATACATCTGCTGAATTCGTACGATGATGAATAAACTATTCACCATTAGGAATAAGCTTGTCCTTCCTGTAGCCAAGCCAACCCAAGTCCCAGGGAATACAAGTTACAGAAGTAGGAGTGTAGTGTACAAAGCATTGCCAATTACTGTTTCTATTAAGCAGGAATGTAGAGCAGAAAGCATCACCAACTAATGTTTTTTTTAAGCAAGAATTAAGTGTCCAAAGCATCGCCAATTACTGTTTCTAGGTAGTAGCTCCAGCGACTGTTTTACTGTACTGTAAATTAGTTTTATTAAATTTTAGACACTACATTACCACAAGATATCAAAACATAACACTTTAAAGTTATATCTTACAGCCCTGAATGGATGAAGATGAGATTGTTTAAGTCCCTGTAAGTAATCTATAATGTTCAAATGGAAGAGTAACAACTCCGTAAGGAGGAAGAAGAAATCTTGATGTACAAATAGGAGTTAAAGTCAATCTCTCTATTATTATGTAATACAATTAAATGGAAATACTTCGCAGCATTGTAATACTAGTTCTAGTAATATCACCTCTAAACAAAGTGCTTTTTAGTTCTCAAACTAATATCGGAACTAAAAGATCTTATTTGTCCTCTGTTCTTTACTTAATCTGGTATTTTCTTTAATTTAAACGCGTATTGTTTTTTCCTAAGAAATGCTTCAATTGTGTCATGTTCGATGCTTTCAAATTTAAGTTTTTCCTTTATGAACGTTGGACTGATATAATTTGTACTCATCTGTGTCTGGAAGATATGAAAAGTCCATAATCTGTTCTCCATCTATTTTAATTCTGCTTAATCTTTCAAGTAAATTACTGGTTTCAATATGTATGAGATATGAGTCCGTATGTGTATGCAGGAGCTTAAATTGTTTTCCAAACTGTCTAAAGTATGCTTTTGCAGTATCAAGAGTCGCAGCTCCTACAATGCTGTGGTTACAAGCAAAGTTTGTTTTTTTTCAATTTCTCAATTACAACCATCCCTTCATTAATCACTGTACAGGATTTAAAATGATTGTGACGGACTAACTCACGAGCTGTTGAATGATATATAGATATGTCGAGCAGTATGGAAATCTCTAAATGCTGCTGTTTTAATACCTGTCCGTCCATAGAATGCATTTAAAATATGTTTCAAATTTTATTGTCAATCCTGAAGTATAGTATCTTTCATGTCGCATTTGCTCTTTCGGTGACATTACTAATGCTAAAGTCTCTCACAAAAAGACATTGATCGTAAATGTAGCCATAGTTAATCGTTACAATTAATTATCCTACATCAATCACCGGCTTTAATGTTAAAATAAATAAATAATACCCTTTTTATCATAAAAAGTTTCTATTTGTATATCTTCTGGGCTGAAGAGCATTCATCCGAAATTAGGATTCTCTCAGGTAGGGTACGAAGGTCTGCAACACTTAACTATTTTTTACACTCACATAAACATTAAGCAAATATCCTCTCGGTCCTTCCTCATCTATATTGAAAATATCTAATGCTTCTACTTTATCTTGGGACAGCTTTCTGACGTTTCTTGTTGTAAACACTTGGCCAGACACTCAGCAAACATACTAATTCCTTCTTATATGAATGTTGAATGGTCTCCTAATGTGAAGATGCACGAATTCCGTACATCATGTAACATATGTGTGTCCAAACTAGCCAAACTTACTTCTAGTAATTTTCGGAATACTCATCTTTAGCCGTATCTGACTCGTAAGTTTATCATACCTTTACACCCTATTGATATGATTCTTTTGAAATATTTACTAGGCGTAGATTTAGACGAACTTAAGCGAATCGGCCCATACCTGTAGACCTGTATACATATGAAGGAGAAGACATGAGAACTGGAGTTATTTTATGCGCCCAGCCTGACACCAAAAACTTCAAAATTCCTGTTAAAGTTACAGGCTGCTTTAGCCAAATTTCAATGAATATATGCTCACTACAGAACTTGAAACTGTATTGTCCTTCATAATTATATTCTAACATCGGGTGTGACAAGCATGGTTTACAAGACTACCAAGTTGTATGTATTGTAATTTTTTATCATAATTTGTTGCCATTCCAGAGAATGGCTCTGGAGTTACAGGATTTCTTTCTCCTTATAATAAATTTCTGAGTAATTTTATAACCTTCTTTTAGTGTAGTTGAGTCCGGTTGTACTATATCCTATTAATTAATAATTACATTCCCACATAGAGTAATTAACCATGATCATTCGATTAGTGTTAGTAATCTGGGTGTGAAGTTCCGTGTAGATTGTCAACCAATAAGATAGGTTATAGGGAAAACCAATAAGCTTTAACAAGTAGATGTAATAAAATTCCATACAGTCGTAGTTAAATTATCTGTAGGATAGTGTAATAATAAGATTAGAATTACTAGCAATAAGGGGACTATTATTCATTGGTCCAATTTATCCAAAACTATCCTGTCCGCCTATTACGAGTTTATTTAAGTTCTTTCAAAATTCAGTGTTCACCAACAACCACCATCTTGACCTCTGATTTAAACGTGGTCGCTGTTCCCAGTCCACTTCACTACCTCTCAGTGCTCACCACCCTACGATGTCTGTAAAATCATCATTGCACCTTTCACTTAGTCATCTCAACAGTGTGCATCTCCCTTTCTGCTCCATTTCTACAGCCCTTCAGCAAAAGCCCAAGACATGCAGTTCATCGTCCCCTTTCCTTGTTGCAGTCTTTTGTTAGCCACGCTAATCACCTTGCGTTCGTACCTAATGAATGATGATACAAGAGGCAAAGTGAGACTCGTATATACGTTGAATTTTTGTTTTGTTCTGTGAAACTTGGAGTTCCAATTATCAGTTTAAATCATAAACTCATCATCCTCTGTGAACAGATTTTCCAAGATTAAACTCGACTTGAGTTAGTTTTTGAGCCCATACTGCAGTTTTTATAATTATCAGCAACAATTATTGTCGACGAAAATTTTGTCGACATCAACAAGAAAAAGAGAAAACAGTTCAAAGCGAAGTTGTGTCCAGATGTTGTGACTCCCATAAAATCAATTTTGTGCATTAAAAACGAAGTGAAACCCATATCAAAAAGGAAGGACGTCTACTGGAGCTTCCAGCGGACATTCAAAAAATGGGAGAATTTGAAAAATGCCGAAAACTACATGTATGATTCAAATAATTAGCTGAGTGCATTTCATTCTGTAAAAAGAAAAATTAATAACTCCTTTTTTAAAATTATTATTTCAGCAAAAGAAGAGGACAAAGGATAATTGCTGGAACTGAGTTAGGGAACTCACGTTTGTGAGACTCTAGTACCATGCTTGCATTAGTATTAAGCAGACTTTCTGTCAGCATGACGAGTCTCTACAATAAAAACCTTGAATTGATTGGTTTTCTCTCATTCCTTTTTGATCTTTCATGATTTTATGAGGGAAAATTATGATGAAGTTTCCAGAAAGTGCTTAACTATAGATTTTATTTGCCTTCCAAACGAAGGATTTGTTGACCTAGAAGATATCATCAAGTTTGAGAAGTGCAATCTGAACTTACGTGTTAGCGTGTTTGCTCATGAAAATGAATCTGTATTTCCCTTACATCTCAGTAGTAATACAAAAGAAAAACAACATCATGTATATCTTTTGTTGATTACGGACACGATCACAGATGCATTTGCCCCGGTTCTGGGAAGAAGGAGTATATCGATGTGGAAGAGTGGTGGCACATGCAAACAAGATGGGTCCTCGGTGGTACTTCGGATTCTATATGAAGGAGGGTCTCGCAATATTCCAGTCAGTCTGAGTGTCTGCTTTCGAGGTTTTGTGGGTCATCCAATATATGGGAAAATTTTTCGAAACTATCACAGCGGAGCTGCGATCGAAATCATAAATTTCCGAGGACAATAAATACGGTGAGCAAAACTGGCAAACAAATATTTATACTGTAAAATTGTATTAGTGATTGTGTTTTTTGCTCAAAGATAATGTTTCTACATTGTTTCTGTTCTTGGCTCTGTAGACTATTACTGCTACACCCTTCAACTTCAACTGTTTCACCTGCTCAATACGACTTGATCACTATTTGTACAGATTGTCTATTAAACTATAATACAATATCTGTGTTTGTAAAAAGATTATGGTTCCCTGTAGCACCTCCTGAGTACACCTGTCTAATGAATTGTGGAATCTTTGGACTGCTTGAAAAGAGTTTATCGATCCTGAAGTATAGTATATTTTTTCAAAGTATTTATAATACTCCGTATATGTCACTGGTTTGTCTAAAGGATATACTAACTCATCAAGGTTGTACGGTATAAATTTATAATTAGGTGGTGGAATATTCAGCAAAGACTGGTGCGATAAAAGGTTGCTCTCTTCCTGTTGTATCTCATAATGTATTGGTAATTCACTAAAAAACTGCTCAGACTCTGATCATTAATAAAATTTTATCCATCTGTACTTTTGTCTATCCATTTGCATATGAATCAGCACTTTATAATGAAGATCGCAATCCTCACTTTCGCTCTCCGTTCCATTTGAACCATCAAATAACCAGCTAGCAGCTGCAGGCTGGCAGGATACAATTTGAGGTGTATTTTGTTGCAAACCAGTAACTGGTGCTGATTTCACATCAGTAAAACTAAATTAAGCGCTAAAGATGAATAAGAATGTGAATTTAAATAAAACACACCTGAAGCAGAAGGCAAAACTTCGCAATCAGTAGGGTCGAATAAAACTTGATTCACTAGATAATGCTGCTTGATATAGTCTAGGTCTTGTTATAAATCCAGTAAAACATCTGTCTCTGGACTTACTTCTCGCCTTTCAATCGGAGTCAGAGACTTTCGCTTGCTAAGAACATTAAGCCTTAGTCTCTCACATAAGCTTCCAAACAAAAACAAATCTTTATAATCAGGACGCCGGGATTCCTTTCTCCACTCCTGTGGTTTAACGAACAAACTCCTAAAATATCCCTCGCTTTTACCCATACATCAATAGATACATTATTTAACACACGAAGGATTAGGTTATTGTCTGATGACTCAACACCCCTTTGAGGTTCTTCAATATCCTTATTATTAACAAATGCACTGTGTGAACTTTGTCTTAAAACTGCTCTTGTCCATCTATCCTTTGGAAGCCTTATGCGAGCGCCAGTAAACACAAAGTTCTCTACAGAAGCCAAGAGAATTGTATCCACGGATGCACGGACATAAAAGACGTTTTGAATTTCAGATTTTTCTAAATTATAATGAAACATTATTACGAGGAAAGTTCAAACACTTCTATGCCGTGTGAATAAATGAAGAACTCTGCTGTTCATGATTCCAGTTGGTATCTATTAAAAGGATGTTGTATAAACGGCTCCCTAGAAAACACTTAGTCGGTTAGAGTTTCATCCTGTATTTAAGAAGCATGTGGCCTAGTTTCTTCTTTCCTTAGCCTTCGAAAGTTTCGAATTAGTTTCAACTAAACGAGAGAGAGAAGCAGAAAGAGCTACAATGGACGACGGTCTTGTCTGGCTTTCACTCCCACCGATGGTGAGAGTTATATCTCATCCCTACCAACCACAGAGTTGTCTGTGAAGATTATTTTTCATATACGATACTTAATAATATATACAATACACGTACGCACTAAAATCACTAACACGCATGTGTTTTGAAAGTGGAGAGAGTATTGACTGTGAAGATGAACCTTCGCAGACAATAGTCTATCCACACAACACACACTCACACACACACAAACAAAGACACGTGCATGCGTGTATTGCATAAAAAACCCCCGTCTACCCGGATTTCAATAAATCCGAGTAGCGAATAAATCCGGGTTAGATTCGAAGTCAATCGGAGCATAATTTCGGTTCAAATCGTTTGGGTCACCAAAAATATCGCGAAATGTCACCATAAATATCGATGCATAAAATATCTCAAATTGTCACCATCAAAAACATTTGTATCACCATCAATGTCGTTTTAACACAATGCATTTGGAAGTTCCAAATCATCTTGTTCTTTAAATAAACAAGTTATGGACGGTGTAAAACGGATAGATGATGGTTTAAAGATTAAAAGAACTAAATTTAAAAACTTTCCCCACACGTTACGCGTGAGAAATCAAGATATCGATTATCATGGACGTGTTAACAATCCAAAACGACGGGCTCCACAAAAGAAGAAGACCGTACGTGAGAATGAAGAAGTGGTACTTGAACCGCTACCCAATGTACCAGATCGGCTGATTGAACAACTAACTGTGTCTAATATATCGGCTTATGAGAAAAAAAGGAACAATGACGGGAATAGCCTAGTGAACAAGTCAATGCTTGGGTTAATTCTACATTGGCGATAGAAAAAGCTGCAGCCTCCCCGGTCACGGAAGAATAAGTGACCGGGAGTGCGGCTATTCCACAACTTCTGGTTGCCATGTTCAAGTTCCTATCGGAAGCAACTATCGGAATCGACCGAAGCTGGAAGTGCGAGAAGGAAGGAAATTGCTGATCCTGATAACCCAAGTAAAGAGAACAGGCCGAAGTAGCTGGTGCAGAAGTGGAGATCTGTAATGTGTCTAAATCAAGTTTTAATTTCGGTCCGCACATGAGCATCACGATGATTGAGAAGTTTTTCATTTTCAAATGCAAGACAAGGAAGGAGATTAAGAATACTAAAAAATGAAACTGTTTACACCATCTTTTCCAGAATAAATGCTTTGCTTTTTTATTTGGATTTATTTTGCTTTACAATATATTTTAATTGAATTCATTGTTAATTTAGGTTTTATATAAAACAGGGGAATCCCATCAAACGGGGTCGAGGCCGTCCGTGCAACGTGCAAATACAAAACTATTCGAAAAAAGTTAAACGCCATATTGTCGTGTACTACGGGGCGTGTGATCAGTACATTTCACAAATGGCTCATTCTTCCCAAATCGATCAAGTTGGAAGACAAACAAACGTCCACACGCTTTTAAACGAAGACATGACTTACTCAAACATTGTACACAAGATATATAGACTAAAGATTTATATCCGTTGATTAAAAAAGAATTCTGGGATCTTAATCAAGAAGATTTGACATCTAAAAGGATCCTGGAACGTCTCAAGGAAGGAAACACTAACTCCAGCAAACATTGACTTTCCAATAAACGTAACTGTAAGAAAACGGAGAACAAGATTGTAAAGGAGATTTTGGATTCAAAATACCAGTCAGTGTGGTATCTGAAAGATGCAATTTACTTTTTGCAAATTCGACTCGACAATCCCTTACCATGTCAATTGTTGAAACCAGTCTATGATAGGATTTTTAATATACTTCTTGCAAGTAAATGTGGTTCTCGAGCTGAATGCAAGACTAAAGGAAGATAAATTCATGTTTTGTAGGAATTGGACAGTCAAAGGGGGGATTTTGAAAAAACCAGGATCAAGTGGAGATTGGGGGAGGGCACGATAGGAGACTTCTTAACTACTTTTCAACGATGCTCAATAAAGTCCCAAAATGAAGTACTGGTTAAGTTCATCAGAGGCTTTTTGGGCAGAGGAATCCAGGAAAGCTAATATACTTTAAACAAACCCACCACCCCAATGTCAACTGAAAAGCGGTTTAAAGAAATTCTGACTACAACGAAGCTAGAAGAGGCGGCTAAACCATTTGAAGCATATGCTGAAGGCGGTTCTTCCAATGTGTATATTTACATTGATATGCTGCATGGAGACATTGAGAACGATCTTAAAATAATCGAATGGGCAAAAAAAGAAATATTCAGCAAGAATTAACATAAAAAAAGATACACACCATTGTTTGTGTTCCGGACACTTCGATATAAGGGTTAAAAAAACCTTGTTAGTAATATACAAATGTATTTTTGTTTACAATATACGATCCTGAATTCCGAGAAAACCAACACTTTTCTTTCATGTGCCATACGCTCTCTTTACATGGCAATTATTTCTTTGAAGATGCATTTGCTCATGCCGTGGATTCAAGTATTTATGGATTCCTCCATGTCGACTACATGGACGAAAACAGAGGACCAAGCAAGCCTTTGCTGAGCAACTAAATATTGACGGTATCTGGCTCATTTACGTATATTTACGGAAGCTGAACACAAGAGATTGAGAGAGAATTGAAAGAATTCAGAATTACCATGGATGAAACATCACAAATTTGTTAAATGTTTTTGTTAATAAACTGCAGCATATAAAAGTAAACCAGCTAGAAAATCGTTCTGCTTAACCATGTCTTTCTACAAAGGATTAAACATAATCTGCTACTACATTAATCCCTTCATAGTCCTAGTGGGGAGAAGAAGAACTCAGGAAAGACATTTGTGTGTCACAATGTTTTAAGGAGCTACAGAACAGTGTTTGGAGTCCGAGAAATTGTCAACCTTCTTTATTTCCAAACAAGAACAAAAACCAATCCATCTGGATCATTTCTTAGAGTATTTTGGAATTCTTATTTTACTGCAACTCTGGACCAGGCAAAGTGTGCTGGAAGTTTTCTTGGAAAATGACGGCGTCCCATCCAAGACGATTTTCTTCATCGAGGCAATGAACGGTAAATCAGACGAAGAGGCCGCGCTCATCACCTGGGTTAACAATTTTCCGAAAAAAGGCGCTCTAGAGGAGACATGTCTGTTACGAAATGCCAACAATGACATTTGGCATCGAATGTTACACCAATGTACAAACTTTTTTTATTCAAGCTTGAGAATGAATATAACCTAAAAGCTATTAAAGATACTTTCTCGTTTGAAAGCTCGTTTTTCGAACATTCATATCAACATGCAACTCGAGGGCGCTACGGATATCTTAATGTAAATTTTGCAATGGGTAGTGGAGATCGCTGTAAACCTATCCTTAGCAACTTGATCTACAACGAACCAGGCTGCCTCGACCTCAAGACGAGACTCACTATCTGAAAGTTCTTATGAGGAGGGGTACAAACCAGATGTAATGGGGGGTGAAATGACCATTAAGATTGGAAAAACCACTCACGGACAACGGAAATCAAAGGGAGGAAGAAAGCAAAAAAGTAAACCAGAAAGCAGTGCAAAGAAATTAAAATAACACAAGGGATATTCAATAATTTCATTTATTTGCCAATAAATAATTTTCACACTCTTTACCATGGTTTAAAAAAGCCCATGACATCATTGATTAATTTCTGCTCATATTCTCTGGTTTCTGAAACACAAAATTAAAATTTAATTCTGATCTTTACGGTTTTATATGTTACAACTTACTTTTCAAGAAGTAAATACTCTCTGTCTTATACTTTTCTCTGTCTCGAAAGGCAGCGTCTTGTGGGGCTAATGCAAGATCATTTCCATTGCGATTAATTTCAGTCAGAAGGTAGATAGATGGGATTGTAAGGAAGCTACATAAGTCTGGGTGTCTAAAAGGAAGAATTACTATGAGA
>Ga0194135_10000822_pt1 | contig 18159 bp, 17 predicted proteins | sample LitLau_LLRF_2013_FD_134024 | JGI IMG/M metagenome (GOLD analysis project Ga0194135, IMG submission 134024) | Freshwater sediment microbial communities in response to fracking from North America - Little Laurel Run_MetaG_LLRF_2013 (version 2) | ecosystem: Environmental > Aquatic > Freshwater >...
CGTCAGCCCAGCAGGAATTTGTCTGATGAACTGTCATAAGAACTCGTCGTCGTCCACCGTTCCCAGAAAAATCACCTCGACCTTTGCCACACGACACACGCAGGTCGACCCCGCACTGCCGCCATCACAAACGCCAGTTTGACGACGACATCCAAGAAGACCGTGGTGGTGAGGGTGACCAGTTGGATCTTCATGTGAGTAAGTAGACCACCGACATTCTTCATGTTAGTAGTATTAACTTTCACTTCAGCTGTTAACATATTGTGTGTGTAATTTTATTAGAGAAATTTACGTGGAGGCGCATATCACAATGAGAATGAAGAGATTTTGTGCGGTGAAGAAAATTGACGTTCTCACAAGGTTTTATGACGTAAGTATTTTAGAATTGATGAGCTTCGTGTACTGTGTAATTTATTTTTCTGCCTGGCAGTCTGCTACTACTATTTGTAGTACGGAATAATTGACTGAAAATCGCGATAAGTTATAAAGATAAGTTCGTATTTTTTTTATTCAATAGAGATTGCAGGATATTTCGCAAGATCCTGTGGTGTATCAAAATTGCCGTGGGCTTGTTTATGGATTTCCGAAAGGATACGGTGGCTTTGAAAATCCAGTGGCGGTAGCACTAATCAATTATGGGGATGACAATGATTTGAAGTTGGCGAAAACGCATCTTCCATATGGATGTGAGTTGATTGGGCTAGTGGAATTCGAGACGGATCAAGATCAGAGTGTTTATGCTGTAAGGGCTTTTATCAAGTTATCAAGAGGTGTACAATGGGTGTACACGAAGGCATGTTGACCATTGATAGTTGTTGTAATATTTTTGTACTCCGCATATTTATAGGCTGTTGAAAATGTGGATAATGCTGTTTTACTAAAAGCCAGTGGAGACGGTGTCGTTGCATCAGCTGGGCTTGATTATTTGTCTCCCGTGGCCATAAATGTGGTTCCAGAAGCAATATTTTGGGAAAAATGTGTTTGTACTTTCCGATTACATGGAAGCATTCTCTCGGCGATGAAGTTAGAATTTCCAGATTTACAAGATTGTTATGCCTTGTCCAAGGTAAATCAAAACGACATGTTTCCTTGTATTATAAATTATATAATAATTATAATTTATAAATCATAACACTGTTCTGTGATTTTTGAGCAGTTGATTGTCAAGAAGCAAGCTGCATTTGCATTTGGAAAGAAACCTTTCTTTTTAATTGTACCTCCAGATGGTCTAATTGCTTCTGCGCCACATGCTCTAAGAAGTATGAAAGTGATAGAAATATGCAAAATATTGAAAAAGGAAGCTGAAGAAGCTAATCAGAAAACAACTACTTACTTCCGTCCTGGAATTAATTTGGTGGATGTTAAAGTTCTATTTGATCATACTATACCTACATCATCTTTTTGTGCGCCTGTTGCTCGAATAGATAACAGTAAGAGCTATTAATATTTTAAGAAAGTGAAGTATTTGTTTCAATTTTATTTGTGAATTTAGGTGCTCGTTGTAAATTTTTCGATCATTACCTTGACTTGGATACTCTGGTAGTCGTGCCCCTTTCTTTGCCTGTCACTGGCTTGTACAAACTCTTCATTGATGCAATTATTAACAGACTTGAGCTAGGGCTTCACGAAAATATCAATCAGCAGCTCATCAACTCCATTTCAGCTGAAAAACCTCAAGTTTTCCATCTATGGCCTACTTTTTGTGATCATTTTATTTCCGTTTTTTACCCGTCTAATATGTCTGAAGAAAAACTAAGTAAGTAGCTAATGATGCTAAAAACAAAGTTGTGAAAATCAAAAGAAAAATACTCAATACCTTGTTAAATTTAAATTTTTTAGCGGATAATCGACTAGTTCTACACAAATTGTTCAGCGTTAAAGAGAAACGACCGTATTTTCGTAGATCAACTTCACTTTTCCAGTCCCTCACGGGACTTGTGTCCCCTCACGTAACTTTGACTGGAAAGTTCAGAGAGACAGAAATCATCAGGGGTCACTACGAGTATCGTCATTATATGCAAGAAGAATTCAATGACGATGGATGGGGGTTAGTTCTATTGAATATTTCCGTAAAAATGTTCTATTTCAGTTTTGAATTTCTTGTTAACATGTCAAATTGTATTTGAATTTGCAGTTGTGCGTATAGGTCTCTGCAAACTATTGTTAGTTGGTTTCGTCTTCAAGGGTTCACGGAAGCAAAAGTGCCAACCCATAGAGAAATACAAGAGTGCCTTGTGAGTATTTTCGTGAGACAATTTTTTGTTAATGAATCAGCTCTTAAATTTATTTTTTACACATGAATCCATTCAGGTCAGCTTAGGAGACAAACCAGCTTCTTTTGTTGGTTCAAAGCAATGGATCGGATCAACGGAAGTATCCTTTGTCTTGGAAGCTTTACTTGGAGTATCCTGCAGAATTATGTCACTGTCATCAGGTGGAGAGATGGCGTCAAGGTAAGAACTCGGAACATCTCTGTAATAAGGTGTATTTCCAGACTTTGATATGATTACTGTTGTTTTAAGGGCATCTGAGCTGCAGTCACACTTTCGAATTCATGGAACTCCTGTGATGATAGGAGGTGGAGTTTTGGCTCACACTTTGATAGGAGCGAGCTGTGATCCTGATAACGAGACGAATGTTAGCTACTTGGTTCTTGATCCCCATTACACTGGCAAAGATGACCTGAAAACGATCCTTGGAAAAGGCTGGGTAGGCTGGAAGGATAACAACTTTTGGAGCAAGAAAGATTTTTACAACTTGTGCATGCCACTTCTCCCCTCTGGAATTTGAGGCCGTCGTATGTCGCATCCAAGGTCATTTGATTATTTACTTTAAAATAACAATCATATTTTATGCTGTTTTACATGTTATATATCTTCAATTGTTAAAAATTGCTTGTGAGGTTGTTACAAACAAAAGTTGAGTTAGCTATATTCAACCTTTTTCCAAAATGAACGATCGATTAATTTTGTAAATCAGCTCAATAAATTAGTGTTCATTTCCATTCATCATATTCCAGTGTTTATTAACAATTTAATTTTTAAATACAGTCCACGAATACCACCAACTCATTAACAAATAACACATCAATAAAGTTAATAAAGTAAAAATAATCAAGTGATTGAGTAAGGCTGATACTAATATTGTGACACACTTTGGACGAGCCTACGTGTAATTCATCCCTGGCTAAATCTATTTTTCAGTATTTATAGGGTTATATTCATCATATCTCACTCAAATTAGAGCAAACGTAACAACTGAAAGCATGCTAGTATTATCTAACGGTAAGGTAGACCATTCCTCCACTTTTCTATGTTTGCAGCAAAACTTAAAAATATGGTTTAAAATTAAATCGATCTTGACCCAGCAGACCAATTTAATTTCTAACTATTTCTCGAAGTGGGTAGTTCTTGTATTAATCTAAGAGGCAAAGTTTGCATTTCGTCGTGAGTTTCGTCTATAATTTTGAGCTTAAAAGCGATGAGAGGTAATATACCCATAATGCATAAGGCTCTTTTACTACACTTGCTATACATGCAGCTATAATCTAGCAGCCATTATGTGTCACAACTTTTAGTTTTTCAAAATTAAAAACCTTAGCTAACTATATTAGCAGGTGAAGAGACTAGAGAATATGACAGGCCATCAAGTTGACATCCAGTTTAGCTAACTGTAAGTATGCTAGTAGATTATTCTGATTCTCCGAGTGCACTTAAAGTAATAGCAAGAAGATTTCTGCCTCCATAGTCCTAAACAGTGTTATTGTACGCTGATATCTATTTTAAGTTTTTTACGATGATGGTTCTCGTCGTGACACACAGTTTAACAGATGGTTGATTGATTACTTAAAGGCCGGTCAACAGGATTATACTTATTAGACTAGTTGAAAGATCACTCACTGAAAGTGTAGTGAATGTAAAAGTAATAGTAGAATCTAGACGCGTACACAATCGTGAACTAACCCTGGTTGTATTTTTTAATTGAACAATTCATTCATTGTATAATTACTCGAGCTAAGTAGCTCCATTATGTATCTCGTTTGAAGATATTTCACCAACAACCATACCGACTTTTTGATGGTTCTTCCCGCATGGCTTAAATTAACAGCAACATCAGTTTACATCTACTTTTCTCTCAGACAGATAAAATAATTTAAAATTGTTACAAAACGGCGATAAAATTTACATACTAAAAGGATGACTATTGCTTTTACAGCACCTGTGTTAAATTCAATACAAAAATTCTCTTACGGAATGAAGTCCATCAGTCGTGAGGAGAGCATTTGTATTTTGTATGTTTCGTAATTGCATATGACAGTTCTCTAAATTCATTCACTTTAATGTACAAAAAGCAAAACCAGCAAGAAAGTAGAATATATTTTATGGTGATAAGCAATGAGTTCAACTAATGGAAAGTGGAGAATATCACATACCTATGTATTAATTTGCTAATTGCGAACAATTATGTATCATGCTGCATACAACTTGCATTGAAAGATCAACTTATCTCCAAAACCTATAGCGGTAGACCCAAGCTAAGTAACACTTAATTAAAGCTAATTTACGCAGAAAATATGTATTCAACTTATAAAATTAAATTTTCTGAAGCAAGGAAAGTTGCAAATGAACGACTTTGTGAGTTGACGTCCTGAAATCTAACTAGTAAGTACTGTTTGTAAAATGCATCACTAGCTCTTTCCTTGGTAAACATTCGAGAACAAGTCTACCAATCTACTGAACAGTGCCTGAACAATTAAATAGGAACCCTAAACCCCTTTCTATTTGAAGCAGATTTTTGAGGTGACATAGACTAGTTTTGTCTATGTTGATGTAGTAGAGAGCTTTGGCATCTCACAAGTCGTAAGCTTTGAGGTTAAAAAGATGACCTAATAGTAACTAGATTTCACAATAATTATATTTCACAGTTTGGCATGTTTAATTTGAATTATTAGGGACGTATGTTTGAGAAATGCGGTCAGATCAGAAGAAGTTAAGTGATTGTAGTTTAGATTTGCAGTGCTGCATACATCTTGTACATGCAGTTGGAACCTTTCTAAAACTTCTTTCTGCTAATATCCGGCATGAGCTTTCCATCTCCAAACCAGTAGATTATCATCATTACTTGCATTGCGACGGCGAAAATAACTGCCAATAGTGTGTTAGTCAGAGGAAACGGGTCTTTGGGCGGTTTTGGTTTTGCCAAGCGTGCTTGAATGCTGGCAACTGTGGTTTTGAGCTCTTCGATTTGCTCCGATTGTTGAATTTGACGAGCCAGAAGCTGGCGTAAAAGATCGATCAACTGGCGATTGCTTTCTCTAGATTTAAAAATTATTACGACATGAATTAAGAAACATTTGTAATGCTGTTTGAAAACAATCAGTTTCCTTACCGTTGATGAAATGCGGGAACAACTTGGTCAGGTGGAATGTCCCGTCGCAGATCGCACTGCAATTTAAATGAATTGTTGTAATATATTTCTAGAATAACTTGAACTATTGAAGAGGTATGGGTAATTGGTGTTCAAAAGCATGAAGACTATTTTGCGAGCTTGTTTTAAGTTGCAATTTTCATTCTTTGATTGGTTAGATAATAGTTCGAAGGTTTCATGAAAACAAGAAAACCATACTCGTAAAATGGGACAAACAATATGTCTGCATAGTAGTAAAATAAAACAAAAAAAAATAAAACCATACGCTGGAATTTTCAGAATCCTGGGAGGGTGAGTTGTTTAAAATTTGTCCTAACAAGCCGTCTCGTAAAAGGTCCTCAACGGGTGCAGTGGGAGTGCTATCATTTAATTCGTTTACTAAATTTTCAGCAATATTGTTTACTTTGCTCTCGACAGACATCAACGAAGATGTCCTCATAATCGGTGTCTTGTGGCGCTGGTGAACTTGAATAATATAGTCTCTTTCAAACTCAATCAAGTCATTGCCATTGTCCCAAGGCCGCAAATCTTCATTACGGTACCGCCAAGTACTGCCGTCCTGCAATCAGTTTTTTCAAAATATGAAGCATTTCTCTTGAATTACCCTGTTCAATATTTTTTTCAAGATTTACATAAACAAAATTTTTGGGAATCCACGGAGCATTTGCTTCTAAACGCGCTGCTACAGCACTGCGTTGTTCCTCTTCGAGTTTGGTTTTTTCAGCTGTTGCAGCCTCCTGGTTGTCAGCGACAATGGCTTCTGTGACTTTCAACCATTTCCTTTCTGATTCAGTTGTTTCCTGTTTATCTATAGGCACCGTGTAGCGTTTCAAGCGCCGTGATCTTACTTGATCATTGACTTCCCATAAGATTTCTTCAACCTAAAATAAAACATACGTACTCTTAAATTTAATCGAAACAACTGCGTACGTACTACGCATATGCCACCGCATACCCCAGTAAGTTTATCTTTCAGCACGATTTTATTGTCCCAGTGACCTTCAAGAGTTGCGACCGTCTCTCGTCCGAGCTTTAATTTACCAATGATTGCATTCGTTGTATCAGATCTTCCCAAAAATCCCTGGAACATGAATAAATTAATACAAACTATTATTTATTTGTGTGACATACCTCCCAGTTTCAGCTATTTACAGGCTACTAAATAATTTTACCTTGAGTTTAAACTCTAGTTCACAAAAATAACCAGTCTTCTCGCACACAATAGACACAGTTCCTCCAAGTTCCATAGAAAGAGTTCCAACAAGAATCCCTTTACAGTGAGCATAAGGCATCGTCATGACGTAAGCCTCACCTCTCGGTAAAAGTGTAAGAGTAGCTTGTCCATCCAAAATTGCTGACGTTGAGTTTCCTGTACGTAAGTAATGGAACAAGATAAGTCTATAGATATCTTGACATCTAGATAATCACCCAAAAACTGACAAGTAAATTAGTTTAAAATACCATAAAATTTTGACTTAGCAAGAATGGCTGCAGAAATGACGAATCCGTCCTTTTTATTGCTGACATAAAAAGCAGAGACTGGAGGATGATGAGACACTTGCTCAGCAATATAGAAAGTTCTCGACCCACTTGGATGATCCCAGTAGCAGCGGAATGTTTCGCCAAGAATAGGATTGTACGGTTTCTTCAGTCCTTTTGGCTTTTTGTAAAATCCAGAAAGATACCACCGAACTATACATTTCATACGAGAAAAAGCGTCGTCCTCTGCCACGGCCCTAAATTATAGATTTACACAGGAATGAATTCAAAGCTATTTTACATCAGATCAAGTGTTAGATGGTTAGGTTCATTTCATACTGCGTCAACAGGTCAGCATGATAGTAGTAATCTGTCAGTTTGTCTAGGAATGATCTGGGCTCCAGAATGAAGGTAGGTAGGACCACTCTGGACAAGTCCATCCCAGGGCGAACTTGCTTAACCAGGAACCAAAGGAGAGATTTATTTTCATCTCCTAAAACCTCAGAATGTTCTCCTCTTGTCTACAAAACCACAAAGGATTAATTTAAATCTCTACTTTCAAAACATAAATCCCAAGGCTTGGTAAAATTGTTTACATGAGCAAATTCCTCTTCAACTTTCAAAGCATAGCACGTTTCAGCTGGGGTACTGTCAGCTCCATTTATGTGTGGAAACTCTGATCGTTTTTTTCTTTTGCGAAGGCCTTCAGATCTAATTGGATCATAACTGTCATCTTGACTTCGTCTACGAACAGCATCAGGACTCAGAATATCATTTTCATCATAAGGCTCATAGTCCTCATCTGAGTCGTGCTCAACAATTTCTTCAACGTGAGACGTATCACTGTCCGACTTCTCAGAATTGCTTCTTGTTCTGTTGTTTTCCTCAGCATCAGATGCACACCACTCTGTTTCAGCAAGCATGTATCTTTTTAATTCAATTCGAAATTCACTAAAATCATTATGAAATCCTAACCTGCGTCATGCTCCGTATCATGGGTTCTGTCATCCATGCTGTCTCCAGTTCTTGGCGATCGTACGAGCAAAGACGAACAACTGAAACACAAGCAGATATTACCAGGGTAAAGAGAGACTACCTTCTTTGTCGTGTCTTTCTACTTTCTACTAATGGCTTCTTAGTAAATACGATGTTCACAAATAGTTTCAAATGAATTTCGAGAACTGTATGTGAGTTGCAAATAGCTGTGACTGTACTCAATTGACTTAGAAAATGGCTAACTTTACATTAAAACTTACAGCACACCTAACAGTAGTGTGCCCGTCTTGGTATTGTGTACTGAGTGGGAATGAAATAAAATAGGCAGAAATGCTAACTTATTATCATGAAATGCTAATTGATCGACTTGTACTTATTCGGTGACACTTTCAAACCAAACCACTCTATAACAGCTTTAAGAACGAAAGGACAGTCTGCAGAAAATGTGCAAACAAATTGGTGTAGCAAACAATACTAAACGGCATTCCAGGTTTGCAAGGAAAAACTAAAATAGGTAGTCAAAAAGGAACTCTTGTAAAATTAATACGAGAAACTTTCTCCAACAATACTTCACTTACAAGTCTCTGAGCTAACTATCACTTATTCTTCTTTCTTGGCCATCCACTTACACATTTAGATAAGAGATAAACTATCGATCTAAAACTCGAGGAAGCCAACACCTCCATTTTTCATTATAACAACAGATACTCATATCATATCCTCAAGTCTTCCGTGCGTGACAAACTTCAGAGAAAAGTAGTCAATATGTGTATTATGCATACAACCAAAGAAATTGCTCCACGTCATCAGAATTTTTCGTCTACAACTACAACACTTAAGTAAACCTTGGTGGTAAACTCACGTTAAGGCCAACTCAAGTCCGTCCATCCAGCATTTCCCATCTTCAGCTGTAGGTGCGCGACAAATGAGGTATCTACAGAAAGTATTAGATGGTTGAAGTATTTATACACAACTCAATATCTTTGTACAAACATACGTTGTGGGCAGAGGTTGGACAACAGCCCCTATTGTCTCTCCATCTGGTCCCCTCGTCGACCAGATCGACTGCTCCAGTGGATGAAACACTTTGAAACAGAATCCATCTTTCTTTGAAGGCCTCTCAATAACTTTGCAACAACTTAGAAGGACAGTTGCTACCCAGTGACTACTCTGTAGTAGTAATTACATACAAATATTAGAAACGAAATTGGCAATATATGAGCATGACATACACAATCAAATGAGGCGAGAAGTTTGCTTACCTTGACTTTTCCCTTGTAAAGTAAAAGAAGGCCAGGCTTAAGCACAGCCCAAAGTTTGGTCCATCCTTTAAGCTTTCCCCGAACTTTAAGGGCTCCCGAAAGAATTATGATGGATGGGTCCTTCAGAGCGCTGGTCAGTTCTTGCGCTACCCGTGCCTTTTCCTTCCGGTAATTCTTCCGCTGTACTTTGTACGATAGCTCCTATAAACATTTTCACATTAACTTACATACACAGCTCACCTTGGACTGAATATAACAATGATCAGTCTTTTAAAGTTATATCTTACTTTCTCTTCGACTGCTTCTTCTCCAGCCATCGACCCTGTGACAATATAATAATAATCGATCGTTAAATAATTCCTTCCAAGGTTTTTATTCAAATTTCAAGAACGAAGCACATATCGATTAATGTGTAAGTGTCAGGAATGCACCCTCACCAGAAGAAAGCACCTGTTGTACTGATAAAATACATTGTACCTTCTTGTCTGTTTGATTATTATTTGCAATACTACGACTTGTCTCGTCCGTTTTTACTTTTAAACTTTTCATGTCTCACTTCCAAGAATTACTGAAATTATGAAAATGTTTACCTTTCAACTTTGTTATGTAATAATAACATTTGAAATTCAATAACAGAGAAACAAGAATCAAAACAAGGGTATTGTAAAATTTGTATTAAATGCCCTTCTTTTTATTACTAAATTCTTTTATCAATTGATTTTGTGTAAGAAAAATGGTGAGTATCTAGTATTCAGAGAAAACCTAAATCCCCATTATTCTACATGGCGAGAAATACGACAAACAAATGCCTGTGTCAATGTATCAGATGAAAATCAAGAGATTACAGTCCATGAAGCGATATTAAAAATATTTGCCAACTTCAAACACTTGACTTTACAACTGGTTGGTCACAAATGATAACTAGAGCTATTCAATCTGATCAAAAGGCTAGAAAGATGTTTTTCTCGACGGAAAATGCATACTAATAATGTGAATCTTACTCGGTAAACAGAGAAAGACTACATGAGCATTTCACGTATTATGCTAGCTTGACTTTTTGATTTGAACGAATTGATTATATAATATTCCAATCGAGCTTCGCTCAAATAATAAGGGAAAGAAATAAGGCCGCTTTGTAGAACTGACATGTCTCCTGGAAATGATCCCTGGAAAACAAATAAAGCCACTCCAGTATTCCTCGAAAGTGAACATCTCTAAAGTAGTATTTTCATCATTAGAGTAAAATCCAATAAATCATACAATTTCTACTTTCCCACAACATTAACCACATTTTGATTTTAGTTTCTATAAGAAAGATCACTTTTTGCGCACAAACTAGCCGAATGAGTGAGATACTTTTCCAATTGAGTTATCTATCATCGTCACCTTAATTGAGTTTGAGTAAAATCTTTCTACGTCATATGACAGGAAATTAGAGAGACTATTCCTCGGGGAAAAGTGTGATTGATAGGTTTAAAGCTAAAATATTAAAGGCACTGGTCTGTCTGTGCCCTGTGCCAGTCGGAACGTAAATTGAAAATGATTCCGTTAGTAATTGCGTTATGGAGAATTTAAGCTGTATAAATGATTTAGCTACTTTACATTCAGATATCTTAATATTTAAATTTAAAAGTATGCAATAGTTATGAAAATGAATACGGTTTCATCAAGAAAGCATTTTAAAGGTAGCGAAATTCATGCAAGCAATATCGTGGAGTGGATCATAAGCGCAACCAAAAATCTAAACAGAACAGAAATTATTCTTGGTGGACTATACCCTAATCCATCAATTAATGAAACTCCAGCCAGAGAGAATTATTCACATCCACAAGTTAAAAAATATACTTGAGTAAGGATACGAATTGTAGACAGCTTTAGAACAGAAAACTCTAGTAGGAAAGGAGGTTACAAATCGTTCGAAAATTGAAAAATACAAGTCAAGGTTATACAAAGCATGACAAGCTGCGTATCTCAATGATCCTGATCACGAATTAGCAAAAGCAAAGCAGTGAGACAAAGCGGATGTAAACAAACATACCTGGCGAATGAGGACTTTTATTAAGGGAATCCGTGGAACCATTATGAGTTTGTGAACCAAATTTGGGTAGCACGACATGCAGACTTGGTTTCCGCTTAAGTTCTGCTAACAAATGGGAAAAATCAGACGAAGAAGATGTTACAAGACCTATCGAATCAGAGTTAGTATCAGAAACAAAATAAATAAAGCCATGCATGTAATATGAGGACAAAACAGTTTCGGAATTTAGTAGTGTTATATAAAGGGAGAAAGTTACCTGAGAGTTTTCCACTTGAAGTTGACCCCATGAGACCACTTGTGTTGTGATGAGCAGTCGGGGTGACCGATGGCGTGTAAGCATTAGCAGCAGCGGTGGAAGTCGGTGAGACAACAGTTGAAGGAGTAGCAACAGTGTTTGATGAGCCAAGCGAATGAGTCCTGGATGAGCTGTAAACTAAGTAAGAAGTAGTACTGTCTTGAGGTGAGTGAGAAATACTGCTTTTTGGAGTATTCTTCATCGACGATGGAATGTTGACTGGATCTGACATTTTCAGTTTTGTACATTAGTTGGGTAACTTCTAGGTTGACATACAAGGCCGGATTTCAATACTCCCGATTTTTTAGGCAAAACTCCGACTACCTGGGCGCAGCAATTCTTCGTCGAAACTCATTACCGGATACCTAAAAATTATTCAGACTCTGTTAGACAACTGCTGATTCATTCATTTCAATTTCACGATGGTTACATCATGGCATGGTAACATCGCAACTTGATTTTCGAAGCAACAGCTTCCTGTTCATTTCACAATCCTAGAAATGTAAGTTTCATTCAACGAGTGTTTCTCTGCTCTGTAATCCTTTCAGTCACTAGTCAAGGCCAGTTAGGCAAGCAATCAAGTGAATTATTAATAATATTGATGAGACCTTCCTCTTACAATAATATTGATTTAACACAAATCTATACATTTCACCTGAATATTGATCTCCGTTTTCCATTCAAACAATAACACAAGGCTGCACAAGCAGCTACTGTCACCCATTGTCACTACTACTTTTCTTTTATTCTAGAAAGCCATGTGAAGTAAAGTGTCGAGAAAACTAATAATAGACTTCATTCTACATAGATCAGAGTTTAACGTGTTCCTCAATATTCTTTTGCATTCGATATCGATTTACTTTTTGCATTTCGACCCACATTTGTCATGGACAGTTGAAAAACAAAATTTGCTTTCACCCTGTGTACTACTACGACGTTAAGCTCGTAGCCATACATCAAAAAGTCATACTTTTCTTTCATACTGCGTAAGTTAGCTTGAGTAATTGTTAATTATAGGCAGATGACTGCTACAACACGCTTGCCAACCACTAAATAAATATTGAAATGTGCCAAAAGTTTGTTTACTTTTAAGTCCTACGAACTCAAAACCACTCTCTTCCTAGGCCATGTGCTACATACTATGACTCACACAATTTGATTTGTATTTGTATCTGTGGGATGAGTTTTGTGCTGTACTGCGCTGATTTTCTTACTTAGGTGGCATATTATGCTAATTAGAGGATGTTTGTTTAAATTATATCTTACTGAACTGTCTAAACATTGCTATAATCAACATTTGAAGTGTTGGAGCTTTTCACCAGCTAAGAGAAATTAGTAAAGGAAACTTCCGAGAAAGTAAGAGCAAACCTACCTTTGTATAGAATGCTAGAAAATATCCATGCATGTGAACTCGGAGCATAAATTGCCCGTATATTTGCTATTTGCCCGCATTGTTCACTTATTTCTCTTTAATAATTAGTTGTCCATTTTTTCCACGTTATACCAATGTATTTTAAGCCACCAATCCAAATATATGCATATATATATATATGTATATAGTCTAGATCCTTTCTAAATATCATACCTTTCCATGAGGCCCCTGAGTTTACGCACAATTCCGCTATCACTGAAATGCCATTATCCTCACCCTCACTCACAGACAATGAGAGACAACTTGTGACTTGTTGTGTTTTGTTCACTGCGAATGAAAACTGATCTTTCCACTTTTATTGTCAGATTAAACAAATGAACTTGAAGATAAGAAGAGTCACTATATGATGATAATAAGTATTCATAATTATTAAGGAATTCCTTCACTAAAACAAGTTCGTTTCATATTAACTTATCAAAAAAACCCTTCATTGCTTTTTTTTGTGTGAAATTACCAACTAAGACTTGTTTGCTTGCCAGCTTTACACGCATAATTGGAGTTTTTAAATCAAAAATTGGCTTATCTCCGTAGTAGATGAAAATGAACTGACCAATAATTAAACATTCAAAGCCGTTTAATCTACACTTGATCCATGTTTTTTGTGAATATACGAGGACTTCGCAACAATCTTAACTAGTGTGTGCATGCGTCTGTATACGGAATGTCAGGAATATATTTACGGACTGAGATAATCAAACCCAAAATGATAAAGCGCTTATAAGTCTCATACTACGAGCAGACTACTACTACTACACTCTGTACATAAGTACGTACACTTTTCAGCTTTGATTTTTCTCACAAGTGTAATATAGATATGAATATAAAACTACAGCGTAATAATAACAATAATAACATATCTTTTGTCTGTCACTGACCGTCAATTTAAACACAGAGATGTACACAGAGAGACGTAATCGCATGATGATCGCATACATTGCACATATTTACCAAAATATTATTACTATTATCTCTTCGCAAATAGTTTGCAGTTTTAAATCCACATTTCCTCATTCAATGTCCTACCTAACAGAAGATGATGAGTGATTGTCAGAATGAAGTTCAATAATGAAGTCCTCGATGTATCACTGCACAATTTTCAAAAGAGACGTTTTTCAGGAAAGACCTTGTCGTGAAGAACTTTATTACAATTTTTACAAGTGTATCCACTATTTTAAATTGCTATTTCGGAAAAACATGTAAAACCATTCTCAAAAATTCACCTTGCTTTTATATTATCTTGATACATACGTGTTGGGCCAACCTTGAAGAACAGAAACACACCCGAGTGCCCTACGTTGTACAACCTTTGAATTGACTGTGACACTGATGATGAATTGAATCAAAAGTTATGATGAAAGCTAAAACTTACTCACATCTAACAACGACAAGTAAAAAAGCATTGGACCATAAGATATATAACGATGCTGATCTTCCTATTACCGTCACACATATAGACATATATATATCTTGTTTCACTCATCATCGCAAGATTTCGTCTTGAGCAATATAATAATAATAATGTTCGTAATTCTTCGTTATCTCTCACTGCGATAGACCATATTATGCCCTTAAGTAATACATTCCTTCAATTTTTCACACTGCAGTCACACAACACTTGCTCTAATCTGTCTTCTTGCCTGTGTGTGTGTCTCTGGCCTATCAGTTTCAGTGATTTGAATGGAATGACTCTGAATTCATGATCTCCTATTAAGGAGACATTCTTCGGTAATTTATCTTTATATGTCTACAACTATAAATCCTTCAGTTTTAGTGCAAATGGTAATACTTCATGCTGTCTAGATGTTCGGTGACTTGGACTGATTCTCAGATACTGACTCACAACTAACTATAAATGACATGATCGACAAAATGAATTATTCAAAATGAAGTTACCTTATTCCATGTAGTATTTCGAACTTCCGGGTAGTTGTAATTCCTCGGAAATTGCAACAATAACAAGAGGAGAGTTTCCTCCGTTCCTTGAAAACTAGTATTATTATAAATTTAATAAATTATAACTGACACCGTGACACCTTCTCCGATCCGATTTCCGCTGAATTTTAAACCTACTGACTTTGGCACAATGTCAAGTTCAAATTTTACATTTGAATTGCTTGAAATTTCTATGAGTGTCTCGATGGAAGACCCGAATCCTCGAAAAAGGTGAGGTGGTGGTGGTGGTGCAAGTACTGCTGCTGGACTCCAATATTAATTGCATTTTAGATTTCTAGCTCAGAAACGACGATGCGAAACAAGTACGACCAATAAAACCTTTTCATTTTCAACACGTGGCTGCTCTTATCTAAAGTCGTCTTGGATGATGAGAAGTGGTAGTTATCATTTGGAATATTATGTCGAATATTATTAATATTGCAGAGGAGCTCAATAGAAATTATTGGAATGTGTAGTTGAGTTGTTAATATATAGTAATAATAATATTGTTCTGTGATTGACTCTATTCAATAGTCTACTACTAAAGGAGTAATAGTAGTAGTAGTAAGTCGTGATTCACACTGTGCAACCAAACGGATAATGAAATATGTATGCTCATGTTTTTCGACACTTGGTAAGCACACAACAACTGGAAACTGAATGAAATGACTGGCGTGGATTAGTTGACGTGTAGAGAGTTGACGAATTTTGAGACTCAGCAGTAGTAGTAGTAGTATTAGTATTAGCAGTAGTGGTGGTGGTGGAACTGCTGCTGCTCTTCATCATCATCATCATGCTCCTGTTAGCCAACACGGATGAAGACTGACCGGTGGAGAGATCATAATCTCATTTTGTTATTTTAGCACTCACTAACTTCTACACGAGAGTACGAGAGAGAGAGAGAGAGAGAGAGAGAAGAGATGAGATGAGTCTTATTTTGTTTGAACAAGTAATTTTTACTGTTGGGAAAAGAGGATGATGAGACTGGATGGAAAGTTGAAGGACAATAAATATAAATACACTAATACACATATAAATGTAATATGTATAAAAGGATCTCGGACTCCAGGAATCAATCGTTGCGAAAGTGAGCAGTGTGAGCACAAAATTAAACACACATTCACAGAGATAGAGAGAGAGACTCTCCGTGTTGTGCTTCATAAACTTTGATCACAGATATCTAGTGAGGAAGATGATGATGATGATGATGGTATGTGTTGTACTAGGTGTTCGCCTTAGAATGACACACTCCAGAGATGAACCCTTTGACTACTATATCATACTATCTAGATAATATAGAGAATTAGAGCAAAAGATTTCGTAGCAAAGCGCTGGGCATCTCACATGGATTCATAGGATGGTAAAAGCATTTGCTTAAGAAGTCTGCCTATATAATACACAGTAGATGCACTCCTGTGTATATACATACATTAGATGTACGTAATAATAATCTGTTATACATAGATGTATATATATATATACATGTATATAAGAGCTAGGGAACCGCAGGATATATTATAGTGTTCGTTCGTGTATTATAGTGAAGGTCTTCTTTCCAACATGCAAGAAACCTTTCTCTGTTTTTGAGACTGCTGCTGCTGTGTGTCTTCATGTTATCCCTTCCTTCAGGATCACCAAAATCCATGGTTCACATTTCACATGCATACAACTTCCCAACCATCTCTCTCTCTCTCTCTCTACCACCAACTTCTACTTCACAGCCTAAACTTTCTACTTATTAGACCTTCACTACTTCAGCATTATACACAGACAGCCAACGAATAAATAACCTGGACACTTTTCACGCACACACTAAAACCCTTCATACTTTTCATTCACACCAAGGTGGAGACTGCTTTCTGCCACACATTATAGAAGTGTGAAAAAATTCACACATCCGTATAAACATACACACACTGAACCAGCTATTTAATAGTTACCAAAATGTAAAAAATAAATATTATAAGAAGAACAAAACGAAGAAGGGGAACTAAAGTAAATATAAAATTAACATTGAACTGTACATTATTGTTATCTTAGGTTCAAAGATAAAAAGACTTTGCAGTGACACATAACATTTAAAGTGAATTGCATTAAAGAATACTTAAGGCATAATGTAAGTTGTTTCAAGAGAAAAAACAGTCATTATTATTATCATAGAAGCAATTTCTTGACCATGTAAGAAGAAAGTGTCGCTTGCTTGTCTTGTCGACCTTGTGCACAATTTGTATTCACAGTTTAATATCATCATCACCAGTCTGTACATATATATACAGATATAATATGTATAATATTATATGAAAGATTACATTCGCATATTGCTATGTCCAAGTGATATCGAGTCAAGCAGTATTTAACCAAGTCACATATACAAAAGTTGTACTCAAGTTGTAGCAACTCTGAGTAAAGAATTTTCCATGCATTCAGTCGTCAGATCCTTGTGGACTCAATAACACAATAACTTGCGTTCACAATATCACTAATAATAATAAATATTTCACCCAAAACTCATCATCTCTACCTTTGACTCAATTAATAGTTTCTTCAGATCGAATATCTAGTGAGACATCACCACAATTGTAATAAAAGAATATAATTTATCAGATTTATCCTTTAAGAATATATTTATCATCCAACATCAAGTACAAGACTGAGTAATCTCTAAATACAATAAAACATTTTTAATTCAATCCATTATTGATAATAGACAAAAGTTTACTTTCCTCAGTACTTTCACCTTGAGACACAAAGACATTCTAGGGATATATATCTTCATTAAATTCAGTTAATAGTAAACTCTACATACATAATAGATGAAGAATATTGTCTACACCAAGGTATAATACAATTTTTAATCTAAATAGAAAATATTAATAAAAACTCAAAGAAACAGTGAAAACTTTAAAACTTTGGTTAATGAATAGTATAGAAAACTAAATGTACAGTTCAAGATATTATTATGCGGTTAACTTTAATACACACAATTTGTGTGAATCCATTCAAGCATAAAGATGTGATGGGAAGTCTCAGCGTATTATTGAGCTAAAAGTGCATGGTTTGTTTGGTGCTCCAATTATAAAAGTGTACTAATTTCTAATAGTAAAAATCTCGCATCGTGAATACAATTCAAATGATGTCATCAAACAGTGGGACATCGGGAGGTCCCGAAAGCGACGACATGGACAAAGTTTTGACTTCATATTTCGACAAGACCGTTAACTCCAACACAATTAAAGTGAGTCTCATTAATCTTTTTATTTATTCATGCTTTCTTCATTAAAAGTAAACGTCCTTGCAA
>Ga0194135_10000824_pt1 | contig 18159 bp, 21 predicted proteins | sample LitLau_LLRF_2013_FD_134024 | JGI IMG/M metagenome (GOLD analysis project Ga0194135, IMG submission 134024) | Freshwater sediment microbial communities in response to fracking from North America - Little Laurel Run_MetaG_LLRF_2013 (version 2) | ecosystem: Environmental > Aquatic > Freshwater >...
CCCTCCCATCCCGAATGATTAAGTAGTCTCTTCCATAAGTGTCTGTGACAAACCGCAAGTCCTCTTCGTCTTCATCTTCGTCCCAAGGGTCTATTTCCTCCGGATTCTTGTCGGTCACGATGACTTCTCTTGAAGGGGAATTTGACGGAAGTATTGGCAGTAGTTTTGGTAGTTCTGATGAACAATCCTTATCCACACGCACGCTTAACACCGACTCTGCTGACTTCGAGGGACAAGCTTCTTGTTCACAGAGTTCTTGATTGCCAAAATAGGGAGACATTTCGTCGAATCCATCACTCATAATTATCTAGCTTTTAGCTTACAGTCACAATTAATACTTTCCTAACTGATAAATTTGTAATTTGGTTAAAACTTGCTATTATTAAATGACCTTTCCTTCAGCTCGTAACTGTACCGGCTCTGTCCAATAGTGATGTTTCTTTCTTATTCCAATTTAACTGTACACTTGAGATTTAATGAAATTGCTAATTAATGCTAATTAACTGAGAGTTATAGCGTAAAAATTGCTCCAGGAGATCGTGAATTGTGACTGATCGTGTGAAGGTGAACCTGAGCCCGCGGGTGAAGAGAAAGTCTTGCTCTGTTTACTTTTACCAATTCTTCGTCTTCTCTTGCCCTGTGAGATAGGGGCAAAGTGGAATGCTTCGTAAATAATAGTGAAAGGTTTCCTTCACCTGCGTTCTTATCCCTATCCCTACACGATTTCAAATATTCCAACTTGAATATCCGAAATGGTACTAAAATGTATGACATGATGATCACTTTTATCTTGCAGTTACTACAGCTTTGATGATCACGTTATGAGAGAAATTATGGGGAAGAAGCTCTCGTCCAGGCAGAGAAAGGATTTAGACGAAGTCAGTGAGAAGACTGGAGTCAATCTCAGATCTTGTCGGTAGGCTCAAAGTACCAACTTCTTTCTTAGGATGGATTGATTAGTTACATGTATGCCTAAATGTTCCCTTTTCAAATCCTCATAAGACGTCAATTTGACAATGCCAAGCGGATATTTAAAACGGTCGAGGAAATGCCCGGATCGATGTACCAAAATATCAAAGCTCATTTCTTACTTCCAGATGAACTTGCCAAGTATACACAGACTTTAAAGATTTCAATTTGAATTGTGAGGTTATGAATTGCATTCTATAATGGTCTACCTAGAAAATACTGTGCAGTTGTGTTCATTGCTGGCAACAGATTCGAAACGAACAAGAGAAAGCTTCAGTATTTGTCATTTAATGATTTCTATCATTGTGCCCATTCAATGATGACTCATTGGACATCACCGATTGTGGACGAAGATTCAACTGCGGATGTAGAAAGAGAGTTTCTGATGGATCTTCGAGATCTTCGGTTACTTTTAGACAAAGAAAAAGACCATAAATTGTAGGCATTCCTGTAATTTCTAGTTTTTTTACGTAGTGATTATCTAACTTGGGTTATGTTGAACAGATTAGTGTATCAAAAGCTGAAGACACGGGTAAGCGACAGAATATTCGTTGAGGTAGATCACAACTTCAAGGTAATAGATGAAATGAAACACATACTTTACAAACTGGTACACCGTACTAACCAATAAAATGGTATGCTTAGCTTTAAAAATGTTATTTTTGGCCGTGTTTAGGTGTACTCTAGAACCTTGATCAATATTGCGTATGGTCTGAATCACAGCAAAGATCTCAGAGACCTTTTCATCGATTTGTATGAAAAATATATTGAGCCATGTAAGCATATTCAGTGGACAGTTTCGGAAATGAAGGCATTTTTAGATGTTTATTCAGAGACTGGATCTTCCCTGGATATTATGAAATCGTGAGTGAAAATATCATATAAAGCCTAAGTCGCAAAAGATAACTAAACTTTTTTGATTGTATTGTACTCGTGTCACAGACAGCCTGGCCTAAAGTCTGTTTGGAAGCGCTATATGGATGGTATTTCTGGGTGTTTGCTGGCCATGTACCACAACTAACGATAAACAAGTGCTATATTCATAACTTTTCTAAAATACTGTATTTATTCTCTACTACATGATGTTAAGCGATAACAAAGATCAAACTCACTATAGATGATCAAAACTGTATGTTAATTACAATAACTGAATAACTTATTATATACAATGCGCTGAAGTGATACGAACGATATGTAAAATTGGAAATAGTAAATTTTCTATTTGACACGTTTTTGTTGACGAACCCTGTAAATATCATTGGCGGGAGGTTGTACAGAGGTGTCCTCGTCTTCACTATCTACATGATGTTGATTTTGATGGTTTCCCATTTTCCTCTTGGGACCTCGTCTTCCACCACGCCCTCCGGTCTGATTATTGTGATACCCGTGACTTCCGTGTTGGTGGTGGTGACTACTGTTGTTCTCAGGATCCTGATTTACTACCCAGTGTACAGATTTGGCTATATCAAACTGGCTTGGGTCACAACCTTCGCCAGTTGGTGGGGCACTTTCATCAGGTAAAACAAGGCGTTGGAAAATTTCCATAAGTTTATCTACTGCCACAAACGGCCCGTGGAAATATATAGGAGGAGGAAGTAAGGTGTTGAGGTGAGCTGCAGCTGGCGGCATTGGGAATGTTCCACCTGTGTTTAAGAAAATAACGTTGGAGTCAAGACCTGTAAAATTACCCAAGCTGCCTCGATTTAAGAAAGGAGTGATATTGATATATTACCGCCAACAGGATGCTCTCCAGGATACGCGTTAAGTTTAGGTTTGAATGGAATCATCTGAGAAAAATCAGGGCGGGCAACTTTATCTTCTTCCTCGTCCTCGGCATCAGGGGTTTCTGGAGCAATAGGGAGCTGAACCTTACTCGTAGAAGAAGCTGCGAGGACTTCTGTATATCCGACAGACCTGCAACCAAGATTATAAAATTAATTGAAGCATTGATTAATTAGCACAGTGGTCAATTCAGGGAATCGTATGACAGAAATAAGCTTACTTTAATTCAGCATTCGAACACGGAAAGAGATCAAGAAATCTGTATCTGTCGACAATTTGAGCTGTTTCCTTCCCTTCAAATTCCTTTAACTAATATCACACATTAATTAACGTAAACTCCATCTCATTGAGGCCAAATAATTATACTATCTATCTTAACTGGGATTAGTGGGATTACCTGATTTAACACCGTACTACGCCTTTTCTCTGTTTTGATAATGCTTCCCAAATCACCAATATTAGATTCAAATTCCAAGAACTTATTCCAAACGTCTCTAAATATTCACAATACAAAATTCAGTCTCTATCATTGACAATTGTTTTAAATACAATTTTACTAGTGCGTACACTGATTTTTCCGGGGACAGGTTTCCAGAAGTCAAAACGCGCTCAAATAACACTCTAGTATTATTGTCCTCTGATAAAAGTGAATAGAAATTGGGAACTGCACTTATACATAGAAATTGAAAAAAGGTTCTGTATTGGATGTACCATTTAGATGAGATAGGTAATCTATGTAGCTCATAACGTATTCAGCTTCAGATGGGAACTTTTTCAGTCCAAGCTCAAAGATTCGAAACGCAATATTCTGATCTTTACTGCAATAATACTCCATCAGAGCTGCGGCAACATACACATGATACTTTGATCGTGGATCTTCTCGCGCTTTCTTAAAAATCCCTCTAGCACTTTTAATTCCCTCGGCACGTCGAGCGAATTTCATGTATTGTACGTACGCCTGTAGGAAGTTAAACAATTCTTAACATGGTTACTTACTGCCTGCCACAACTAATTACAAGACAAGATGTGACACGACGTGGATCGAGCAATATGAAAATTACTTCGACAAATCAACTAGAAGTGCAGTTTCGACTCTTCATTGCCATAATTCATAAGTATAGAGAGAGGGGGCAACTGACATGAAGTCACAAAATGAGGAAATCCGAAACTGCACTCCTTGAGGATGTTGTCATTAGAAGTTAACTCGATTCCAAAGAAATAAATCATTGTGACTGGACTGTGAGCGAATAATATTATAAGAAGCGCGTAGTCTCATATTAGAAATTTGTAGCTGTAGTTGTTTTTTTAATTGTGTCGAATTGTAGGACAACAGAGATATATTACTTAGGAGTAGAAACACAGATAATATATCGCGTGGGAAATACTTATCGGAATTTTCATATTTACGTACAAGAGTGGGATCTAAGTCTTCAATCTCAAGAATCCTTTGATAAATCTGATGCACTCTCTCATATTTCATTCTTGTTTCTTCAAAATCTGCATGAGCAAAGTATAATAACATGTTTTTCCCTAAAACGCCTCCAGTTGCATTTTCATAAACTTCAGCAGCCTGTTCACTGAATTTCTTAGCTGAACTGGCGTCCTGTAACAAGAATAGTTTATTTGTTACTTTACAGAAGTACTTTTAATTTCTAAATTTACTGAACTCTAATTCATTATAATCATTACCCCTTTTTCGCTCATTTGCTTCGAAATATTTTCCAGGAACAATGCTGCCTCATACCACACATCTGGGTGGTGACTTAAGCACAGCAAGCATTGATCGTAGGCAAACATGACTCGACGAGCTAACAGTGAGAGATCTTCAGTCCTTAATGGGTTATTTTTCTCCCAGGCAATATACTTTTTCCACAGGGCTACCTAAATTGCATAATCAATCACCATTATAGAAGCTATTAAGTAAAATGAACACTGCAAAATAAGAAAGCTTACTTGGCGGGCTTCCTCCGGGGAACCAGTTGGTGGCACTGATGGAAAGTTTCTATTAAGGCCTCGTGTGATTGCTTCATGCTCCTTGGCCACTCGACGTGCATTCATATAGTCTCGAGATCGCTCCATGGACATTTTCTCTGCAATTATAGGGTTGATTCCGTTCTCGAATCCTATGTAGTCTTTCCACAATGTTTCAACGCTGATCATAGGGGTCATTACGGCCTTCTGATAAACCTTCCGAATAGCGCTAATCTTTTGATTTTCAGCGTACGACCCTACGGCCTCAACAGACTTTAAAAAATTTGCATAGTCGTTCCATATGGAAAAGGATTGAATATCCATCCCAATTTTGTCCAGTGCGAAATCATAAGACTGAGCCATTTTCTCCCTTAAATAACACACATTCGCTTAGGAAAAGCTTGCAAAGTAAACAACTCTTAACACTTGAATATTCCCTTACTTGTACGTAGGAAGTGTAGCCTTCGATTCCCTAATGTACTGCAGGTATAGACGCCATAAATCGATGTTTAATACTTTTATAAGACATCTTTGGAATAACTTTTCCACTTTATCGAAGTTTCTTGATTTCATCTCCTGCTCTATGTACATTTTCCAGAAGCGCCCAGTGCTCGGGAATATTTTGACTAGTTTTTCAAATAAAGGTCTGACATCATCAATCTTCCGTGTTTGAAGTTCACGCAAGAGTATATTCCAAGCATCCAGTTCAAATGGGTTCTCTTCCGTCGCCAAATAGGCCTTCTGGACAGTCTCATTAGTAAAGTGCTAAAATAACATTTACAAAACCGTGATTCAATACATCGTAATCGTAAATAGCTATGTAGTAAATCCACACATAAAATACTTCTTAAATATTTCTTTTAAATACTGCAGAAAGAGCAGTACTCCTTTTGGTTAATTAAGTACAACAACGACTACTACGAAAGTTATTTTACTTTATTGTTTTATGTCGTCAGAGATTTTTGATTATCATGGTACATCAATCAATGTAGGTAAAATCTTATTCATCATGATCACACTCTTCCACACCAAAATAGAATGCATATAAATAAATACACACACACTTAAATAAATGACTGTGGAAATCTTACCATTTTTAGTGTCGATGGCTGTCGACGACGACGACGACGACGACGAGGAGAGGACGTCAACGGCGGAGGGAGGCGAGGAGGCAAGTGCGGATGACGACGACGGAGTGCCAGAAAGGCAATGGCAGGCGGGCGACTCCTCCCCTCACGCCGTCCCTCGCGACTCCTCTCTCGACTCACAGAGGACTCCGCCGGTCCCGCCTTCGCCTCCCCACTCTCAACCTGCCCCACTCTCCACGTGTGAACTCACCACCAACTACACTGGGAAAAGCAACAATTACTTTATGTCTGATCTTGTCCGTGTTTAAAAGAAGGAGGTGGTGGATTGTTAGTGGAAAGACGGAAAGAGTATTGTTTTGTGCATAGAAGACAATCATTCATAATATCATTCGTAATAATATCCTTAGACTTCTTAAAAGAAACTCGCCTTTTCCTCGAGTTTCATGAAATGACCAGCAGTAGAAGTAGCAGATGAAACAAGAGATTATGAAAATGAATTGCTCGTGTTAGTTTCACACAATTAAATGGCGTGCTGCAAACTTTGAGTTAGCTGGAGTGGTTTAGTAGTAGTACACTTTGTATTTATGGAATATGGTATGGAATATGGAATGTATGTATGGAATGGATGCATCCTACAACGTGTTGTGTTTTTATTTTCAATGCAATATAAGGTGGTAGAAAGTCTATTATAAGTAGCTATGAGCATGTACAAATGTGCCGAATATGTATATATATAATATATATATATGCATATATGCCCACTCACAAAATCAGTTAAAAAGTATAATGGTCAATTATTCAGACTCCAACCACTGGTTGTGTCCGTATATTTTTGCAAAGAGAGGTTTAACGAAGAAGAAGCAAACTATGGACTCCAATGGATCGAGGTATTTACTAAAAGTATAATACTTTGTCTCGTTGTATGTAAAATCAACAGCTAAATCACCCTGCACACAAAGTTTTAAGATTTTGTGATTAATCAGAAGAGGAGGCAGGTAGTAAGTAGCAATAGTATACATATTGGGTGTATAGGTAGCAGAGTGAAACAGGTATTCTTCTTTGGCTGGGTGTCTTGTTTAATGCTGTGGCTTCCTTCCTTCAACCTTGACCATGAGACTTTTTTTCATGAGCTCACAAAACAACTCAGCTTTTCCTCCTTTTCTTCCTGAAATGGAGTTTATCATTGAATCACTATACACTATACACACATACATATACACTAGTACACATATACTATATATACTCCCATCATCGTCATCCAGGTCCTCATGCGTTAGTCTAATATATATCATCGTCAATCGTCGTCTACTTCTTAAAAGACGACCACTTTACATCCAACGATCCAACTCACCAGCACAACCAGCAGCGTCTTATTCTATCTTACACACAACCTCACCTTTATGTTTTAAGCCCTACACTAAAAAACTGGGAATGAATTCTCCACACACATTCATGTATGCATGAAAGGCTTATAAATGATATTTATCCTCCTCACAAAACATCTTTAAAAGATCTCTTCCACATAATCTGAAATGTATAAGAAGCAGAACTCTCCTTATAAACTTTGCTTACACTGCTACACCCAGCAATCATGTAAGTAAAAAGCGTAATGGTGATGATGATTTCATCTCTGAGGCTTCCTGGATAAGCCCCTCCTACAATTTTTGGATGGACTGTTCATTCCAGGAAGAGAGAGAGAGCTATGTGTTGTTTTGTAGTATTATGTACGAAGTTCATATGCTATATTAAAAGGCAGGGACAGGTCGAGTGTGATTTCTTGAGCAAAGGAAGGGCAAATATTCTCTAAAGAGGAAATGATTTCTCTACTGGAGAGAGCAGAGGGAACATTTTAGGGATAAGGAAATGAGATGAAAGGAATGCAACACTTTATATACTGCTATTACTACACAACGCAACCGACGGGCATGGATATATTATATGTATGGATGGCCGTAGTGGTTATTCTTCTGACTCCTCTCTCTCTAAATTGTATAGCTGTAATGTTGAATTGGTGGTTCTCAATAGGTTCGACTCCAAAACTATAACCAACTTCCTCTTTCATCACACAAGCAGGAAGGAATTTTTCTGCATTGTTTTCAACTCTACCCATCCATTATTATAACATCCAGAGAGGAAAAACTGGCACTATTATTAATTAACACAAGATTATTAGCATAACAGACTGTACTAACTATAGTTTGTACAGATTTATCATTACACAGTGCACACACACGGGCATTCCATATTTCATATTCCATACTGCTAATCATCCAATTCACCCAGCACGGCTCAAACACAGAAGACTAGTTACTACTAACAAGACTTATTTCCAAAGAAGAACTCCAAACGAACGAGAAGAGACTAATTTTAAGTGTAGGAAGAAAGACCAGGAGACGATTCTCTCCAGCGTAGAAGTAAGTCAACTTTTTGTCTCATTTCATTTTAGTGTGAAATTGTTCAAAACTGTACAATGTTAAAAGAGACATAAAATATAAAGAGACATGGAGAGAGCAAAATGAGAGGTGGGCCTGAGACTTGCTTAAGTTAGTTTTACCATACAGGATATTGATTTTTGATTTGAAGTTGAACTTTTGATGATAAGCTCTTTTCTGTTATAGAGGATTGAGGTTGTATTAAGTATTAACATGGTTGTTGGTTGAAAACGAGTATTTGTGTTTATAATGTGCCGAAGCCGATTACTATACTGAAACTGAATGTAACAAGTACAGTAAGTAGATAATTGTTTGTTTATCCAGGAAGGAAGATTCTTGTCCGGATTTAAGTGTTAAGAGTTAATAGTCTTTCATTCGATAGTGAAGTGTGTTAGAAAGGACATTTCGTCGCTCTTTACTCATTCTGCAGAAGAATAGTGACATTTTACATAAGCGGAAACGCACTAATTATTGTGTAGAACGCGTTACAGCTTCGTAAGTAATTTATCATTCATTTAAAATCCATTTACAATTTACAATATTTTGAATTTTGATGGTTAGTAATGTTAGTGGTAGTGGTAGTTGGAGATGAATTGTCTGTTAGCGTTGTAGATATGTCAAGTACGGGAGAATTAAGGTTGGTGGTGATGTGATAATATATAGGTTATAGTAAAGTTAGTCAGTGGTGGCAGAGACCTGGGAGTTTGTCGTGCTTATCTTCAACTTATGTGACTACTGTTGCCTGCATTTGATATTTAGATATTTACTTAGCATACTGTGAAGAGGATTGACTGATGGTAAAGAATGATATGCATAAAATTAGTCAATGCATAGCATGGACAGAGTTTAATCATGTATGCAGGGATTTCAGTGGCAGAAGTATACTAAGTGGACAGGAAGGAAGTTGTAATTTAATAATGTTTCAATTTAACTGTGAGACTAATATCTCTAACATGCTATCCTCTCCTGCGTTGGACGATGACGAACGACGAGGATTTAATCTTTCATAGTTAACTATCATCTGAAGATTCATCACCAGCATTAGCCAGTTAGCCACACCAAAGCCTTAAGCTTATTCTGTGTAGTAATCTGTATGTGGTTCTGAACTTATCTACAGCAGGAGCGCGCTGCTTGGGAACCTAATAGTTCGACCCTAGTAGACGGTATGGTAATAATAGTTGTTCAGTATAGATTGAAGCACCCAATTTTGGTTGAGGTCTCATCTTTCAAGAGATAGTTTGAGACGAGGAGTCAGCTTTTGACGTGTGTGGAATAAGTAACTGAGTGATCATTTTGTAGATTGGAGTTTCTTTCCTCAAATTCTTTCACATTGATAACCTTACAGTCTTCGTGTCGTACAAGCTTTTATGAGAGAAAAGCAGTAGCTGAATATACATACAGAATCCGTCGTCGTTCGTCATTTGTGTAGTCTTTAGTATACCTATATAGAATAAGGAAAGGATGTATTGAGTATTCACTACGAGTAATCGGAGAAGAGAGAGACCTAAGAAGATTTCGCAATTGATAGAGTGTCACTTCTTCCCGAACTAACTTGTTGATTTGCTTGCAATTTTGTTAGCACTGGAACTCTGGCCGTGGGAGGATCTTCGAGATATGAGTGTCAGTAAAACCTAAAGCAAACCAGCGTGCTTAATAAGTTGCTTATTAGCTGGAGGACGGATGATACCACTACTACTATTACTTCTACTTGTTATCTGTGAGATTCAAGAAAACTCTGCATAAAAACCACGGATAAGGCGAACCATCGCTTCGCTCTGAGTAGTCCATAGTTTTGACTGTGAAACGGAAGACTTATTTATTTGCAAGCTGTTCGTATTCTTGCAGATGTAAATCAACACAACGGGTAACATTGCGAATCTTAAGAATCTAGAAGCAGGTTGACGTAAGACAAGAGAAGAATAAAGCGAAGATATCGAAGAAAGTGAGAAAAAATCAAAGACAAAAAACTGGACGTCGTTGTTCATACGATGCCCATCCTGTTTAGTCCATCGTATGTATGAATGCATCAGCGAAAAGTGGTGAATGTAAAGAAGCGCCTCTGGGCTCCTTGTCGATCAAACCCAAGAAACTTGTCCAGTTTGCAGTACAAGTGCTGTGCTGTGTGCAGAATAACCATTTCACATCCCTAGACATAATCACCATTTAAAGTTAATGATCAAGAGGAGAGAGCTCTGTGTAGTTGCAAGTTATTCCCACTGGAGAGTCTACGAAGAAAGATATCTAGTGACTTCCACCATCCAACTATACTCAACTTGAGTCTCGATTCTTTCTTGGACATCATTCATACACTTGTGTAGCAAGAAAGAACCAAAATCTGCTGTGGTGAATCCGACAAAACAAGTTGTAGAGGTAGGCAATCGATTATATTAATACATTTAGGTAGGATCAGAAAATTACACAATTATTTCGTATTTGTGTATTTTAAGTGTAGTGTGTGTATCGGGAGATAATGAAAGATTAAAGTTACAGAAGAGAATACTTTCATTCCAAGGATTTCGATTCGTGGAAAGTACCATTTACATAGACTGATAACATCGCTTTCCTTCCTTATCATCAGACCCTCTTCTCAGTTATCAGGACGAACAATAGTGTGAAACAGCTTTTAGCACTCCAAAATCAAGATTTATGCAACAGGATATAGTAGGAATATTAACGTATAGAAGTTAATCAGTTAGTGTAGCAGAACATAATACATACCCAATGCTCCAACATCATGGTCATTGGTGATTACAGCGTAAATGGTGTTCATTTTGTTACTTTCAAAATCAGTTTTGGAGTAAAGTAGTAGCAAGAATTTTCAAGATCAGAGTGTTTCTAATTCTGTAATGAACTCAACCTAAGCAACACCATCACGCTTCAAGTGATACATACCACACAAAACATTCATCTTGCCTGGAACAAGGGTGTCAGCAAAGAAAAGCGTCAAGAAAAGAAGGAAATCACTTTAATTGAGGAGACAGGAAGGAAGTGTCATCATCAAGGACTAACAAAATGATGGAACTTGAGGTATGGGCAAACACTGCATATATACTGCATAGTAATAGTAAACTAATTGCATTACGCTTAAGCAATTGCCTCAATTCCTTAAATGCCTCTCCTTATTGTACAATACCTTACTATGAAAATGAAACAGATTCAAAATGTGGTATAGTTTTCCTAAGTGTCTTAATAAACTATACAGAATAGTTGTATAATGGTATAATTTCACGTAGTAGTAACTCGCTATATAAAAACGCTTCTGCCTGACCAATTCCTTTTACTTTTAGCTGAAGTTAATACTACATGCAAACGCACCACCCTCTCAATTAAAACAGGAAATGAGCTCCATCCGCTTCTTCTTTCCAATGAGATACAATTGTGTTTAATTCCCTAGTTTAATGGTAGTTAGAATAGGGATTTTAACCATCTTCATAAACCAGAACATGGTTTTGCTTTGTATGCGGACTCCTACTAACCAATCACCTTCGTCATCTTGTAGTTTCCTTCTTGTCTCGGATTTTTTGCTTCATAAGTGAGTTCTTTTTGTAATTTTGCGATGGCCTTGTAGTTGAATAATGAATAAAGGATAGTTAAATTTGGATTCGAGATTCTTCGTGTTATATGAGCAGCTTGGTTTTGGAAGTACAGTGCTGTATGAACCAAGAATCATTGTTCCTATTCGAAATTCACGAATTCATTAGACTGATAGAAAAAGCAAACGATGACATTGCGAATTGTTATTTATGAATGGGAATATAGTAATTATGAGACTATGTGGTGGAATGGTTTTTATTTATTTTTGCAATTTTGCAACAAACAACAATGCCCCATAATGGAAATTTTATCGCAAGAATCAAACCGAGATTGCCGAATGAACACGGATCTTGTTTGATGGATTATTGCTTCAATATTTTTTAAGATGTGGTGTAGTTATTGTTATGGACAAAACAGGGATTTTTGAAGGGATGAAGATGAGATTAATATTATGAACGAAATTGATGGCTTAGTTCTCGTATTAACCCTGTACAGTCAGTTTACTGATGTGAGAAGCAAGAAGGAAGTGGAAATTATTTATGCAAAGTCAAGGTTCACACTGAATGCTTTCAGACACAGGAGTGTCTTGATCGCAAAAGGAAGAAGTAGGCACTAGTGTATTATATTACAGGGACGAAATGTGTGTAATGCAGATCTTAAAACGTGCAGAAAATATCTCGTAGCTTTATTAGTTCGTTTAATGTTGACTTTGATCATGTTTCTTCCTCTTTCCTTGTTTTTGTTGTTCATTGTTGGTACCGAATGCATAGTTTGAAAAGTAATTGCTCTTTGGGCTAACAAAATATTAAACAACTCTGCTTGTACAGACTCGGGCCAACGTATAATTTAAATTCCATGGGCTTTTTTCAAAATATAATGCTCTCAATGAGTTAGTTCTAAATTTCTGATAATCCCGGTAGTTGTTGTTGTTGCATTTGAAGGGCGACAAATTTTCATGAAGAAAGACTCTAGGATTTTCTGTGTATCGGGTCGGTATAAAACAATTAAAAGGCAGTTTTCGAGGACGAGTCTTGCACACAAAAAATGGAACTAATTTTAAGTGCACAGTTTTAAAAAAAATATTTCAATAAGCGCAATTTCGTATTGTTCAAAAAATAGTTCGGAAAATCCTGGCTACTTATAAAACTTTTATCGATGTTTAATTGATTTAGCTTACAATTAAAATGCCAGTAAAGGTTTTAAACCAAGGCTAAAGTAACCATATGCTTTGTCACCCGGAGGGACTGCAAGCAGAAATAATATTATGCTCTTGCTAGAAGAATAGCTCGTAAGCTTTCCTTGCACTAATAAATGCCGAGAGCGAGCAGAAACTATTAAGGATACATTCGAACTCGTGTATTTATTTGTAGGTTCCAACAGTTGCCAGACCAGTTGAATTTTATTTTATTTAAAACTTTAAGTACACTGAAGTGTTAAATTGTATTAATGCATGAGGTGGGAAATAGGAATGGAATGACTTAACTGCTTATTGTGCATTGTTTGATTCAAACTTTGAATGTTCGACAAAAATAATTATACAACTACTATGGGGCTTTTATCCTGAGTCAGAGAATTAAACGCAGACCAAATTCCTAGCAGACTATATAACTATTAAATATATTGTTGAATTAGAATTTCTATAATCATAAACAGTATGAGCGCTATTGCAAAATGAATCAGAATACATGTTTGCTTCTGGTTTCATATTTAAGTAGAGTAAGTAATGATTCGATTCGCAACTTTATTCCTTTCCCTTACTACGTAATTTAAATTACTACTAAAATTAGCTTTCCCTGTAATAAAACCATTGTTTTTAATCAATAATGATTATGATGATTTATCTCATTGTTTGTCCGCAGCAGTATACGTCACTTTACAAATCTCAAACCCAATTTTCCGTTAAAAGAGAAAGAACACGGGAAGTTGAAGCTATGGCCTGCGTTGCAGAGGATCTGTCTTTGCCTTCCAAAAAGCTGAAGAAGTCTGGAACAATTTCACCATCAAAGTGTAAGTTATTCATACCATCAGTATTATGTTCGTAGAAGAGCAATGATTGATATTTGAATTATTTTTATGATTTAAGCAGTCATGTGCGATAAAACAGAAAACTCAAGGCTACCCGAAGGAACCTTCCTTAAGACAGGCGTTATAACTCAAGTTATGGATATCCAGGAACCGATTTCCAAGCTTCGAAGTCTTCTAGAAAATCATTTAGGCATTGATTTGTCTAATTTTCAGATATGGCTTCAAGATAAGTTAAAGGTGGGTTTCGCAAATGATTTTTTAGTTAAAACAATTTCCGTATCTAATTTTAAATGGTTACAGATGCTTCCTCACAAGTCCTTGGGCGAGCAATGCATTCAGAGTGAAGGTCTGGCTCAGATTAAAGTAGAGCTGAAGCAGGTTGGTGGGCAAAGTAGGATAAATATTATTGACGTCCTTCGATTCCCTGAAGATTGTGTTGAGGCTGATGCTGATGAAGGTAATTGATAACTCCTCAATCTTATAGTTCGATTATACTTTCGAATTTTGAATTTAACTGTTTTTCCTTGTGCGACGTAGATGAAGAAATGATTTGTCCCGTCGAAGTAGTTGAAGATTTGTCAATGGGTAGAAACAATTTAGCAGCGGAAGAAGTGACAAGCAACGAAACAATTCCTTCCAAATGGACAATTTATGAAGATATTAATTCACTTTTTCCAATTCCGTTGCCAAACGGTTGGTTTGAATTTACTTAAAAAACGATCGTTTTTAGATAATGAGGAATTCATGAACTTTTTAAACATTTAAATGTGTATGTGCCATAGATCCTTCCGAATGGACGGAGGTTCAAATCCATCATTGGCTACAATGGGCGATTCAAGAATTTAAAATTGCTCACGTGTCAGAAACCTTTTGGAACATAACAGGAAAGCAGCTTTGCCAAATGAGTCTCGACGAATTCAGAAGAAAAGTTCCTGTTGACCCTCAAAATCATTTGTGGACTCATATTGAGTTACTCAGAAAATGCCATATTTTCGGTAAGTACTTATTACACAAAAAAATTACTGTTCTGTTTTAACTTTTCTTACTGTGTTCGATACAGCTGTAATAGATAAAAGCCATCAACATTCCAATACGTCCAATGTACCTCAAGTAACAATCGAACCAACTGTTACCACGAAAGTTCAAAATAAAAATCCAAGAAAACCTAGGACGCCCTCTTCTTCTTCCTCTGGTTCAAGTAAATTGAAATGTGAATGCAGCAAATAGTAATTTATGTTAAGCCAAAACTAACATGAAATTATTTTTAAAGGTACCAATGGTAATGGCCGAAATATTTCCACCCCTACGTTACCCTTGATAACTGTTAGTACCAAACGTCCTGCCATGACGGGGCATAATGGTCAGATTCAGTTGTGGCAGTTTCTCCTTGAACTCTTAGGGGATATTAGAAGAAAAGATGTTATTCAGTGGGTCGGTAGAGATGGCGAATTCAAATTAAACGATCCTGAGCTGGTTGCTCAGATGTGGGGCGAAAGAAAAAACAAACCGAAAATGAATTACGAGAAGTTGAGCCGAGCTTTACGATATTATTATCATGATGGCATGATTGCAAAAGTAATAATATTTCACAATGTTTCAGTTGCATTTTAAATATTTATTGAAGGCGTTATAATAAGGGGTACATAAAATAATCTTTATTATCTATTTTAGGTTCATGGAAGAAGATTTGTTTACAAATTCGAACGTAAATTAAAGGAGCTAATAGGTCTATCTACTGAAGAACTTATTTCAATAGGAGAAGGAGATGAATCGATAAAAAGTGCCGAAATGTAATTTTAATGTATTGCTACGAGAAGCATATTTTGTCTGTCGAAGAAATATTCTATTTTGATTGAAGATTGATAGAATACACAGTATACACTACACACGACTTCGTGCTCATATTAGTAGAAATATAGACTAATTAATTTTGATAAATGTTAATGAAGTTTATTGTTTTGTGAAATTGTTAAGCTAAAGAATAAGAACTCTTATAATAATGGGCTATTGATATGTTCATGTTCGAAACAATAATATTAAATTTTCATTATCTGGTCAGTAGGAGTATAGCAGATATACGAATGTAAGTGCCATAGGTCAGACAATTATCTGTTAATATAGTATGAGTAACCGAGGGGCCAATTTGACTAGTTCTAAATATACACTAAATGTATGATTAACCAATCATTTACGTTCGTTTATGTATTTAATAGAAAATCGTAATTTGTAAAGAAACTTTTTGTAGCTTAACTTTCAAGCTGGTACGTGATGCATTGAACCAAGCATTGTCTGAAAAGAGCAGCTAGTAATTTACTTTGTAGTACTCAACCCGTTTTGTTTCACCACGTCAATGTGCCTTCGTCTGCCGATATGCGCCCTTCTTTACAAGATGACCGTACAAAAATATTTTGTGAAGATTGCCTTGCTGGGTTCATCATTTTAATATTGATATTTCATATCTAGTGTAACAGCATTTAATACATCGAAAACCTCAATCATGATTGTTCAAGATATGCTGAGAATAATTCAAAAATGTTACAACGAATATATCAGTGACTAGAAAATAGCTAAGATGCAATAATAATTTTCTGTTATATTGAATTTATAGAGTACAATTTTCTGTAGATCGTTTGTGATAAGCTAATTTGAGGAAGCACTCCTCATTCTCTGATCCTTGAAAAATCTAAACTTAACTTTATGTAGTATTCCTCTAGTAGGCAGCTCAAAGTAAGTAATTAACAATTATTAATCTTGTATTTTGTGTAAATGTTAATCGCGCTGTCAATTAATCGTTAATACTTCTACTTGCTTGTCACTTGTTAGCTAATATATTTCTTCGCAGTTCAAACACTAGATAAGGTCTTAGGTAGCATGATATATACATATATATTCCTTTGGTCAAACAAACATTCCTGTCTTCTGAGAACGTTACATTTCAATTTTTCAAAACACTCATTATTACCTCAAATATATTATATAAAATCGAGAAAAAATAATGCAACTATTTAATTACTAAATATCGCAAATAACGAATATTATTTAGAATGAGGTTAGCATGAAATGTACATAATAAATGAATTTAAATAACGATTTGAGATATTGATTTCTTCAAATGGCACCGTTTTCATATCCAATTCAAAATCTAATTCGCAATGGCTCTGACTTACAAACATTAAAATTAAGATAACAGCAATTTTTATATTTTCAGCAGCTCACACTTCACAACTAATCCAAAGTTGTTTTTAGTTCTGATTTTGGGGCTAAAATCATCTGTTGCATTCCATATCTTGCATTTCAATCAACCAGGGTTTTAAAGTGAAAATGACTCAAGTGTACTCAATCATTGCAAAGTTGCAGTTGCATAGTTTTGTCTGAACTCAAATGAATGTAATGTGATTGCTGGTAAAGCCAGAACTAATAGTAAGAGTACCAAAAAATTTACATAGCAGCTAACAAGTGCGTGTAAATCCACCGGTCTGGCCTATTTTCAGAAGAACTAACTAATTAATCCAATTGGTTTAAACATAGAATGCGAAACCGGACATCAAATCTTCATGTGCAGAAAGATACACTAATAAAGTATGCTCATAATTGTACAACTACATATACACACATGATAGTGTGAACCAATAACTAAATGACTAACTGCAGATTTATTTTGCGATAATTGGAATCCGCAACATCATGATAATATGGTAAATTATGGGAATTATAATAATTAAGTATGAAGGTCACGTAGCTCAACCGCTGAAAGAATAACTTGTAAAGGGGATTTTCATCTCAGATGTGGAGTTGTTGCACCTGACAGCAAAGAATAAAAATGAAGTGTGCAGTTTTAGTGTTTCTACATTATTGCACTACTAATATTCCATTGTACCCGACAATTCGAACTGATTCACTTTAGTGATTACCAAGCAAGCGGAAATTCACCTCTGCAGAATATAAAAACTTATGAAAACGAGCCACAATCTCGCTCCATGTAGCTTTTGCAATTGCATTACAGAGTGGCTGAATTTAAGTGGAGGTGTCTGCGAACAAGAATCTATATAAGCCTCTGATTAAACTTTCCTGCTCATGGTTTCAACATTTAATTACAGTCCTATTATAATTAAATTCTATTCTCAAACGGGATTCATTTTTAGCACGTAGCATTACTCATCGTCAGACATCAACAGATTGCATCTTTGTGTATAATGTAAGGCAGATGCACACTGAATGGTCTGTTGTGTAGCATTAGGATTTAAGATTAACATATTCGCGAGTTTGAGAATAGAGTTTCTGAAAGTAATGAGGAAATTTGCATGCACTTTTTGCTACAACTATTTGATTAGATCTGCCTTGGTATTTTTAAATATATA
>Ga0194135_10000825_pt1 | contig 18139 bp, 14 predicted proteins | sample LitLau_LLRF_2013_FD_134024 | JGI IMG/M metagenome (GOLD analysis project Ga0194135, IMG submission 134024) | Freshwater sediment microbial communities in response to fracking from North America - Little Laurel Run_MetaG_LLRF_2013 (version 2) | ecosystem: Environmental > Aquatic > Freshwater >...
AACTTTTGTGTCTCACTAGTAGTTAGCATGCGGAGGGCGGGCAATGCCAAATCCTAGTTTCCCCTCATATGACAGCACAAATCGTCAATCTCGTTTCGGAAGCTTATACCTTACGGGACAGTACACAAATAGTAATCATATTATGATATTATGTATATTGTTGTTCCACATTCCATGTGACACAAAAGACATGTTAAAAGAGTGAGCCTTCGCCTCTTTGTCACTCACTGACGCGTTTCTCACACGACCCGGCGCGCCTCCCTCACTTCCTTTCTTCCTCTCAGACCGTATTCATTCCAAGGGATTCCAAGTTGCAGACTAAACGCATCCTCGTCATTAGTGTAACCTTAACGAGATAATATGGAAGTCGCTAGCTTTGTCTACGAATAATAATAATAGTCAGTTCTCATTTCGTCGTTGTTTTGTGTTATTGTCCGTGTGTATACGTCATATCGTGTTGATAATCGATTTGTAAGGATTCTTCAGCTGCTTTTCCTAATATTGGAATTTTCAAGATGAGCTATCGCAGCAATTCGGTCAAACTCTTTACGTTCTTGTGTCTGTTTTTAAACATGGTTTTCAATGTTTCATGTGTGCGTTCACCAGAGGTAATTTAATTTAATTAAACTACGGAAAGAACGATTTGTTTCGCGAGTAAGATTGTTTGGTTGATGATAAATAATGGTGTGCGTGATATTTTAGAACGATTCTTTGGAGTCATCATCAACATTTGAAGCTGAGAACGCTGTTGAGTTTTTGACCCTGCTTAAGCAAGAAGGCCCGTTGATTCAAATGAATGCTAGTACTTACGAAATCTTAGCCAGGCCCAGGACCGACAACTTGCAGTACAAAATAATAGCTTTGTTCACTACGTTGAATCCTGAGAGAGGGTGTAAGATTTGTATTCCGGCTTATTATGAGTTTATGAAAGTTGTGCAAGCGTTTGAAAATGACGGACGGAAGACGAGCTACCCATTTCAGTTGTTTTTTGCCTTAGTTGATTTTGATGAAAGTCCTACTATATTTCGAAAAGTAAGTTTAGGAAAGCAGCTAATTCACAGTCAAGTCATTTTGAAGACGCAGTTCATTGATACTAACAAATTGATATTAATTTTATAGCTCAAAGTAGTCACTGCCCCTTTGCTTCTTCATATGTCGGGATTGAGAATGCGAGGAGGAAGCTTTGATAGATTTGATATTAAAACCAAGGATGTCTCAGCAGCTGATATTGCTTTGTGGATCAATTCTATAACTGGAGTTCAGGTATACATATACATATATATATATATTGAATAGGTAATGTCATGCTATGCGTCTTTTATATGTGGCATTTATTTCAAAATTGCACGAATTTCTTGTAGATAATTCTGTCTCCAAGTGTGAAGTCCATGCACATCACTCGTGAACTCTGGTTTATGGGATTAATATTAACTTCGATTGCGATAGCTATGTTACTCTTAGTAGAGATGTACAAGACGTGGACCAAAAAATACCCACGAGAAGAAGAAAGGCCAATTTTAAAGCCTGGTACTTACAACCTATAAATACTTAATTATTGTATTAAGTAGTTCTATTAGGCTTATAAATATTAATATGATTTCAATTTGTAGTATACAGAAAGAGAACTAGAGGTGAGAGCTTTCCGGGCGAGTCTTCAGAAGCCAAGCAAGGAAACCTTGAAAAACCCTCACGAGAAGTTATGTGCAAGCATAAGCGATCACGACACAGAATGACTTGTAATTTCTAAAATGTCTAAAAATGAGTTAATTAGTAATTGTTTTATTTGAAAGTGAGCCAGACAGCCAGAGAGCATTCTCTTCTCTAGATTGATCTCGATTACTTGGAGTGGTATGTGTACCACACACGCCCACGGTTGATTGTGCCTCAATTATCGAATTAAAAGCCCTCGGTGTAATTAGTATAATTATATTTGTCTAAGTAAAAAACTGATAAATTATCCGTAACAAATGTTTATTGAACACAACCTACACAATATTAAGATTGAGTATTTAACTGATGATATCCATGTTGTAAGCCACGCAAAACGTAACTTAATCGTAAATTGTAAGAATCTAAACTAAAATGTAGATATTAAAATGTTTCTAAAAATAAATTAAAAATCTATTGCCGTCCTCTACGAGCATTGATCTGAACTCCTTCACTTAAAAACGTAGTTTTTCCTGAACCTCCAGATCTAGAATTTTGATTCTGACCATCAGTCTCTTTCTTGCAGAAAAATAGATTTGCATATGACTGACGATATTGTCGATTCGAAAACGCGTAGATAAATGGGTTGATGACTGCTGAAGCCTATTATTACAAATAATGTTCAGAAAATGATTTTACTTTACATTTAATAATTTTCAATTAAATATTATTGAAACTTACCCAAGCTAAAATCGAAGCTAGAATGTGCAGAACTCCTGAAAATCTTCTAGACTAGAAACAAAAGTAGAAGTCCATATAAATACTTTATTTCGAATAATTATCTTCAGTTAGCTCATGTATATGGTGCTCAAGAGCGAAATATACATACCTCATCGTCAATAACATTGAAAATCATCAAAGGAAGAAAGCACAATAGAAAACAGCAAAATATCAGCAACATCATTTTGGTTAATCTCATATCCTCTCTCTTTTGAGAATTAGACACCTTGTTTCTTTCAGAATTATCCTCGATGTCTCTATTCCTAAAAACCCACGGAGTAAATTGAAGACATTCAATTAAAATATAAAATTAATTAATTATTGCTATGGTCTACCTGTGTGCTCTCAGGGCTCGCTTACTACGACGAACACGAAAGAATATGCATGTGTAGCAAAGGATTATGGTTATACATGGAATCAAGATTCCAAATATGAAGATAAATTTCTTCGGAGACTTTCCATCCTTTTTTAAGATTGTACACGAAAAACTTGAGGGATCGAGACCAAATCTTCCCCAAACTTCTAGCAAAGTGGGGAAAAGAAGTAAAAAGCAGAATGTCCAAACAAATCCGATCATCAAAGCCACATTTTTGGGTTGATATAACTTTATATACAAGTTATAGTGGGCAATGAGAATGTATCTGTTGAATTGATAAATATACATGAATGCTCCTAAATGAGTAACAAAATAAAAGTTTGTTTGACATGGGCAATATAATTTGATACCTGTTGATTGCTATCAAAGTTATGTTGAGTAAAGATGCCCCAAAATTGGTGTAGAAAAAGAAAGGGAATACTTTGCACAACACATCGTTGAATATCCAAGCTTCATGGATGTATCTTGAGGCAGTGAGTGGAAGATTGATTGTACAAAAGAGGAAATCTGAGAAAGCTAGACTGAGAACAAACCAAGTCGTTGCATTCGAGCGAAGTTTAGGGTTTTTCCACAGTGCGATAATTGTAGCAAGATTTCCTGAAAATGAATTTTAAAATTAGCTGACAGAATAATGCATTTTCGGTTGTCAGTACTAGATGAACTTTACCAATAACTCCGGTAATTATAAAAATCACTGCAGCAATTGCAGCAGCGATTGTAGCCCCTCTCGGGTAAAAGGCAAACGCCGAAAGTGTTTGTGATGAAGAATTGTCAGCCATTGATTCATAAGAGTAGTTGATCAGTTCTTGTTTTCCTTGGCGTGGTTGATAAAATTCATGAAAAAGTGAATCTTGAGATTCCTCAGGAACGGATGAGTGGTGGTAATTACTATAGTCTAACGTTGAAGTTTGCACACCTTCCATTGCCGTCGTGTCGTGTCCTTCAGCCTGTCAAAAGTTTCATATTGATTGATGTTGATGCAATCAGTATTTATCTGTCTAATTTCACAAAGCTTGAGGGCACATATAAAGGAGATTATCGACTACTTGTACTTAATTGACACCTACAATTCCGTTAAACTACTTGGCAAGTTGCAAGTAGAGCGTTTCGTGTTTAGAAAATGCAAATCAATGCTAAGCAGATAATAGAGCTTGAACGATAACCCTAATGTAACTCAAACAAAAAGGACTCTTTATGATTACTTAAATTGCATGATACATGATGATTGTTTTCTGCAATACTTGGTCTGCACATAGAATATATTGTCGTAGAGAATGGCTTCAAATTTGATGATGTCATTTCTTATATCCTTATTTCTTTAGAATAAATTAATAACTAGAAGAATAAAAAGCTTACCTGAATCACAAAAGTGAAAACTAGTAAACCACGGTTGTAAAATCTGAACACTTCAGGATGAGCAACAATTCATGCAGAATTTCCATCTCGAGCTTCGAACACGAAAGTAAGAAATAATCCAGTGCTCACTTGTAACTCAACATAAGCAGACTTCTTGTCTCAAAAATTGAGTTAAAATGAGTGAGACTTTTGTTGAAAGCTACTTTGCTCTCCACGAAACACTTTTTCTTCGACTTACACAAAAAGTAAGAAGATTGACATTAACACGACCTTTTAACCTTATCTTGAACACGTAACTATAAAACAAAAAATGAAATAGTCAGTTCAGTTATGATCAGTCTTTAATCGAATTCTCATTACAGTATATAGTGACTGACTAAGAGACAAGAGATCACTGGCAGAGGGAGAATTCTCTGTGCTTGTGCAGAATGATTCTTCGCGAAGTGACGATGATGAGATTACAGACAAATGTAAAGTGAACCCATGCTACTTTAGTACTTACCTTACTCTGCATGTCCTGCCTTAAACTCTATGTATAGTATGTTCTTGGTCCCTGAAATTCAATAGATGATGCTTCACTGGTGATGTTGATGTGTTCCAGTAAGAATTCCAAAACCTTTTCCCACTGATAAACTACTTCAGTGCTTTATACGAATTCACAATTCTTTTTTGTCCAGACGAGACCCTTCTTCCTTTCAATGAAATTCACAGGGTCTTCTAGGAGAGCATTATTACAATATCTTATGGTTCTTTTTCAGTTATACCTACCTATGGCCGTACGTATACCTATGATTTATAAACCTCCTTTTTATTTTGTAGCAGCTCTAGTGAATCTTGTGTAGTACAGTCAAGGAACTTGATGCAAAAGGGATTCATTGAAGAGCAAGCTCCTTCTTCATGTACGAACATTCATATGTTTCATATTCCATACATACTTTTCTTTCGAACAATAATATAAATATATAGGAACATCCATTCTGTATCGTGAGATCATTCCGTATCAGTCATCTTCTTACTAAACTATGCGTCATCATCATCAATATCATATCTACCTTACCTACATAGTTCATACAGTCAAAACAAAATGAACTGACATTCATCCTTGTATCATCTCGAGGATGCTGGCGATGGGACACAAATGTTGTACAAATCAAATATTAAGCGAGACATGCACTGTACTAATAAAAGGATTATGATGAGATTACAAGAATTTAATTGATGATTAAATCGTAATTATAATCTCTTATGCACTTATGACAGTCAATCCAGCTTGGAATCCAGCGATGAGTTTTGAGGTACACACATTTTGTGGAACTTTTTAAGACCTTACACTTGCACGACATACCTGCTATGCTGAATCGATACAGATTATTACAGATTGAAAAGATGCTGTGACAAATGAGAAAATGAGATCATTGATGACAAATTATAATTTTTTTGGAAACAAACACAACATCATTGAAAGCGATGAAATGAATGAAAAATAAGTAACAACTTCCTAGTTTCAACTCCAATAAGCAGTACGTAAGAAGTATAATAATGCATCTGATGATCTTAAGTCTACAAAAACAAAATGCCAGTCTGCTAGAAGTAAGTGTAACTTTAAAGAGTATTTTTATACTGTCAAGTCAACTAGAGAGAGAGAACATATCGGATTTTCTTGTCTTGAAAGCAAGTAGAATCCTTGTCAGACAACAAAAAATCAACAATGATCCCTGACTCCCTACTTGTAAGCCAGACACGTATATGTGTGTTTACGTTTAACTTCCAGGCAATCTCTTTACGACCTTTCAATGATGTTCGACAAGAAACAGTCATTCCTGATCTGTGGATGAAAAACTTGAAGAAATCTTGATTCTCGTAAGCCATATATGAAGTAAAGCTAGAATGCCAGTCACTGACGGAGTTTTAAACTTTAAACGGTATCAGTCGTAGAAGCACATTAGTGCACATGGAAGAGCGAATGAGCGTTGTATTTGTTCATGAGATTTCTCTAAACATTGAAGTAGAACAAAAAATAAAGTGTTCTAAAAGTCATTAAATCAGATTTAGTCCGAGGCTGATTTACTCAGGCTGAATTTGTATTTGTTTTTAAAGAGTAGCAAGTCAATTTCTAAAAGTCGATTACCGTTCCTTGTCCTTAGTCCTTATACACGGTGGTTATATTAACAAAAAATCCATAATAGTCCAAAGTTCATATTTGGATTGACTATCTTGATCTGTTGTACATACAATTCAGTTTTCAGTGTGCAAATTAACTTCGGATTGATTTGATGCATTCTCACCAAGTATACAGTATGGAAAACTCAACAAAGAGATTCTTTAGGCTTCCTGGGGAAATCAAATAGCTGGAGCACATAAGATGAAGATTCAAACTCACCGTGAGAATTAGAAGGGGACAACCATATATACATCCTTTCTGACTGATATATGTTTTAGAATTTTTAATTTCAATGGGGCTTCCCTCACCTTCTTAAAGTCGTGATGTCATATTTTTGTGTTCGCAGTTCGCACATATTGTATGCAGAATTATCATGAACATTCAAAGTGTTTAACAGGTACGGCTCATTCTTAGCTGGAACCGAGAAATAGTTTATTATATTAAATTTCTTGATACAACATATGTAAGTATACAATATTGAGATAACAATAAAAATACTAATTGTACGCTAATCGGAATAATTCTCGGCTTATAAATATTTATTATTGGAAGTCTTTAGTACAGGATCTTACGCGCTAATTAAAAAATATACTTTGAAATCTTGGAAAAGCTTAGGCACAAGTGCTGTACTATTATTAACATGAATATACCACGATATCAAGTTGCTAACTATGCTTAAGGTTTATTCAAATCTCCATAATTCGATAAAGATGAAAATCTGCAATGAGGTATTTGTAGTGAGTGGCTTGATCTTTCAGTCTCATACGCTTCAATGTGTGGGGGAGGCACGATGACTCTTTTTCTAGATAACGCCATCAGTATCAATAAAATGACAATTGCTCCAGCACAATGCCAAGCAAATGTGAGAGTAATCCAAACCAAAGCACTGTCGAAATCATCACTGGAGTTCCAAACTGGTGGAACAGAGTTAGACGAGTAAAGAATAAAACCACTTTGTATATCCCAACTCCCATGTACAAGGGTACAAAAAGCTCTGCAAAACCGGGCCAAGCGACTTCTTGGCAGTACAATTTCTATCAAACAGGTAAAAGCGCAACCGAAAATAGCACAAATAAGTAATGTGTGAATATGTTGTTCCATGAATGCTCGCTGACTTAAGTGTAGTTTGAATATTAATCCTTCCATGAAAAACGCTAAAGACAAGGCGAACTTTTCTAAACCCATGGGCATCGTATACGGACAATAGAATACAAGTACATCAACTAATCCTGACAGGGCAAAAAACAAATAAACAGTTGCGTACAAAATATCCCCAACAAACTTAACTTCTCCACCATGATAAGCAGCGGCTAGCGAGGCCGCAACTCCTATTCCAGTAACGGTAAGTTTTGCGAATGCTTCACATGGAATGTTTTTGTAATGACAGCACTTCCGTCGTCTCGCACTTGCATGTAATCCTCTACTTCCTCTACTAGAAGAACGAGTGTCTTCAGCAACGCATTCAAGGCATTGGTCCTCAACCATTAGAGGCTTCGGTTCCGTTGTAGCATCCAAGGACCATTTGAGGCCAAATGCTACGAAGACACTCCCTGGAAGTACGTAGGCAGCAAATTGTCCCATCTTTTCTGTAATAATATTTGAAACATGAGAAACATTCTACTACACTTTTTACTTCCTCATCAAAATACTTTCCACAAGCATATTATTATGAGGTTGATGCCTGCGTATTAATCAGAGTTTAAATCCATATCGTATTTGAGGAGACTCACACTTTGTTCACGTTGCTCTGCTCAGCTTAAGCAAACAGCACACTTGTTCCAATGTTTGGCTAACTTCACTGCAATATAATACGTGGTCGTTTTACAAGCGAGTATATTTTTGAAACTGAACACAATATTGTCCTCTTAAAAATGTTGTCACTTGAACGTATACAACTCAGGTCTATTTTGCTTGCATATCATAAACCTACATTGAAATGAACAATAATAACTTGACGAAACTTAACACTTCAAACACTTTAATAGTTTTGGAGAAACAACTGAGAATAGTTCGTGTTTCTCTAATGATGTTTATACTCGTAGTTAGTCTTCCTCGTGGAGAGGTTCATGCAGAACATCTGCAGCAATGACGAAATTCAGTTTCTGCAATTAAAAGAGCTGTGTTGAGATCAAGGCAAGTGTATAACATATAATATACGGCTTGCAGTTCAGTTCATCCAGTAGTAGTAGCATCAATGATGTTCATGATATCACGAGAATTGGGCACATCCATCATTTTGGAATCTTGGCATATACAATATGATCCTTTGATGCTCGTAAACTTCTTACTTGCTGAAGACTTTAATATCGTTGTCAGTGAATTATGACTTCACTCGGTGTATAATTATTATATGTTGTAAGTGTACCGTGTATAAGAATAGAGAGAATGCAACCCACTTCACTTACAGCACTCCATGCTGCTAATTTTTCTAGTGCACTAAAATACATTAAGTTGAAGTACAGATTAATTCGCAAATTGCCCGTTTTAGCTCTTTCACTCACAATAAGTTAAAGTTAAATATATTATTGCTCGCTTGCACTTGTTCGAGTGATGTGTGTTCTCTCTGCGTGCCACTAACATCTTTTGTTTGTGAACAAAATCATTTGTAGGGTTAATTATTTATTTAAGCTATGAGGATGCACTCGTCAGCACCGCTTATACGTGTTCTTGAAGTGGTTTCTTGTGTGGCAATATCACGTCTTCCAATTGATAGCAGCTTCCTGGACCTAAAAACATTAATAAATATGTGAGAATTGTGAGAAGACATTTATTACTCATCGTCATCATCATGTCATCTAATCAGTCAAAGAGTAATCTCTTTCCACATGCACATCATGAGTGCAAGGCAAGGTAAAGTTATCTTAACCATATGATTGAAATAGCCATATAGCATAATTAATTGCAGTTGTATTTAATTCGAGCTGACATTTATAGCTCTTCGTTGACTAAATTAATTATTTTAATTGAAGTTTCTGCATGTAGAATCTGCGCAGGGATTTCCGTCGGGCTTGACAAATATGGCTAAGCGCATGATATTAATAAAATCTGATGATTTGATCAAATAACATCAGTTGTCACATGCAAATGAACTTTCGAGCTATAATAGTTAAACTTCATCTATGCGGAAATTCAGAACGGAAGTCAAGTAAGAACTCTTTCTTAAGAAAGTAATGTGCTTGATGGATATTCATGTATTTCTAGTAATTTCTACACACTGCACAGCTATATTTAACTAGTTAAGTACTGCTTTGAAATCAGGCTATGTGTGATAAGAAAAAACTGTATCCACAGAATAGAAACGAATTCAACCTGTCAGTAGTTTAATTAGTGTCATTTGCTAAATCCTGCGTTTAGATACTTAAATTATATATATATATTTATATGCTTGAACCGAGATACTGACAATGACAACTGAAAAGAGAAGTAGTTCATATTGTCTTATCAGACAGGAAACTGCGACACCGAAGCGCACGTTAGGATTTAAATTGTTCATTAGACAAGCGAACAAGTTGTAAGAAATTGACATGCAACGTGAGAGCAGTTGAGAATTGTACTACATAACTAAACTATCTATGGTGGGAAATTGGTCTAAAAGTAAGACAAGTAGACTAATGTACCAGTATATACGGTTAGTGATGTATTTATAATGTATTCCTAGCTCATTTGTTAATTAATACCGGATCCACCAATCCACGGGAAATTGAGACTCCTGTGAATTTGTGACTAGAACAGGAACAGAAAAACACTAGTGGCTGTTGCATGTCTGTTTCTTTTACACTGCAACTCTTACACTATGTAAATACATTTATTTCAAACATGCATATTATGGATTTTATCAGGATTTCGGCTTTTATTTACGCAACTTCTGACCGAACTGCAATTTTTTATTAGTTTCTATGATTTCATATTTTCAGCATTAATTTATATTTTAGAGCAGTTCAATTATTATTATACTTGAAACTTTTTTCCTCGAAATCAGTTTATAACTAATTCTTCAAATTGTAATTTAGAAATTTATCTGGGTGAATAAATATCAGTATGCTTTATGAATTTAAACATTTTCATGAATTCTTACCTTCTCTAAACAAGTTGTACATAATGTATTTCAAAATACTCCAGCAGACGAGATGCTGAAGAGAATTCTGTTCCTCCTAGACTCCTCGTACTATGAAACTCATTAAACTTTTACTTTAGTGTTGTACTACATTTTGAATTAAAAGCTGAGAACACACACGAGTACACTGTATAACTACGATTTGAACTTGTACAAATTGTTTAATTAGTACCAAATATATCCATAACTGACATAGGTATAATATGTATATGTAGGTAAGTGTCACTGTAGAAAAACCGGCTGATGACTTGCATATAAACGAGGGAACGTGTACTGTGTTACCACTAACTGGAATACTGGAAAAATCTTTCATGCAAAAGGGGAAAAGTTACGTCCCTTATTGAGTCCCTTAAAACTAGACCTCACTCTGTTCTATTGAATAGCTCAGAAAAATGGTAAAAACATCTACCCTAGAATTGCAATTAGAATGTGAAGCAAAGACTACAGAGTGAGTAACCCTATATACTAGTATATACCACTACTACTACTAAAAGCTGATTCCGAATGCATGAAAATAAATGTACACAGCATTTTGTTGGTTGAGTTGACAGTGTGGTGGCTTTCATGAGAAAAGGTGTTCTACTAAAATACATCACCTCAATGCATTTTATCCCGGTCTCCTGATCCATCATCATCATCATCATCCCCTCATCTTTTCTCAGGTCTTCTTGAATGAATGCATAACACAACAACAATACATGCCAAATAAAAAAATAACTATAAGGTTGTTGCTCGTAAAGAGATGATTAAAGTCATGCATTCTCGTGAACGCAGACTATTCAGGTTTCAGGTATATCCCCTCTCATGTCTCAAGTCGCCTCCTCTCTAGTAGATGTGCTCTACCTTTCTGTATGCATTGTTCATTATTCCAATCTTAGCCAGCAACAAGAGCTGGACAGAGTCTCATTCAAGTACAATTTGTACAATGCATGTTTTAAGGAATAATGATCAGCAGAGTTGTATGAATTTGATACGGTTTTAAAGACATTGTTTTGAAATGCATGAGACACATTTGTGATAGGTTCGTTGTTGTGTGGTCATTGTTGTTGTTGAAGGGAGAGAGATTGAGTGGGTGGAGGTTCGGTGGGTGTGGGGAGTTGTGGATTGGCGGGAGCGGGTGGATTTGAGGAGGAGAGTGGGAGCGGAGGGAAAATCAAAATTGATGACGGGTCGCGATTGAGAACAGGCAGGGAGAAGGACAGTTTAGTTGTTGTTTATGTCGAGAAATTCGCCTTTCGTCGACCGTCGACTGCCGTTGCTGCTGCTGCCGTGAGGAGGTCGACACACACGTAGAGGAATGAATGGTCAGTACGCCCGAGATGATCTTAATCCACCTCAGGAACTTTAAAAATTGGATTGTGTGGTCGTGGACATATCTGTGGGCTTTCTGGTTTCTCCTCGTTGTTTTTGTTCTCTACTATCTTCGTGGACCTTTGAAGATTTCAGAAAATATAGGCATGGGTGAGTTTAGTAGTTGGGGTGAAGGTTTTTTTGTTAATAATACGGTTTGGTTCGATTTTTGAAGCGGCGAATGTCTTGGTGAATTGAGTGATGCTGATGATGAATTGTTTTTGATTGTGGCATGTCGGTATAAAATGTCATGTTGGTGTACAATGTACAATGACTATTATAACGAGAGTACAATGAGTAATTGTTTATTATTGCTGGGATTGTGACACGTATTCGGTTTTTGAGATGGTGTGTTTTATATAATATGCACGTTTTTGAAGGGACTGTTCTGGTGTAGAAATTGATGGCATAATACATCTGTCTTTATCATTATGGTGAACTTAGTAATGTAAGAGGAAAATGTTTGTTCTTAAAGTATTTTTTTATTGGCATTTGTACACAGCTACGATGTTTTTGAGCACTCTCACTCCGAAGTTCTACGTGGCGCTGACTGGAACATCTTCACTTATTTCTGGTCTCATTTTGGTAAAGGAATATCTTAATTTGTGCGAGAAGGATAGTGTTTATTAAATTAATGATCGTATTTGCAGATATTTGAATGGTGGTACTACCGAAAGTATGGCACGTCTTTTATTGAGCAAGTTTCGTTAAATCATCTTGGCCCACTATTAGGACCGCAAGAAATTAATGCAAATGGGACTCCAAATGGAGAAACTAATGGAGGAACGACTCCTAGCACTCAGAATCAAACATCTTCGGGTAAATTCAAATATTTCAAATATATCTGGGTCGATTAGATTCTTCAACTACTTCAACATGTGTTAATTACCTCTGCATCTTTCAGAATGCAAGGTCTGGAGGAATCCTATGAATCTCTTTCGCGGTGCCGAGTATCTTCGTTTCTTTAACTTAACGAAAAAGGAACCGCTTACATTTTACGACATGAATTTATCAGCTCAAGACCACCAGACATTTTTTACATGTGATAGTGATTCCAACAGATCAGAATACGCCAGTGAGTCTTTTTGCATTGTTAATAATTACTGTGGAGGGGTTTTTTGCGAGTGGAAATCTTCGAAACGTGATAAGATAATCTGATTACCCTGTCTTACAGTTATGCAGACTGCATGGAGAGAGAGAAATCCACAGGAGCGTATTAAAGGAGCCAAAGCTGCTATTGAAAAAAATTCAGACTGTGCCACAGCATATATTCTGTTGGCAGAAGAGGATGCATCTACAATTTTGGAAAGTGAGAAGCTATTAAAGCAAGCTATGAAGGCTGCTGAGTCAAATTTAAAAAAGTCACAGTTGGCGCAACCCCACGGACCTAATAGTGATAGTCTTCACCGTGAGTTAGCGTATAATATGATTACAAATTTTTCTGCAGCAGCTTAATCCAATGGATTGTTGTTTACTTATTTTCAGGAAGAGATATTAATGTCTTAATATACGTAAAGCGCCGGTTAGCAATGTGTGCTAGGAAGCTAGGACGACTTAAAGAGGCTGTGAAAATGTTTCGCGATGTACGTACAGTTCAAAATTACTCAACGGTATTATGATTAAACTATTCAAACTATTTTAAACATTGTATTTAGTTAACCAAGGAGGTGCAGCCTATAATGAGTGTTCTTCATGTTCACGAGAATCTCATTGAAGCATTGTTAGAAATGCAAGCATACGCTGATGTTCAGGCTGTGTTAGCTAAATATGATGATGGCTCGGTCCCTCGTTCTGCTGCTCTATGTTATACTTCAGCCCTTCTCAAAGTTCGTCAAGTATCTGAAAAGTATGCAACCTGATTTTGTAAAAATGCCTTGTTACTAATTTCCAGTCTGTATAAATCTCTTAGTGCATACCCTATTTCTTATTTTGAATTTCCGTTTCCAGATTTGTCTCTGAATCAGGGTTTATCAAGCGAAGTTTGAGTGCAGCCGAAATGAATGCAATCGAAGCTATTCATAGGGCAGTTGAATACAATCCGCATGTACCAAAAGTGAGTGTCTTTCAAACATAATTAAAACACAAAATGAGGAATATAATTGATGAAATGAAGTTTTGAGTAATTATAATATTTTTCTCTAGTATCTCCTGGAATTAAAACCAATGGTATTCCCACCAGAGCACTTGTTGAAAAGAGGTGATTCTGAGGCTGTCTGCTACGCATTTTTTCACCTGCCCCATTGGAAGCGCGTTGATGGAGCGCTGCAGCTACTTGCTTGTACATGGGAAGGTACATTTGCGTCAATTCCAAGGCCCTTGGAGAAAGGAAATTTGTTCTTCCCATATCCGCCATGCACTGAATGTCCGGATAGAGAGATTCTTCCATGTAAGTATATAAAACTCAACTTTGGGTTTTAGTACGTTTTAATTAATCACGATTTATATTCCTTGTTATCTAGCACACCACGAAGTCAGCGTGTTCCCTGAAAGAGAGACACCGTTTTTCATCATGTTTACCGCAGGGCTATGTACTTTTACAGCATTAATTGCATTCTTAACCCATCAGTATCCTGATCATATGGCTGTAGTAGCTAAAACTGTAAGATTTTCAATGCAGTTTTTCAAATTTGGTAAGAAGTCAAAAATACATGCCTATCTGTTACATGTAGGTCGTAGGATGGCTGTCTCTGCCGATAATATACGTCTTTGATAAGTTGGAAACCCTGCTGCCGTCCAGCTTTCTTCAGCTGCTCTCACGAGTGTGAGACATCAACAAGAATACTCGATACTGTACGACAGAAACCTGAACACTATCGAAGCGTTTTCTAGCAGTCTTAAAAACAATTCAGTGAAAATCTTGTGTGATTGCTAGGTATTTTTTGTATGTTTTATTTTCTTGTTTGAGACTTTAAAACTCACGATCCAGCCGAACCTAAGACCACTCTTCTCTTTTTATTATTAGTTTAAAGTACGGATTTCCAACTCGCTCTATATTGCGAAATCTTAATTTTTTGAGAAACAGGAGGCTTTCCAATGCTATGACATTGATTGACCCTAATCCTTGTTCAGTAGCTAATCGTAGTCAATTTAATTAGTTCCCAGTGCAATTGTACCTTTGTTTAATGATGCAAGAGCTGAAGGAAGATCCCGAGGCTAAAGATCACTGCTCTCATGCACATTTTAAGATCGTACAGTAACGAATGAAGCTAACACATAATGGTATTGTAAGTGATTAGGACGTTTCCTGAAAAAAGAGCTAAATGAGATGCAAGTCGCAGTTCAAAAATTAATAGTTTTTAGCTACTAATATTCCACCTGATATTAATGAAACGTATAATTTAAGTACGAAATCTTTGGGTTTTTGATTTGGAAAATCACGTATAGCTAGTTTGTCGCGTATAGCTTGTACAGGATATATTTGTGCATAATTTGACAGAAACTGAAGAACTGCTTTTGGCTTTAAGTTTGGCCTTCTTATTAAGTTTACGTCAAACATGTCTAGTCATTATAAGTTAGGTAGTCAATAGTATAGATTTTCAGGAGTTTGTCATATTTTTGATGATGTATTTTGCGAGTAGCTTGTAATTTGTAGCGACACTTCGAGTTAATAATTTTTTATTATAAAATTAAAGTTTCCAATCTTAGCTGTTTAGAATTCTTGCGGGTAGGTTCAAAGACGTAACAAAATAGCGGGGAAACTGGTGAAAATTAAACTGCATTATGAAACAAAAGTTAACGATTGCTCTGACGCACACAAATATCTTCTCTCCATTCCAACCTAGTGTGGCATTCAGTGATTCATTTGTTTATCTGATTTAAATTACTTGAAAATATTTTCGAAATGCGTATGATTTTACGTTCTCTTTGAATCTGCAATGGCATAGGTCTAGCTTAATATTTAATCTACAGGCAAAATTTCATATTAGGAATTATACATTAAATCGTCACAAAATGTATACCAATAATTTTTGGCATTAAAAAGAAGGAATTAGAAATGACAGCATAGCAATATTTCTTCCCAATAAAACTTTGTGTTTTATGTAACTGCATATCATAGTTTCTAATTAGTGGCACGTATACTGTTCCACAAACCTCGGCTAAAGTGGTATTGCATAATTATATAGCCATTGTAACCCCTGCAGATGTAAAGTGCGGACTGCAGTTATTGGTTTCATACCAATTTATTGAATATTTACAACTGTAATAATTGTAAATAGTTCTTCTGCTCTGAATGTTGACGTGTTTTGAGATAATTTGTGGTATTATTTGTTAGGACTGATGATTGTGACGTGACATAAATGCAATGCAATTCGTAATGATAAGCAGTGAAAGCTTACAGTTAGCGACTAGATATTGCTGAGAATTCCACCTCGGCGGAACTGACTAGTCATACTCTAATAAATACAGTTCGTTGTTTCCCGTTTTGGTACTTTGTAAGTTTGTAGCGTTTGCGTTGGAAATGTTAGACTGTACGTCAAAGATTATAAGCTTTGTGAGTCGATGTTTATTATTATGTTCTTCATACATCACATTCAATTAAGATGTATGCTACGGAATTTTGTATTCTGTTAAATCTGTAAATTTTTACGTTGTCTGTAGAAGAAATTAAAGATGAATATAAACTTCATTATTCTCTACTAGACCTATAATAAAATGAATAAAATAATCAATCGACAATGAGATTTACAAATCCAGGAATTGAGTAAAATGCTACGTTGGCATAACATCAATCAATCGTTTCAACACTATAAACAGCTTAACTATGTATTTATTTATTCACAACTTAACTATACATACAACAGAATCCGCATAATCTTATGAATAAATGAAAGTTGTTTCATTATTATCATTTCTGCAACACTTGAAGAAAATGTTCAAACTTTACAGGTAACATCTCTAGAGATATTACTAATTAGACATATTAAATAATAATATATGTAGTTGCGAGGATAAAGAGCTCAGAAAAATTATAAAATTAACTTATTTTTTCAAGAAAGGATGGGGAATTGAGAGACGACAGTTACTTGCACCTATACTCCTTCGTAATGTTAACACAATGTGTGCATTCCACTTTACAACACCAGGTGAAAGTGCAGTTGCAGTAGTGTTTCTTTTCCAGCTCAATAAATTCATATTTTCGGCTGCAACACAAGATATCGCATGACTCCTCTCCGTCTCGCACATTCTGACATGGTCGTTTTGCTGTCCCCACTGCCCCTGCAATTACAGCAAATTTTAAGTTTCCGTGAATGCTATTTGATAACTAAAGCAACACCATCGTATGGGATATATCGTTTGTGGCCTCAGACAACCTTACGCGAACTTACCATATGTAGGATCGATTCTACAGTAGTTCGGAGACTTTTCATAGTAGATCAGGTCGTGTCGACTTGGCCGCTTCTGATACTGCTGGATAGGAATCATTCTTCCTGAGGGCTTGTAAGTTATTTCAACAGCGGAGTCGTATTTCTCCCGAAGTGTGTTTCCAATCACTCTGAAGCTTGGTAACGTTCTCCAACAGGTTTGCAGGGAACAAGAGCCGCTTAAACCGTGACATCGGCAAATTTTTATCATGGACTTTCGAACCGCCTGTGAATAAGAAGTCATTTCACAAGATTATATTAGCTGCATATTCGTTTAAAATTAGTTGCAACCGTTTGCATTAAAACGAGCTTCGGGACTTACAGCACGGCCAACACGATTGTTGTGCAAAGTTATTTTAGCTTTTCCATCGGAGAGCTTCATTTCTGGTGCGTCAACGAATCTTTTTACAAAGTTTGTGCTGTATTTGACAACTTGGTCACATCCTTCCCAATGGAAAATCCCTTCGTCTTTTGTGCCATGGGTTCGCTTTTCCTATTGATTTTTTAGATTGAATACGACAGGATTTTAGCATATTTATGTATGCATTGCTGGCAAGGCTATTAAAAGTTAATCTATCAAACTTTACTGCAATTGCGTGATTAAAACTAAATTGAATTCCGTATTCGAGTTATTGAATTGTCTCATTTGCCCCATCATCGTAGATTTTCTTTGAACGCGACAAAACTGATTAAGAATATTACGCATTTTAATTTTACTGCTCTTTTATGAACTAAATGGAAATCTCGAGCAATGACGTGTTTAAGAAAAAGCTAGAAATTATTATGAGAGTTGACAGAACATTAACGTCAGCAAAAGCAGACATATTATAATATTATGGTTGGGGTTTGTTGTTAGCAAGCTCTGACTTAGCAGGAAAGCCCTTTCTGGGGCAACGTAAGAAAGAATCAGTTTTGCTAAGGTAATGAACTTGTGGCAGATAAGGACTCACCGGATATTCAGCCGAGCATCCACATTTTGGATGACCTTTTGA
>Ga0194135_10000826_pt1 | contig 18130 bp, 16 predicted proteins | sample LitLau_LLRF_2013_FD_134024 | JGI IMG/M metagenome (GOLD analysis project Ga0194135, IMG submission 134024) | Freshwater sediment microbial communities in response to fracking from North America - Little Laurel Run_MetaG_LLRF_2013 (version 2) | ecosystem: Environmental > Aquatic > Freshwater >...
ACATCGGATATTGCGTCTCCTGTCTTTCACTTCCTCCTTTATTGTTGTTTCTTAACAAGCTACACCACACGAAATGGATAGTAGCAAGTATTTCTATTTGTATAAATATTCTATTCCTTAGTCAGTGATCAATAGAGTTGCAATAGGTCTGGAATAAAATTATCACATGAGGTTTTAAAACGAATCAATAGTACAAAAGCTCATTCAACTTGTTTGTTTTGTATAAGTGACCAGAACTTAAATAGTGTATTGAAGCAACATGCAAACATGAAATGTGAGCATTTGTTAAGTTCAACTTGTCACAAAGTTTCATTTAAGTGTGGAGAGAAAGTTGTAGGCTGTGTATATTGATGTGAAAGCTTAATGATAGGTTTGGAGAAACAGATTCCTGTCACATTAATCTTGAGTAGATCGTTCGGTTAAGAGAAGAAAGGGAAAGGAAGCAATATGTAAGCACACACGGGAATAGTTTGGAATGAAAGGGGAAGGTAGTAGCAACAAAGTACTGGTGACTAAAACACATGAAATTAAACCTAGCGCACCTGGTCAGTTCTACAAAGGACACGACACTATTAACCGAGTTGTAATTTCACGCATAGCAATTTAGAGAAATAGAAGGCTGATGACGAGATAAAGTTTTCATTGCAATGTCGACAAAACTATATTATAGAGGAATACTGATTACATAGCTTGCAGTTTTTTTAATTCAAAGAGCATACAATAAGGATTATATGCTGATTTCATGTTGCAAATTTTGTAATGAGGAATCGGTACAATAATTTGGGGCTGTAATTCTAAAGTAAGTATGAAAGGTTGTAAAGAGTTCGGGAGTTCATAAACGGAAAGTTTTCGCACGATTAAGTTAAAGACACCAAAGAAATTGCTAATGATACTATAGTTTCGTGGATTCCTACTTGAAGTCTGCAATTGCAACTACGAAATGCACAAGTAATGATCTCATAAGAAGTTAAACTGATTGGAATCCATTTTACATTACAGGCTAAATTTTTTGTAGCTTCTAAAATAATAATCCAGTAATCCGGTCCTGAAAAATGAACGTTGGTCGTAGTCTTTCGGATAGTAGTACAGATGCAAACTTATTGCTCACTCCCGAAGATTCATCTGATAGACCACCGAAAGATGACGATAAAGAAAACCTTTTAAAAGAAGCTTCTGGATTAGTTGAGTTGTCACAGGTAGAATCAATTTGTTTTATGTAAACTGTAAACGAATGTGGTATCAATAATTTTCACGAATTCCGCTTACAGGCACTGAGGTTCACATCTGATGACAAGCCGGACGCAAAAACTGAGAATGTAATGGAAATAGAGAATGACAACTAGTTGAATTTGATAAATTCTGTAATATTGTACGTAGTACTAATTATACGCTTCTCCCATCAGATGCTTGATAAGAGTGGACCAAGAAAAGAATCAAAGTACAAAACGAAAGAGCATTGTCCAATTAATCCAGAACTTAATATGAATTCTCAAATTTGGAGCGTGAAATCAATTGCAGATCCTGTGGAAGGACATGAACTCGAAGCTTCGACCGAAGTGGATAATCCTATCAGTATGGGGAAATGTAATGGACATCAATTTTTATGGACACATCTTGTTCCTTTTTAAACTTTCTATTTTGTTGCAGTTGAAAGAAAGAAATCTCCACTTAAAATTTCTCAGGCGGATGCTAATTATCCTGAACGGAGTTTCCTGAACAAGAGTGAAGACTTGCACAATTACATGTTGTCAAATAGCCCAGAAGACATAAGCATGATATCAAATCAAGTTCCGAAAGAGGATGAAGTCCCTTCGTGTTCGAAAATAGTGAAGAAGACCTCTCGAGACATTATTGTCGGGGAAATAGTTGAAAATCTGCTACAAGTTTCTTCAAGCAAACATGATCCTGATAAAAATTCAAGTGAGAATGAAGAATTCGATTTTGATAGTCAAGTTACCGAAGTGGAGGAAGAATACTTTCGTAAGGAGTCGAAGAATGAAGTGACGAACATAACACAAGTAGAACCCACAGTTCATGCGTCGGGACGAACAATTTTTAGGCAACATCCTCGAAGAAGTGGATTGTTCAAGAAGACATTTGCACATTTACTTCCTAAAACAATACTGCTCACCAAAACAAATTTTACAAAGTAATTAAAATCTTAATTATTATTCGGAAAAAGGTTAATTTAAATTCCACAATAAACGGTAATGTGACGGTGACGGCAAAGTAATAGCCTCCAATTGACATTCGAATTGTACGAAGAGCATAGTTATTTAGTATCTTAATTATTTCCCCATCCGTTGCACGGACCATTCTTTCTGGCAAAGTGGGCATCTACGATTTTGTTGGACCCAGTGGGACATGCAGCAATGATGAAATGAGTGATTACATTCACCCCATACGACAACGCAGTCCGCTTGTTTTCCATTTGCTTGCTTGTTAGCATCCCCCTGACATCGAAGACAAGCATCTGAAACAAAAAGTCAAATGCATTACTTTCAAGTGTTCATTTAATCAGTTCCAATAATAATGTTTTTAATTGCAAGAAACATTTTATAAGACTCATTTTGTAATTTATTCAGTTGCAGTTTGTAGAAGTATTTCAAAATATTCTAGTGAGATGTAAAGTTGAGTTAGTTTAAACTGGCTTAATGGCTTGATCATCATACTCTGTCCATAACCTTTCCCTTCCCTCACTTAACAATTTATTGCTTCGTAGATAAGAATGATTGATTTGTTTCAACAGCAATAAAATATTATACAGACAAACCTAAACCTAATTTCGTCATTGACATATTCGCTACCAATGCTGAAACTATGTAAATTATTGTAAGTTGTGAATGTATGATTAACCCACCCTGCCAATTTGTCTTTAGTTGCAAAATTTGGATTGCTGTATCGTTCTTGTAGACAGAACTGGGCAAAACTCATGCGAGTGCACAAGTTTGAGATGTTACATATTATTTGATATGAAGAGGTCATAATCTCTACCTACTTGAACCAATATAAAAATCAGGGCAATCAAGCCCATTTAAGCAAATATTACATATCAGAGATTACATGTATGAGAAATGTGCAGAGAAACGTGACTCTTGACATGAAACAAAGAGAAACAAGTGTCATTGGAAAGTATTAACGGCAAATACAAAGATGTATTTTCAAAGCCCATGCATGCAGAGTTTAACTTTTAACTTTTTCGAGAGCAATGAAAGACTTGTCTCCTGTCTCATTATTGTCATCACTCTTGTCCAGGAAAACTAGAATCTCCAATTTATATTTCTTTCAACTCAATTTCAAGATCTTCATCCTCCATGGTACAACACCGTAGAACTCTCTCTGGGTGGCACAACTACTTCATAATTTGGGCTTTTGAAACAAATTGCAATAGCAGGTCTTTACTCTTGTATTCACCACACAGGAGACTATATATGATTTATACATTTTACTATGATTTTTGGTTGAATGAATTCTATAGAACCTGCATTTATAAAATAGGACTCTCTGGTGTCATGATATATAGTTTAAAAGATTAAACATTAATTTATCGAACCAAATGTCAAAATCAATATTACTGTTGACATTTGAAGATAACCTAAACATAACACGAACATACTTTTATCTACTTCAACATGGATAATGCAGCCGTCTAAAAATGGTCTGCATTGAAATACGGGTATGAATCGCACCCTGCCCTCCAATGCAGCTTAAAGTTCCACACTTTTACATCTAATCTAGAAAATATATTATTGGACAATGATGACACATAAATAAGCATATTTATACATTATTACATATAAGTTCGATAATATCTTCATACTATAACCATTCAATAGCTGCAGAATAATTATTAATTTAATCACCATCACTCTTTTGTGCATGTTCATGTCAAAATGAATGCAACACCGTTAGATCTTGAGTAAAACGATGTAATGCGTGCATTGAAATCGCACATTTAACTTGCACCATGATAACAACACAGTCAACAGTGGATCGAGCATGAACCTTTTTTGATAGGGACAGACCAAAATCCAAAGGCTGCCTGACTGCCTACCAAACCAGCAATTAAATGGAAAAGATAGCCTTCCAAAATGACACACGATATCAAATTTTACGCAGAAACACGAACATCTCAATCCGCCCCTTAAGGACTATATAACGTTCTAAAGCTTAATGAATTGTATTTAGATCAGGGTCCATCCACCTCAATTATGGGATCCACCTCAAAGAACTATAAAAATTGAACTTCCGGACTCCTTACAGACTAAAATTATTATTGAGCTACACACATTCATGAGCGTTTAGATCATTTTGGTCAACGCTCCAATTACAATCAGCAGAAATGAAAGTGACATATTATTAATTAACTGCGCTTCTGTACAGTATTGGATAGGTGCAGCATTGACCCGGAGTCATGCAATTAATGAAGATGACGCAATACATTGCTCGAACTGTTTGCCTCGGAGTAGAAATCTACAAGTGTTGAGTATTTCGGTGAGTCAAATGCAAGTGGAGCAGTACACTTGCCGAAGCTTCGGTGCTCCCACATTTGCCATAAGGTAATTCATTGTAGTTGTGCAAAATGATTTTCAGTCTCAGTCAGGCTGGCCAGACTTTGCCCAAGCCCAAGCGAAACTCACGATCAGCCGTTTTAGGAAGTTTTGCAGGCCTCTGCAAGCTTGGCTTGAGCATATCGCTATCATGAAGACAGCAGCAGGAGTCCAGCTACTCTCCATGTATTTTGGAGCACTCGAGGTCTAAAAGGAATATTAGAGGTTCTACGCTTACACCACAATATCTATATGCTTTCGAATCGGAATACAATTTATAAAAGACAGAGGCTTGCTCTAGTTCCTTGTCATTTCTTCCTCACCATCCGTTCCACACAGTCCTCCTTTCTCCAGAAAACTCCTCGTGCTCATTCTACGCTATATATTCTACTTTTGGGTTTACAATCTTTTACCACTTTTGATAAGACATTTCATCTTCATCATATCTATTGCATACAAAAGATCAATTCATCTCATCTGAAGTCAACTTCATCAATTGAAGAAGGTAATCAGCTTGAATTTTAAATCAATTCGTGAACTATTTTTAGGTAGAGACACTTCTGTGTCTAGTGCTTGCTTACAAAATTGTTGGCCTTATCTGTAGAGTCTTTAAGCAATCAGATCGTTTAGTTCCTTTGATAAGATAAAACTTCCTCAATTAAAAAAACAGCAGTACGGTTTCAGTAGAGTTGCATCCTTTTGTAAGCAAAATCATTCCCATGAGTTTGATTAGGTAACCTGATCCAGTCAGACGGAGTAAACATGTCATTTATAAGTTCACGTCATTGCAGTTTTTGTATGGAGAAGGAGAAAGTGCATTTTGTCTTTGCCAACAAACGTATTTATACTTTAACTACCAACGCAGTTTGATACTCACGAGAATGCACCTTCAAAAACACGTGTACACATCTTACAAATCAAACATGCTACAGTGTAATCCTACACGAACCTTCTATTCGATTTCGAGGGATGATCACGTGAAAGCCTATGACCTCAGAAACAACAGGAGAGACCGGATATAACCAGTTTCAGAAATAGTAGCCAACACATATGAATAGCAGAAAGGCAGACATGAGAATTAAGTGTTAGGTTTCATCATTCACCGTGCATACCTTTTACTTCGTTGTGCTTTTACTCAATGCATCATCCCACAACTCCATACGATGTAGCTTTCCTCAGTTCCACTCCATATATACACACACTTTGAGCAAACTCCGAAGAATGTTGCCCGATTTCGGGAAGCCCTGAAAACCCGTCTTCCATTACAGGCCACGAAGTGGCTTCGTGATGACCTCCTTTTTCGTCTTAGCAAGAGCTGCCAAGTCGCTCTGCTTTGTTACTCACAAAATAATAAGGTTCTTCTTTACCAAGCAGTTTTGATTTACAGCTCTGCATTTTGCAATAATTATGCTACTAAAATCATCATAGTAAGACCCGAGATGTCATGAGGTCAGGAGCTGATTGTACATCTCTGTCTCAAAACTATAAAGCATTCATTCAAAAGTAAAACATTCGAACACTTTAGATGCAATAACAAATAAAAATTTCGCAATGACATTTCCTTGTCACTCTTTATATTCTTGAAACCCCAAAACTTTAACTGTCTTCGTTTAATTTAACGTAGCATGGACGATTCACAAATTCTGTTCCGATAGACTGGATTAAATGATTAAACCCTAAATTACGCATGCACTGCAATTATGTCAGAGAAGTATCAACGACTTTTATTCACGTCTTTTCCTATCTTATCTACACATAACCCTGAATTTTATGCTTTATTGCCATTCTCACTTACACCAAAAACTGTCTCTTATTTCGCTGATCAGGGTGATTACAACGCGTTGACCCACTTTCACTGATTTTTTATTGAATTTTTTAGTTTGTCTTGTTGTTTCGGTTTTTCAATGACACGTTCACTGCTTAAGCGCAAATGATCACTATAACGTAAGATAAAACAGCCTTGTAATCACCCGATCCGATTTCCCACTCATTCCTTCAACAATTATTAGTTATCAATGGAAGTGAAGCCAAAAACCTAATTCATGAATCGCAATTATTCTACACGTGTGACCCTGAAGGAAACTACAATGTTTTCACTCGAAGTGAAAACAACACACGTATCACTAACTCGACATCCGTAGCCAATAATTTAATCCAGTCAGTCTAATCACTGAACGTCATTTGGTTTCCAAACACAACTACGTGTTACATGTCATTATAGTATGACTAGGGAATGTTCAAAATGTATCGCATTACGTGAAGGTCACCAATGTAGACTAGACAAGCTCAAACTCTTAAATACCAACCGAACCAGACTGCTTCAAGGCCCCTTCAACCCAACTCTCTTCTATTCATCGCAATCGATCTTTATGCTTCTTTCACTCATCAAGCATTGACGCTATTGCACATTGCTTGCACATTGCTTTCCAAACAGGAAATAGGTTAAAAAAGAAATAGGAATTTGAGGCATAAAATATGTAATGTAACGCCTCTGCCCTAGCCCTTCACCTTTATAATCTGACAGTTGTATGAGTTATTTAACATCTATCATGTGATTGATACTTCATCTGATGAAATGTGGATAGCTCCTGTAAAAACCTTTTATGATACAGCTAACAATTCCCAACTTTTATAATTGCAGGGATTAATACTTAAGAAGCACGAGAAAAAGAAGACTGCAATTAAGTTCTCTAGATTGCTGCTTACTGGAGGGATATCTACTAGAACCACATCAATCCAGTTCATCTTGATTTTCTTGGTCTCGCCTCTCGCTTCGTCCAATCACAACGTGACCAGGTACTTAATTCACCTGTTACATCCTTATATCTTATCGATGAGCTAGGATCCCTTTCAACGTAGCATCCTGTTCTGAAAGAAGGGGCTGAGTAAATATCTTTTTACTAACATTGCAGTGATAACAAAGGAAGATTGAAGAGCGATTAATCCTAAAGAGTACCTCACCAAAATGTGGAGCTTTGCACATGCAATGCGATTACGATAATCATAACATTCACGGATACTAGCAGAATTTGAATCGACGCCAGTTTATCTAACCTTTGAGCTGCAACTGCACGCAGTCGGGTGTTGGATAAAACTTTCATTCAGTATCAATAAGCATTTTCTGCTGCACAAGAGAAGCAGACATAGGAAGAATCAGTTTATTATCATGTCGCCCCATCCCAGCAATTTCCAAGAGACGACCCAGGAGGTTGTCCCTGCAGTGGAAACCGAAACTGCAGTTACAATCGAATCGGAATCCCTTATTGTACCCCCATCGCCATCAATCTCATCTGAAGAAATCTCAGAAACCGATGACGCTGGCTCTGGCACTTGCACTCCGGTCATTCAAGAAAATGAAAAGTCGATTACTTCCACTACCGGACTTCTAACTTCAGACATTCTATCCACTATCGTTTTGGAACCTCGATTAGATCAGGATGAGAAAAAAACTAAAATTCACCCTGAAGATCTCCCGATTATACCAGCACAAACTGTCAAATCTTCGTCGCTTGCACCTCAGGTATTCTTTTTACTTATCATAAAAACATTCTTTTCGTAACGATTACTCGAAGTAACCTCTGACCTGCGAATATGCCGACTCCAACTAGTACAATCTGCTTGAGTTAAATCATAGTTGTCTCTGACGTAATTGAATGTACAAACTCATTGAACACGCTGGAATCTTAAAGAATGTGACGCCAACATAAAGTTGGAGATTAAGCAATGTAGTTTGGTAGTAGTAGTCCCTGAGAAATTCAACATTAATTTTTCTATGAATATGCTTCCTACATACATTGACAATCAAGCGCGGCTCTCTTTGCTCTATTTCTTATCTCATTAATCACAAGTAGTGACTTTTATTCAGTTACATATATTCTGCTTTCGATCATCAACCTGTAAATATATGTAGAATGAACAATGCCAATTAAGCTGGATAAAAAAATCACTTGTCCCCATTATTAGTAGTTTTGGTGAAGGATTTCCAGTTCCATGCATTCATGCAGCTCATACACTGCATTTAAACGTAGAGGCGAACGGTTATATGTACATGGTCACTTTCTTATCTACTTCATAATCTTATAATAAGCAATTTTAGTACCAGAAAGTCGTGATTATATTGATTATTGTAATTTTCCTACCTCCGTTCTACCACAAGCTATTTAATAATGATAACACTACAATGTGCATCGTCTAATTTTTTCGGAATGAAGTAATTGTTTCGATTTTATCGTATTATTGCAAAAACCCAAGAGCCAATCAGAATCCACAGTGCATGACACACCTCCAGTGTTTTAAGGCTAACGTCATGCAAACATACTTTTATTATATAAAACTCAAACTAATATATTCACCAATGCATCTATAGCCTCCATTGCAAGTAATTTTAATACAAATATTTCGTGATATATAACCTCCAATCAATCATAATTGGGATTCAGGAATCAGTAAGCTATCGTCATAAGAATGAACGTAGCCTTGAGCAATTTAATATTCAAATTTTCACTGGATAAATAGTAGCTCAGGCATTTTTAAGTGATGAATCCAAGTCATATTCACTGCAATTGCATCTAGTTATGAGTAACAATTAACAGAGTCCAAGAAGCAAACTATATTTATATATATGAGTCTGCTGTCTGCGGTCATGACTTATTGTTAGGATATTGAGATTTCAGAAGCTCAATTGCAGCTTAAAAATCAAAGGCTCTTAATTTATTTAATGAAACATGATTGAGATTTCGTGCTGCGCCCTGGAGCAAAGACACCGTTCAGTTTGACTGAATTACAGAGAGAGCTTTCATCTTTCATCGAGTCTCATTATCACACGTTCAATGAATAGAGCCAATAGTTTATCACTTCTAGTTCTGACTTACAAACGCCTCGGATGAGACGTGAGATTTCATTCCCAGTTCATTCTCCGCAAAGATTATTACTTAACTTATTTTTGTATTAATTTATTAATTTGATCATTCACGATGCAATTAAATCAAGGCATGATGATGTGTGGACGGCCAATCAGAAATAAGTACTAACTCATAGTTAGGAAAACAACCCACTTAACTCTCCACTTTCTTAACATTGACGACATTTGAAATGCGCATGATATGGTATTTCTGAAATGCTTTTAAATGCTTTGGCTTCTATTCCTTTAACAAATTAAGCACCCAGTGATTCTTGAATCTCCACGGCAGTCTGTCGTCGAGTGTCTTCGTCTCTGCATAGACTCTCAGTTTTAGTCAGTTTCATAGCTGGCAAAACTACTCATTTGTATTGCATATTGTTAATCTTCAAAATTCCCAGTGTTCTATTTAGTGTATTTAGAATTAGTTTACAAGTATTTGGTTCATTTATATGAATAAAGATAGATAATAGATAAAGAATAAAACAATCTACAAAATTTGTGGCTGAAAGTGACTCTACACAGTTCGAAACAGTTGAGACTCGAATCAAACTCAAAATGCTCTTAAGATCAGACACTCATTGTAATCTGGAGGTTCCTGTAGGCTTGTTAGCAGGACCTCCTCCAGAACCAGCAAAACCAATTTTCTCTCAGGTACTTGAACCAAAGGGTTCTAACTAAAGTAGTTATGTTTTCCTTTCGATTACATAAGACACGTGCTTTTATAATAGTAGTGCGTGATTACGTACGTGTTATTTGAAACGGATTCACCCAATGCATAGACAACACTGACTCATTTTGTTATTTTCGAAAGGTTTCACGAGTACATTGCCGTATACTACTCAAGACAGACGTTATAAATTTTTGCAGTCTACGAAAAGTATAAGAGTTTGTTAGGTTTAAGATGCTAAGAGAGTATATATAATCTAAAAATACACTTCTTCCCGTGCAAAGACTCGGCTGAACCTATAACCTATCCAGAAAAAAATTCACTTCACTCACAGACAATATGAAGTCATTTTCCATTCATTCAGAACATTTTGAAACAAAAATATACACATGAGATCTAATTTAAATAGTAAAAATGTTCATGCGAAATGAAACAAACTTTGCTGTACGATAATTCTGATATTTAAGTGACTGAATGAAATATAAATGTCAAAGCAGGGTGCGCTGAATATATTTCATTTTAAACTAGTTATGAAACCATTATGTCATTGTCTGTCAATGTATATGGTTTAAGACTAGTGAGACGTGACACCAGTAATGAGGAAATCAATTTAAATGTGATTAATTTGAATCACAGCATATTGAGCTAAATGATAGATCTGTGTTTTTTAAAACTGCTGTAAAAACATGTCTCATTTTTTAACTCTGTTTTCTGTAGCTGTTCGAATTTTAAGTTTATGTTAATATTACTGATGCATCATAGCTTTCGTTCCTAATTTTAATAGGATGATCGACTTGAATGAATGCCTGATTCACATAATTAATAGCTTAGCACAGAGCTAGTAGATAGTTGGAGTCAATTTTTACAAGCGAATATGTAGGGTCAAAGTTTAATCTTCCGTAAAATCTTGACATTGAAATATGATACCAAGTTGCCCGATTCTATAGGTCATGGCCGCCATCGCAGTATCATTAGGCTCTATGATAATCGGATTCGGTTCTGGTTACACCTCCACTGCTCTACCTAGCATGACAGCCGAACACAATTCATCTCTAATTATTGACAAAGATGGACATGAGGTAAGTTCTCAACTGTAAAATCAAGTGCAGCTGACGTAATTAGTAATTGGAAAAGTTGGAAGTACTTAAATCCAAAATTTTAATATGCATTCACAGGCTTCGTGGATTGGAAGTTTGCTACCTCTAGGAGCTTTGGTTGGAGGAATAGCTGGAGGATCTCTGGTTGAAATTTTAGGACGAAAAACGACTATTCTGGCTACATCGGTACCTTTCATATTTTGTAAGTCAAAGGTTTCAATATTGATGAGAATGACATTTGATGTTGTGAAGAAAAGCAATAGCAGTAATTGAGACTTTTGGTTTCAGCGTGGTTGTTAATTGCCCTTGCCCGTAACATCTTCATGATCTACATTGCCAGAGCTATCGCTGGTTTCTGCGTTGGAATCGCTTCACTTTCTCTTCCAGTTTATTTGGCTGAAACAGTACAACCAGAAGTCAGAGGAACTCTTGGACTTATGCCTACCACTATTGGAAATTCTGGCATTCTCATTTGTTTCTTTGCTGGGTCTTACATGAATTGGGATACACTGGCCTACTTAGGAGCTATTTTGTCAGTTCCATTCTTGATTGCTATGTTATACATTCCCGAAACTCCACGGTGGTACATTGCTAAAGGTATGATTTAAACATTTTAATACTAATCTCAAATCTCATTTGTGGACTAGTTATATTACAATGACTCGATTTATTTTGATTAGGGAGAGAAGAAGAAGCTCAGAAATCTCTCCAGTGGCTAAGAGGTTCTAAATCTGACATAAGAACTGAATTTAATGAAATCAAGAATACTCATTTTCTCTCCACAAAATACGCTACCAAAATGAAAGATTTACTGGGAAAGACATACTTGAAGCCACTATTAGCTTCATTAGGACTTATGTTCTTCCAGCAGTTCAGTGGCATCAACGCCGTCATTTTTTACATGGTCTCTATTTTTGAAATGTCTGGATCTTCTGTGGACTCTAATGTATCAACTATTATTGTTGGATTCGTCAACATTGGGGCTACAATTGGGGCTACTCTGCTAATTGACAGAGTTGGTCGCAAAGTGTTGCTCCTGATTTCTGACAGTTTAATGATAGTATGCTTATCTTCATTGGGAACATTTTTCTACCTTAAAGAAAACAGCCCTGAAAGTATCGAAGGATTTGGTTGGATCCCACTTGCATCTTTCATGCTATTCGTAATTGCTTTTTCTCTTGGGTAAGTTCATGAGCTTTAAGAGTTCTGTGCAACTAAGACGTTTAGGTACAATGTTTGATTTCAATTTCAATATTTCTATGTTACACTAGATTTGGACCCATTCCATGGCTAATGATGGGAGAAATATTTCCAGGAAGAATTAGAGGTTCTGCAGCAGCCACAGCTACTGCGTTCAACTGGACATGTACCTTTATTGTCACAAAAACTTTTCCTGAATTCGTAGCGGCATTTGGAGGACACGTTGCATTCTTTTCATTCGCAACTGTATGTGTAGTCGGGATCTTTTTCATAATTTTCTGTGTTCCGGAAACACAAGGAAAGAGTCTTGAAGACATTGAAAAAAATTTGACCCGACCATTCCGCAGAATATCTTCTACAGCTAATCTCAAGCCTCTACCAATGTCTATGTAATTGCTTTTAATAAGAGATTAACTTTTACGTCACAACTCTTTTATATGGTGAAGGCACAAACCTTGTGAATTTCTTTATCTTTACGTTTCGATTTAGATTTTTTACAAACCTAACTATATAGCTATATCATAACTGAAGGACCTTAAGTTTTGAAAACTTGTGTTATACCTTCTGATTTATATAATATTGTTGAAGCTGATGTAATAGCTTACTCGTGATGTATGTAGACATTATATGAACTATATCACTATCAACTATAGCTTATGGTTTTTAAAGTTATGTATACAATCTCTTGAATAATCCATGTGTATCTATCTTGAATACCTATTGACCACTCGCCTACCTAATGAATAAGTAATCTCCAACTTACGTTAAAAGTTTGCTATTTCATTCATTTTAGAGTTCAACAACTTTTCACCGTTATGAAAGTACTCAAAGTATTCAGTTTTTATGAATTCTGTTCAAAGAACAATATCATGGAGCACAAGACTAATTTAATAATTAGCAGGTAACCTCACAAGCGCAAGCGAAATGAATTCAACAATAGTAAACTTTTACAGAAAAGGAGGAGACTGTGTCTGCATAATTTTAACATTAATATGAAACGGAACGGTGAGGAACGTTAAACAGTAAGTGTTGTACACTGCTGTTAAATTAATATATAGTTATATATAATAGTAAGTATTGATATTAGCTAGCAGTAAATTGTAGTTATTTTCTGAATTAATGCCAAATCGAACCCGAAAAAGTCGACATTTTAGCCATTTTTGCTGAATAAATAAATTAAAATTCGGGTCTTCATGATAAATTTTTTTAAGCTGTTCATGATTTCAACGCATTTCAGCTCTATCGAACACTACAATACAACTTGGTGTCCATCACTAGTAGCACGGCCAAATAATTTCATGTTCGCGACAACCATTGCTTCTTCCCCTCATGACTTCAACCAAAATTAAGCACAAATGACACAAAACTTCTTGGTAGATATTGAATAAAGAAAGTACCACAAGATTGTCTTACCCATAACTTGAACTCTGCAAATGGCACAGGTGTCACATTCGACATCCCAAGACCACATCGCCACAGCATTCCATTTTTTGAGAGTGAACATCTTCTCATTCTTGTTTGCATCCAGCTCTGCTCCACTTAAGTCCATGTCCTCCACTCCATCAGCACCTGCAGCGTTTGACATCTTCACAGATTCAGTGTACCTATTCACAAATATACTGCTCAGTGAATGGGCAAGTATAATTGTAAAATTACTGCAGGCAAAGTAATATCAAGTAAGATTTAGTTAATACTACCTTTGTAGTCTTACCTTCACGTTTCAGCGGTCCACTCTCACTTTTATTATCCCACGACAATTGACTCTCCACAACTTCTTTCCACCCAAAAATCCAGCTAAAATTGACTCAAATTAAGTAGTATCTGAACATCAGCGTGTATTGTTGTAACTTCCGTCGTTAGTATACTTCCGAGTTAAAGATAACAACAATGAGGTTGACAATTGACAATGAACTTGAGTGAACTCCTCTTTAAAAGTAAAAGCTAGAAATATTTCCAATCAAATTGAACTCATCTGAACTCCCATACAGCGAGAGCCCGCGAAGAGAGATTCAAAACCAGTAAACACGGACTTGTCAACAATCGGGTCAAAACAAATCAACAGCAACCTGAGCTATATTATTTATATCATTATATATATCATTTGATCAATTGTAATTAAGTAATTATTCAGTTAGTAACATGACCAACAACAAGTAATTGCACAGTTAATTAATTTCAATCATTAGTTAAGCATGGGATCTCAGCACAGCACAGTAAATCGAACGCAATCATTAGACGTACCTAGGTCGACTAGTCAAACGATTTCTAACGGAAATGAGCCGGGGTCGACGAGTGCTGTGGTCTCAGGTACGCGCATGGTGTCGTCAGGTTATTCGTTATATTGTGATTCTGAAGTTGAATTTTGAAGTTAGCAGTACTCTTATTGAATTTATTTATATATAGGTGGTCTTGACGGAACACTGGCTCAAAATGAACGTCCACGAACAGCTCAAAGAAGCCAGAGTACAATGGTGGTTGTCAACAAAATGACGCAGCCAGCTATTATGAAAGTAGAAGATGATCCATTGTTTAAGAAGTGGCAGGACTTGCCTGCATTTTTACCTCTCATGTATGAAGCAGAAAATAATACGAGATTATTTGGAAACAAAGCATTACAAGAAATTCGGAGTAAAATTGATCCGACATCTTTCATCCAGATTGTAAGACTGTACGAGGAAAAGTTAAGAAGACATGCGGAATCAGTTAACAGTGAGCAACGTCGATTAGCCAGGTGTATCAGAGAAATCGATCATAGTTCTTCCAGGATTTATAAATCTGTGAATGATAGAGACAGAAAGTTTACGAGGGCAGTAGGAAAATTTCAAAAGCTAAATGATGTGAGTCATGCTTTGTCCAAGTGCCAAATGGTTATGTATGAGTGTGAACAGCATGTCCAGATATTGAATGGACTACTTCCTTTCGAAGATCGTCTTGAACCATACGAACCATTTCTAAAGATAGATAGATGATCTTTTCTTGATATCTTCGTTGACATACTATTTGTAAATGATTACGTACATTGTGATTATAATAATTCTGGCTTATTACCCATGTGCCTTAACTTCGGCTAATAATGCGTTAAAATTCTACTAGCAAATTTTTGCCCGATACTGTGATCGATAATAAACATAAATAAAAGTAACTTTAAAGTAGATGGATCAGTAATTTTTACATTTATTTGAGGTTAATACGTACAATCTGGAATAATGATTATTTTAAGTTCACTCACTGAAAAATGCAAACAATTTGTCTTGATTGAAAGACACGATATAATTAAACAACACAAAATTGGTAACGTAGTATAAAAGATAAAAAAAGCTGCAGTCAAGAGTCTTACTTTTTCTAACACTAACATAGGGATAACTTAGATTTAAACTTATATCACAAAGTGTATGTTTAGCTGTATCGACTATTAACAGCATAGCTTTGCATTACAGCTCAAATGACCAACAACCATGATTTTTTAATTCAAATTGTGTTCAACTTGTTAGGGTCTAGCAATCCCTATGATTTTTTTAGTTCTTTACTATGTGAGCATCAATTTACTCAGAAGATTAAGTTTAAGGGATTGGTTTTACTACAACACTAAAACTTGGATATTTTTTATCTCATGATGATGAAACTTCACCGACGTAACTGACCATTGTATAAATTACGAAAGTGGCCGGCTAGCATTCCTCCAAGAATCTGACAAATGGCAATAAAGAAAGAGTTCGGTACACGCTTATATCTTTGGTAAAACCCAAAAACTTCTACGCATACCAATTAATATAAAATCATTATAACGCTTGGATGTCCCAAAAAGAAGGGACGCAATAAAATGCAGTCTAAAAGACAAGCTCAAGCTAAGACTAGAGTCAGTTTGCACTTGTTAACTACTGTAAATGCAAGTAGCTGTTCAAACTTAAGTAAACATGAATTTGGAAATGTGTAACGTCTAATTTTTCAAGTGCAGTGTTCCAATGAAGTGCAACATCACCAAACCAATAGAGTCAGCTCCGTAAAACCGAAACCCCAAAAAATCTACAGAAGAGATTTCTACAAGAATGCAGATGGATTCCCATTGAAATGCGGATTTTTGGTATTTCGATATCGCACCGTGAGCCAAATCCCAATAAACTACAATTAATTAACGCACAATATTTAAACCATTTCAGCAAATATTCGTTTTCATGAATTCTTCTAAAAACCTCAGATGTTAGCTATATTAAATATTTATATTCTTACCTCAGTAAAACTAAAGAACAATGAGACACCACCGGTAACTCGAAAGGCCTGCTCAATCACAGATTCCAGAACTTCATCGCAACTATCGCATCTACATTTTGTTTGATGACCCGTGCAACATTCTTCCGCTATCCCACTTGAATGCTTACACTCTGGGTCCATACAGGCATCCTAGTGGTCAACAAAAATTCAACCAATACTTGAAATCAGCAGACAGGGCTTAGTTTGCTAATTCAAATTCGCCAGAGCTATTAACTTACGATAGCATTGCAAGTCGGATGTCCCATGGAATCAGTAGCATTTAATCGATCCAAGTAGTTTTTGAATCCACAACATGAGTAGTAGTTTTGGACATGCTTTTTACTTTCGAAGTTAACGGAAGACCACCCTTGCAACGCTAAGCTTTCTGACGTGTCTTTTGAAACTGCAAGGCAGGCACAGGCGATGCTAAACTGAATAATAAAGAGGACAAACAGCACCACCATATAGAAGAACAACAAAACTTGATGATGCTTCAAAGTCGCGTATATTCCTCCAACGCTAACTACAAGGAGAAAAACTCCACAAGCAATCACTCCTCCAATTATTGGTAGGCTGGAAACTTGGTTCGATGTCATCCAATGTGCTCCCAGAGCAATCAAAGTGATCCCTACGGTCTGAAAAGTTATATAAATTAAACATTTAAATACTACTGAACCTCTGAAACTCTATTACTAAAATTCTGTCATAATATAATGAACACTTACGATGTAAAATACATTCAGTACAATTAAAGAGTTCCTGGAGCACTGGAATCCACCCATTTCAGCGTATTAGCTTAGTATTGACCTAACCAGCAACTTTTCCGTATTAAATCTCGTCCAACTATCACCTTTAAAAATACATGACCATCTTAATCGTTTCCCTAAACTCTCCGCGATATCTTTTCGACTCATATTACTGCAACTTACCACTCAGTACTTGTATAATAATTCGCTCAGGGACCCCTAATAGTCTTCTTCCTCGTCCTTATCCTCCCTAAAACAATAAAACAAACAGATAACGCGAATGTACAGAAAACCAAACAAAACACAGCCTGAAAACTGATCCCAAAAATATTACTATACTACCAACTCTCATCATCACTCAACTTATAAAAATTGTGACACAAAACATGGTCTCTAATACTTACCTTACCTTTGTTACTACTTTTCGGATGAAGTGTTTTTGTTGACAGACAGATTGATGCAAAACGTGTCGTATTTCTTTGGAACTTCGATTGATCACAGAGGAATACTTTCAAAGAGAGAGTCTAAGAAGAAGAAGTAGCAGCGGTGTTGGTGGAACTAGAGAAGACTCTTTTCTGACAAAAGAAATAGAGGAAGAAGTGGTCAAGGCCGAGACTCGAGAGATTAATAATAAGAAGAACGTGAAAGAGGAGAAATGCTTGCGAGTTGTTGTTGTGTTCACCTGACCGATGAATTGCACATTCGCGTAACAAGAACAACAC
>Ga0194135_10000827_pt1 | contig 18129 bp, 18 predicted proteins | sample LitLau_LLRF_2013_FD_134024 | JGI IMG/M metagenome (GOLD analysis project Ga0194135, IMG submission 134024) | Freshwater sediment microbial communities in response to fracking from North America - Little Laurel Run_MetaG_LLRF_2013 (version 2) | ecosystem: Environmental > Aquatic > Freshwater >...
GGGTTAACAGATAGGAGATTGCAGTACTCCTCTCTTCCGCTAGGGCGACAGTAACACTGGTATACCTCCCCGTTAAGTTACTAATTTACAAATGTATATTTTTATGAAGTGAAAATTGTGGAGGATCGAGAGTTTTCGGCTCGGAATACGTGGTCCTTATTCCAATTTGTAAAACTGTCTGACCTTGACTTCCGTGGGAACCGGCTCCTCTGCAATGATACTCTCCGAATTCAGTGCACACTTTGGAGAAGGAAAGGTGAAGTGAGTCACTTGACTGTTCGTCCGGATCAAATTCCGACTAAAGCCAAAGAACGAGAATTGCTCAGCCTTCGTGATACTGTGAATTCATTCAAACAACTCTTGACCGATGAGAAATTTGCGGATCTAGATATCCTCACGCCGACGAAGACATTTAAAGCCCACAAGCTGGTTCTTTGTGGTAAAAACCATTTCTTACACACGCTTCAATCCATTTTATTAATGTTGGTTGTATTTGCTTGTTTTACGGCTTGAGTAGCCCGAAGCGATGTGTTTGCAGCAATGCTCACAGGCCCCATGCTCGAGAATAGGCAAGATTCTATCCAGATTGTGGATTTTGACGACAATGCTATCCAAGGGATGTTGGAATATTTATACTCGGGGGAAGTGCTGAATCTGGAAGAAACGGCTGGAGAATTACTCAAGATTGCGGAAAAGTATAATCTGCCAGGTTTGAAGACACTGTCAGAAGATTCACTCACTGGAAATATTACAGTAGAAAATGCTTGTCACCACCTTGCTCTCGCACACGTTTACAATGTATCAAAATTGATGAAAAGTGTTCACAAGTTTATTAGCGTGTAAGTTGAAGGACGAAGTTGAAACAGAATAACTCGTGAAATATATCTAATTACTTTGTTATCCTTTTGTTTTAGCCGTTCTGATGAAATCAGCAAGACCCCTGGATTTGAGAACTTCGCCAAGGTGTATCCCGATCTCGCTTTTGAAGTCTTCCTCAAACGTTGACAAAATGATAACCACTAACATCCAACATCTATGCCAAAAATAGCTACTATTAACTAACAATGAATCCAATTGTGAAGCTGAACGTCAAAGATGGTTGATTCTTTTCATGTTTAGAGGATTCCGTCGTTCCTTTCTGAGGAAGGCATTGTATTTAGACACAAATTGGACGACGATAACCAATTTACAAAGAGGTTGGAACAAAATTGAAAAGTAATCCTCCTCCAGTACAAACTGTCCCAGTTACATGGCAGTCTAGATTAAATGATTAAAAGTGAAAAGGAAAAAACATTAATTTAATGTGTGGCTAATGGCATGTTGATGTTTTACCTATTTTTAACGTCCTCATCTCATTGTCTTTTAATCTGAATTTAGTCTTTTGGGATATTTAGGATATTGGGGATTCAAATGTGATGTACAGCTTAACTATTTAGATCGTTGCTAGCAACCTTCAGCAGTTTGGGAAATCTATGGCTTTAATTTTTACTTTTGGTGGGCTGCATTTAGTAAATTAAATAAATTGATAGAATTGATGGGCTGCATGGCCATGCTCCTTTCGAGGAACAGATGCTGAGTCCGACAAGGAGGCGTCATAGCCTGAAGCTAATAGCTTTTCAAATTGAAGAACAAAGTATATTTCAAATTATGTCTCTATTGGTTCCATTGATATATAGGTTAAAGACTTTCATTATGGAAATCGTTATTCATCCATATTTACTGATTCTCATGCTGGTTCCCAACATTTTGAATACTCGTATCCACCTTTGCATAGGTTTAGTACATTTTCCAATCCAAGTTTACAAAACCTTTCAAAGAGAAACAAAGTTTCCCAATTTGCAAAGTTAATATTAAGAATCAAGCTAAAAGTAATTGATAGCATTTACAAAATGTATAGCGCAGGGACATGAAAGTACTCCCAGGAATTTTTGATGCTCTCTTTCTGTTTACATCCTTTTGTCCTCGGGGTCATTTTTTTTGGAGTCACCCCATTTACTCTCTGCGGGTATGCATTGGCATGTTTAGTTTCCCCTCCGTACTTACTTACACCCCATTTCCAACGCACAATGCCAAATGCCTGAAAAATAATCCTTGTTCTTCGAGACTTTAAATGCTTCAACCTTGGACTAAGGCGAAAAACAGATCTATCTAATATAGGAAACCTTGCTAATACACAGCAGAGTGATCTTTGCAGAACGTCCAGAATCAGTAGTATTGTGAAATTGGCTGGGACGTCTTCGTGTCAGAATTCGGCAGCACCAATATCCGTTACACATCCTTTGTAAAAGGTATTTCTTATCTTATTTTCTTCAAATTTTGAGATTTTTGTATCATTCATCGTTTTGCGGTTGATACAGCATTCAATCCCAAAGCAAAATGAGCCGAATTGGACTTTTGATTCTGGGTATGGCTTTGTTCGTGGGTGCGGCAGAGAAGCCGTACGCTGGGATGCCGTGTAACGCTGCTGCAGATTGTGGATTTCGTGCTACACTGATGACATGTACAAGTTCAGGCGGGGGATTCACTTGTGGATGTGAAATATTCCGTACTTCTCCGAAGTATCCAGTCACCGTGCCGAGTTTTGACACTTCCGAAAACAAGTGCGTTGTGAAGAAAGGAGACAATTGCAGAATGAGAAATGAAGGGATCGGATGCCAAGCCTCTACGCGTTGTGAGGCACTCCCAGAAGACATGGATGTTGGGGTCTGTGTCAATGGGGCCTCCAGGCGCTTTGTCAGCACCATACTCCCAGTTCCAGTTTTCTGGGCCATTGCCCACTATCTGGTGATGAAATAAAATATTACAATCAAGTAAATTCCTTCTGTTGTGCATTGCATGCATTTTTACCATAATTCACGCTTGTATTCTTACCAAGATTCAACATTATGAATCCAGTCAAACTATAATAAATAAAGTATGAAATGTTTGATGCCCCACACTCAAAGTAAACTAATCAATTCATGCATTTGAATCTTGAAGCGCTTTTCTGTAAAGTAAAGCGACTGTGACGTCGAGGAAGGGCCTTTTTCCTAATCTTAATGCCCCTCGAGTCCTGGGCTAAACCAAAGCAAAGTTTACCAACCAAAATTTGACAGTCTGGATCCACAAGGATTCATTGTATTCTAAGACGCACAATTCATATAAAATGTTTGACCACTGTGAAAATCAGTAAGAAAACATTATTCGCCTTAACTTATTTTGCAAAACTGTTGATTACCGGGAACTATTCAACAAGATTCGAATTGAGAAAGCCAAATTGATCCAATTTTTTAAGGAATTTATATCAAGTTAATCCCATATCTCATTTTATTCAACAACTCGAAGGCATTCATTTGGCTTTGGTGCGCTTATACTAATTAATTTAAATAAAATTTGTATTTAAACTAAGGTGTCAAAGGGAAGTAATGGAGAATTCTCATCTCTACTGGAATGGAGTGAACTAATTCCCGTGTCAGAATTGGAATCATTGTCTTCTGCAACACAACTTTCCTTTTCATTCAAATTTAAAATGGATTCTTGGGTTGAACATGCATCAGACGATCTGAAATCACACCGATTATTTTTTCCTAGTAAAGGATCCCATTGAAGTTTGGTATTCTTCAAATTCGGTGAAAGATTAAAATATTTAGCTGATGAGACGTCAGCCAATGTTTCGAAAGGTTTCGTTGTGGTCAAGTCTGTGAGTTGCTTCTGTAGAACTTGACTTTGGAAATCTGCTGATTGGATTTCTTGTGTTAGCTGAGCTAAACGCTCCTGTTTGAAATGGAGGACCAGATCCAATTCTGATAAACTTTTTTCATTCTTTTGAATCTCGTCATCTTGTTCTTGTGTGATTTCCTTGATGGCATTTAACTCGATTTTAACTTGTTCTAGTCCAATTACATTTTCTGGCAGTGGGGAAGATGGGAGAGGGTGTGGGACTGACGAATATATTTGAGCAATTCCTTCAATTTTGGAACCTAACTTTACAAGCCGGTTTTCTTCTTTTCTTAATTTCTTATTGAGAGCAAGAATCTTTAGAATAAGATCCGCCTCAAGCGTCAGGGAACTCAAACTATTCTTAAGCTTTTCTTCACATGTGGATTCCTCCTTGGAAGAGTCATGAAAAGTTTCAGTAGGAATTTGAAGTTGCTTCTTCCCAATTGGATTCTGTTCGCCTTCTGGATTGTGATTGTGAATAGGATTACTGGAAAACGACTTTGATCGAGGATTCGCTTGGTGAGAAAATGTTAATGGAGAAATGGAGGAACTGGACTCAGAATTATCTAAGTAAGCATTGAGCACATAATTTTCTCCCTCTTGAACACTCCGGAAATGATGGACTTTCTCTTCATACTCATGAATCCGTTTTTCCTTGTGACGTAACTTTTTGAGTTGGATTTGTATCGTTTCTCGTTGCTTTAGGACTAATGACAAAAGATCCTCCATTGATTCCACTCTTTGGCTCGGAGTATTCTCCTGTAAATATAAATCCAACCAAATTGAAATTACTCGAAACGATTCTCTGATGCTTGTTAAAATGTGCACTTGCATGGAACGATGCTTGTTGAGATGGTTTCCGGTTCTGTTTCTTGTATTTATGCAGCTTATGGTGGATTATACCGTCTATTGTGGAGGCAGTTGAAGGCGTCGTACTGGAAGGATGTTGATTAGTTTTCTTCAGAATAAAACTGACTTCCCTTTTCTCATCTCCCCAGGCTTTCCAGACTTGAAGGATGAGCTCATTTAGTTCCAGTTTCCGCTCCATCTAAAAGCAGAAAGGTAAAATCAGATGCGTGAAAACGAAAATGGAGCTTGGAACTTTAAAGATGAGAAAGCAGTTCAGTCTCTTTTTTTTTTAATCTCAAAAGAAGGCAACGGCGGATAGAAATTGAAACTTAAGTTTTGTCGTAAAAATCTACGGCTTGTAAAAATCTCCAGCGGGAAGTGTCATCCACGCAATATTGCAAGAATGTGGAATAATTTTAAAATTTATTAAAGAAATTATACAGACAAACTCTTCCCACGGCACGTGGCGTAGCTCCGAAATTAGATTTTACTGCAATGATAATGAATAAAAGCTTGGCGGATTTTCCATAATCTCCTCCGTCGGCCAGGATTTCATTCGGCGCACAAAAAATTAGTGATGAAGATAATATGCCATTAGCAATTCAGCGGGTCATAAATCAAAACATAGAAAAATAGAAAGGGTTTTGCAAAAAGCTATCGAGAAAAGCAAATTCTTATAAAATATAAATTAAAAAATAAAAATGGGTTGATTTAATTATTATTGAGGACAAACAAATTACTTTTAATTGAGAAACGCAATGGTAATAAATTAAAATGTTTTATTACGGTCAAGAGAATTCGGAAAAAATATCCAAATGACTGAAGAGAAATGAAAATAAAAACGAAACTGCATTTCCACCAGTAAATTTCCTGAAGAGGAACTTAAATTGCTCTTTGGAGCCCTTCGTTGGCGGCTCTTTGAGAAAGAGGGCCATTTATTATTGGAAGGCGGCTCTTTCAGTAGGGAACAACAAAGGGCCCCGTTTCGACCCCTTCTGGAAAAAACGTGAGTAGATTATAATGAACCAGAGCCCTTGGTTGGTTTCTCCGGAGAAAATGCTTTTGTGTTTCCTGGGATGCAGGTCCAAGTATTGGAGGAAGACGAAAAAATGATTTTTTTTATGGACTTTGATAGTGGCGTCTTCAAGTCCCTTCAAATTAATCATTCAGAGAAAATGCGGTTATTAGTTTGTGCTTTACCAACCAATCGCCGAAACATTTCAATAATTTGATAAAACTTTCCGATTTGAAAAATAATTTGATTAGAATGATTAAGTTCTCTTTCCTTAAACATAGGATTTTTCGGTTAAAAACCTAACATTCAAGGTTTCACTCAGTCTATCTAGTAAGTTGGAGGATGTTTTTCAAATTCATTTAAAAGGCAGTAAATCAACTGGATAGTGGAAGTGGAAAGGGTGTGTATATGGAAGATGACTGAAGAGGAAGAAGGAATGTGCGTACTCTCCCTAAATAACTAATAATAAATCTTAATTAATTTATGAACGCATCGTGGGAATTGGGAAGCCTAAACCGGTTCAATTATGCGAGGCGCTCCACGTTGTAGGAAATAAATTGTTATGAAAATGCGGGCTCGGGCTAATTCTACTATTCAACTCACCTTTCTCCATTTCTCGACAAGGAAGAACGTGGTCGTAGGATCTTGATGAGAGAATGAAGGAACGAGGTTTCGAATGACATCTTGGCAGGTGGTCATCTTCTTGATTCCACTCACCAGGACTCGCCGTTGCTCGTTCCCAATCCAAAAGGGGATTTCGTAAATTACATCCCGTTTTCTTTGACTTTGGTTATGATGATGGTGGTGATGGTAAGGATTAGCAGGAGTTGTCAACATTATCAGGATGACAATGTCAGGAAATGTCCATCTACATTAGACAATTGCTATGTCACCAACAAAGACATTCCTCTCCTTATTGGCCCACCATCATCTGCCCTTTGCCGAATGAATAGAAAAGTTGTGTTTGTTCTCTTGCGGATTTGCAATTTGAAATTTACGAAAGATACGAGTAGAAAGTTCAACTGCTTAAATTTACACAAACTTCTATTCGACAAAATTCTTCAGCTGTGTCTCATTGCTAAAACAATGATTATAAACTTGGGAAATGCAAAGCAAAAATGTCACTTGGTATATTGGAATGGGTATAGGGTACACCACTGAAATCCAGGCGTGTGCTTTTAGTCGAAGGAGAACCAAGACAGAAAATTTTCTGCTTCATCATTTTGCACTTATTACCTGGGTTACATTTCCCTTTCTTGTTAAACTCCCTTCGCTTTTTGAACTCTATTGACTCTCAGGAAATAATTTTAATCCAATGAAGCGAAAAATAATTTGAAAGAAGAAATCCCAGAGATTCTCAGTGGAAGAGGATGACGAACGCCTTTTGAAATTGTAGAGTTTAAGTGCCATGGAATTTGGTGTGAATGTGTGCTTATTGTTGCTATAATTTTTGGAGGATCAGAGGATGCAACGGTGAGATCACGCACAGATTTTGGTAACAACTGAATCCCCTCAAATCTCTCGTCTGTTACCTGTTGATGATTCAAAGAAGGGAAACTGTGTATTAAGTAAAAAATGAACCCAACTCAACCTTACATGAAGATAAGTAAGAGGCTGGGAAAGAAATGTCTCGTTATTTATTACCACGAAATGATGAATTACAACACGACTCTCTCGGAAGGAAGTCTATACTTGCCATTATTTATTATCAGAGCATGAAAAACTAAAGGGTCAAAGTATCACTTCCACTTTCAACTTAAACACTTCCGCTAAATTTATAGTTTTTTTTAATGGACTTTTCTCAAGTTTGTAATTTTGTATTAAACTTTTACTAATATTAAAATTCGAAGAGGATGGATGACCAAAAACTGTAAATACAAAGCACATATTCGCTCATCCAAACGAGGGGAGAAACTTTACACGCCTATTATTCTGTAGTGTCCAATATTAGCCAAATTGTTTCTCCCAAAGCTAAGAAGAGGTGTCACTTTTATGGTTCTCAAAGATTTGTGATGATAATCGTTTTCTCTCTTTTGAATAAACAAAAGATGGAGTTTTGCTCGTGAGGACTGAGGAGAGTCTCATTCTCATTCCTAATTTATATTGGGTCTACGTCCTCTTCGAAGACTCTCTTGATGCAATGCAATTGGAATACGAGAATGAGAGCATCGAGAATGAGATGGAAAATCGAACAATGTCCGCAGATGCTAATAAATAATACACCTTAGGAAATGGACCATGTGTCTCTTACCCCTCCTTGCATCAAATCAAACTTTATTTAATGTTTTAATTTATGAACCAATCAATTCCTTTTTTTGAAAATACAATTTACATACAATTTTATTCAGAATTAGTTTTCATTTGTATAGGGATTAATCATCTACTCGGCAAATTACGAGTCTCGTTGGTCTCTCAGCCCTCAGTCAAATTTCGTTTCAATGAAACGGTTGTACGGTCACGGTTGAATGAAGAAGGAGACACCCAAAAAGATTGAGGTTTTTTTTCGGACTCAATATGCATGGTAATGGCACTACAAGAGCAGGGTTCGCATCCATTTTGCAAACGAAGAATATCAGATTTTAATGAGGAATGACAAGAGAAAGATGCGAGATGATAAAAGATGTGAAAATTGTTTTGAGCCTTATACTTGTTACTGCACTGTGGGATTTGGAGACAATTTGTAAAAAAAAACAACAAAAGTAAAATGGGAGCTGGACGCTTCTGTTCATTTTAAAGTACTTTTGGGTAATGATGATTCTTGCTTAAGTGAGGAACCTATGCAATGCAGACTTTAAGAAGCGAAGGAGCTGAAACAGTTCAACGCTCCAAGTTCCTTTTGTTGTGCCAAAGGAATAATAAAAATTTGTTGGAGTCTTTATGTACTTTATTTCGGCATAATAACAATGAAATGCACATTGAGTAGTCTCTTTAACTTTAAAATCTACGCAAACCCCAAATCCCATCGTCATCATGCTTGCCATGTCTTACCCAACTTTTTTTTTTCATTTCAGTTTTCTTTCCTTTTGTGAACGTCCCAACGAGTTAAGAAGAAGAAGAGGATCAAATCTGTCTTATGTGAACGGAGAAAAACATCAAAGCCTGCTTTAGTGTAATTCAGGATTGGTCCAATTAGAAGTTATCGCCGGAATCGGTTCAATCAAGAAACCATGATTGCTGGCCAGTTTGGATTACAATGAAAAAATGCACGCAATTATGCATAGTTTTACTCCAATGAGAATATTTTTTAAAGCGGATTATGATTATGAATACTTATTTTGAAGGAGATCTGTTCACGCGCGTTGGCAAGTTACGCCTCTCCGTCAATTCATTACTATGAAAAGAAGAAGAAGAGGAATTACCTATGTATGGCCAAATCTACAATCATTACTAAATAAATGGTAAGAAGATTTGAAGAATAAAAATTTTATAATTTCCTCACGAATAGGAAGTCAACCTTCGAAATCTTTTACCGGAACCTTCTATTTACGCTTCCCTAAACAGCACTTCCGGGCCATTTAAATACATGTACACATCATCGTTTTGAAAGTTCCCAACCGCAACCACCAAACTCTGCTTACTTTGGATTACTAATTTATAAATATCCTATGGGACAAACTTGCGGGTGGGAGATCTTCTTTGACATTAAACCACGGTGATACTTCCTGAACTTTTGCCGTTAGTCTCTTTTCTTTTAAACCTAAGCAATCCGAAAGCTAATCAATCCCAAAGACCTTGATGCACTGGTTAAACACCGGTAGGTATCTTTACCCTATTTTTATCACTTTATCTGTTAACTAATTCGTTCATTTAAAATAAATCTTCTCGAATTGAGAATATTAAATCAAAGTTTTTTTTTAATTGCCCAAATCTGCCCATATCGATTGCCGGGAGATGTTCGGCGAGCGAGTATGGCTTTTAAGACTTTTACTAGACGGCGACGGACGACGCGACGGCTGGATCGCTCACTCGCGACGGCGACACGGCAGCAGCAGCTGATTGGATTGCAAATCTTCTAAACCACTCTCACTGCTTTACCTCTACCTCATCGGTGAGTCGAGAACGCGTCAGTATCACTGACTGTGTTCAGCATCAGGTCTTTCCGCTTTCTGGTTGGTCCTGCTGGTCATCTTCACTCTTTATTTCAATCTATAATATAAAAATACTCAAAGGAAAATCATCGATGAATGATTACTCGTTAGATACTAAACTATGACAGAGGAAGAACAAGAAGTGGCCAATTCCTGTTCAAAGGAATCATATTATCCTCCTTCAGCCTACCGGCTTCTTTCTGATTCAGAGCGTACTATTCCAAAATGTACAGCAGAAGAACGACGTTTTTTCAATGTAGGGGAAAAACTCAATGTAAGGTCTATAATGAAAAAATTAGAAACGTCTTACGACGATTCACAGTCACAGATAAGTTAAAATGTGCTTGTTTTGTACATCGTTTTAGGTCGTAATTTCTTCTGTGGTGGATCTCAATGATTTCCATGTCCGGCGAGTGGAGGAGGACGAAATATTTGAAGAAATTAACAATTGGCTCAATAACTCTGTCGCATCCGCCCTTGTGCCATATCATCCTATGCGTCATCAAACTACGGTTGCATGTGCCAAAAATGCAGACAACAAATGGTAGGGAAGCTTAAGTTGTGCATTTTCATTGTGTGTATTTTTCTAAAGATTCATTTCATCCATTCCCCCGTCCGTTTCCAAATTCACAAATTCGTCTTCCGTGCGGGAAATGGAGAAATGGAGCTTTTGGATAATGGCATACTCATTACGTTGCATTGAATTTGGGCTGGTGAATTTGAATTTACCAGAATCTTGACCTCTTCTTTAATTCCAGGGCACGTGTCCAAATTTTGAAGATTGCTCATGACGAACTACTGGCATGGAAAATTAATGTCAACGTGAAATTCATTGACAGCGGCGTAGAGACTGTCACAACTCCTGGACAGATCCGAGCACTACCGGAGTTCCCGGACAGGGCATTGACGCAGCCCCAATGTGCCATCCGATGCTCGCTCATTATCCGCCCAGTCGACTATGTTCACAAAGGAACCAATCAAGCAGACCAAAGTAATTGGGCCCCAGTAATCATCGAAAGCTTTTCCGGACTGGGAAAATATTATGCAGCAGAGGAAGTCACGGCCTACCGAGGATTGGAACTGCTCGCCATCAAAGTGGTAAGGAAACGCTTCTTCTCGATTCTCTTAAAATTTTTAGCTGCTTTTTTTTTAATTATTTGTAATGGCAATGGGGTGGCAATGCTTGTTCTTAATTTCATTCAGGCAGAAGATCGGAGCCTTGTTGACATGAAGTTGGGAACACGGGAGACCACTTACACGAGATGCTTGGTCGAAGGTGGGGTTGCTTCGTGGTTGGATCATATCGCTTTCGAGGGTGACCATCCAAGGCGGTCGGATGAAAACAGAATTGAGGATGACGATAATGTGTGAAATGTATGCAGAAATAAATGCGTAAGCGTGCACTGACGTCCAACTTACACTCTTTGTGTTTTCAGTCCCTCCCTAACAATCTCTATCTGTTGACATTTCTGTCTACGACAATTGCGAAAACATTCTCTTCCATTCCACAGTCCACACTCCAAAAATGAAATGGAACAGCCTTCTCCAATTCAAATCTTGTGCGAAATGTAGTTTCATTATTCCCCATAGTCTGCCTCGTAGAGAACAATTGGATGACTGCATTTTACCAAACAACTATAAGGAACTTGCCGAGCAAAAATCAAAATGGGGAGTCGAGCATTGAATAATGACACTTATCTCTAGACGACATCTATTTAGATAGATCTAGCAAGAAAAATCGCATTAAACGAGAGAATCTATAAAAATTATTTATTAACAGACATCAGGTTAGAATTTCACGATTCGCAATCACAATCTGTATTGTCTGTTATGCTTGGAATAGTCTGAATCCTCCGAAGATTTATCAAAGTCCTTCCTTGTTTAGAAATGCTTCACAGGCTCGTCTGGACGTATTATAAGCTTCTTCAAATCCGTCGTTATTGTAATCCTGAAAGGAACCACAGAATCATATAGAAGTCATAAATTATTTATTTAAGCAAACCATAACCAGGCTTACTAACTTCGCGGCAGTTCGTAGTGAACAAACCTTACATAGTAGGGATCTCTGATAATTCCGGATGGATTTTGGTCGTCATATTTCCCAAGCAGAGAAACCTTCCCAATGAAATTTGAAGGGATCATCGATTTTATCTCTGACATATTTCCTGAGTCCATGCCGAAAATGTAATGGAAATTTTTGAAATCTTCCTTCCTGATCTAAAAGAAAATTGATTATTTGCGGCAAGTTTCCCTTGTAAATTACTAGTGAATTAGTATTCTTGCCTGTCGCGCAGTATGTTTGTAGTCGTTAATTCCGTATGCCTTCAAAACTTGGAGAGCTCTTGAGTCTGGGGGACTTCCGACGTTCCAGGATTCAGTTGCACAGCTGTCAACTTTCCATTCATTTCGATCGGGTCTTTTCCTTATTAAATCCAAGAAAACTCCCTCGGCTAACGGTGAGCGGCAAATGTTGCCTTTAGTAATGGCGATGAAAAAAATGAAAACATTTCAAGTTGTGAAACTTAAATTTTAGAACAAATTATTTTTTTAGGAATATTTGTTTGAAGTGAACTAATACCTAAACATACAAAGAGTACAGACTTCCTATTATCACCGCCGCTCCCTGGAGCACTCATTTTGCTTCAATTTATTCGGTAAGAGGACTCTACAAATGAATGATGGTTGAATGGTTAATCACTAATCACAGATAAATGATTCTACTTTGCTATGCCATATGCTGAAGCAAAGCAATTAATTCAGTTGTGTTTTTGTGACTTGCGTCAAAATTTCCCACCAAAAAACCCAAGATATCATTATTACAAAGACAAAGTATGGGAATCTGAATGAAGATTGCTAACTTATTTAAAGCATAAGAGAAAACTTAAAAATAATATGATTGAGATCAAGATTAACTGCATCCTGCATCTGTGGTTATTACCAAGCGGGTCCGTCTGTCAAAAAATTCGATCGATCAGCACGATTAAATATGACAAATTCACGAATTAAAGTTTTACCTATTAATTAGCTTATAAGTTTCATTTCATTTCAATTACTTCAATTTGACACTGTAGCTGTTCTAAAGGGACAAGAAGCGCTGGCGATAAAGTTACCTATAACTGACATAACCAAGCCAAAAAGAGTACTGCCGCATTGAAAGACAGCTGAGGCTAAGTCCTAACCTCACAAAACAAAGTCAAAATCTCAAAGTAGGAGATTTCACCGGCTCTTCTGATGGGGTTTTACGGTCTAGTTCCGGTGAGGGCGCCGATGATGGAGAGGCGGGTTATTCAACTGTTTAGGACTACATCGATGCATGGTTGTTTGCTTTTGGGTCTGCTGCAGGTCTCTTCTCTCGCTCTCACGCCTTCTCGATCTTGGCCGACGCACACGAAATCTTTATCTTCTCCATCATATGTCCTGCCGTTGTTCCTGTTTTCTGTAAAACCTAGATTTGTATACTTTTTTTTAATGTGTTATTCTGTGTTAATTTTCCAGCTACATAAAGTTTCTCAAGTAAGTGCTTCACAAATCAGGATACAAAATTACTCTCAGTAGAAAGCGGAAGATGAGTAGCTCCGAGGAAGCTGGATCATTTATCAGTTGGTTCTGCAGCCTCCGTGGAAACGAATTCTTCTGTGAGGTAAGCTAACCTGAGATCTGAGAAGCGGACTGCTGACATAGATAGTCTCCAGTCCAGTAATTCATGATTAATTCAACGGACTGATCTCTATTATTCTGCCGTGGGGCCGTCGTCAACAACTCGCTTCAGTTTGAGCGATACGCTGATCCTACCCGATTGCAAATTACATCGATGGTTACGGCGGTGTTTAATATCATCTGGACGTTGTTTTTGTTGCAGGTTGACGAAGGTTATATTCAAGATAAGTTCAATTTATCTGGTCTAAGTGAGCAAGTTCCGTATTTCCATCGGGCCTTAAGCACAATCTTGGGTATGGAGGAAGTATCCGACGAATCCAACCCCTTCCCGCAGTATTCTTGGCATGAGGACCTTGATGATACTGATACAGCTGAACTTCTCTATGGCTTGATCCACGCTCGGTACATTCTAACAAACGCTGGGATTACCAAAATGATTGAAAAGTATCAGTTGGGTGGCTTTGGGCATTGCCCTCGTGTATACTGTGAAAATCAGCAAATGATACCAATTGGTAATTGGTTGTTATTAAATGTGGATGATTCTATACCATACCACTACCACTGACTGAGTTTCTCTCTATGGTTTGGTTGGTTTATTTGATCTCATGTTTAGGACTTTCGGATGTCCCTGGGGAAAAAATGGTCAAGCTTTACTGCCCAAAATGCGCTGACATCTACAACCCAACGTCTTCTCGCCATCAGCACACGGACGGAGCTTACTTCGGTACTGGATTTCCACATATGCTGTTCATGGTTCACCCAAAGTATCGTCCTAAACCTGCTAAGCAAGAGTTTATTCCGAGGTAAGTCAAATGGTCAACCTTCTTCACGCGCCAAGTGTCATTTCTTTACTTCAAAGGTCCCTCTTAATGTTAATTCCTAGAATAGCCCGATCCTAGTATCGGAAGGATTTCCCATCTGAGATCCGATCATGGAATTTCTCGAAAAGTTCTAATTTTAAAAATTAAATGTTTAGTATTATTCGCATGCTGATGAGAGTGTGCGTGTACATGTGATTTACTCCAACCTATTTGTTTAGTTTGAGCCAACGAACATGAGAAACGGAACCCCAACCCCCCTATCCAACCCACTTTGGTTTGGAGCTACACTCCCTACTATATTCTTTCTTCTCGTTGTGAAACAAAGAGTCTAGGAAAGATGGGGAGAGACCTAAGTTTTTCTACTGCACTTCCACATCCACACCCCCTACTGCCCCGTGAAAGAGATGAGGAGCCGGACGGTCAGGAGGGTAAAATGTTCTAAATAAAAGTGCTAAATTCTTGTTCTACTTTCAGATTGTACGGATTTAAGATTCATCCAGTGGCTTACAAGCTCCAGGAAGCTGCTGAAAACTGAAAACTATGGAGTCGACTCAGACACTTTTCTTTAATTTCTTCTCTCTGTTGTCTGCCAAGCCCTAAACTCATCTTATGTTATTTCATTCTAAGCTAATATAATTCATTATTATTCACAACTTTTTTGACGCAAGTGAAGGCAAATAATAATATGTATTTAGATTGACATTTGAGTCGAAACAATGTGAGTAACATCATATTTGATCGATTGTATAACATTGTTATTTCAAATTAAAGTATTTTTTGTGTGGACATGTGGAGAACCTCAGCAGTGATTTAAAGGAAACCGACGCCTCGAAATGAAAAAAAAAGTGGTCACATCGTATCTTCGTTAATGGAAACTGTGTGAGGTTTCATATTTGTCCGAATTATTATTCTTTGCCACAATTATTGCCTGTTTCATTTAGAGCAAATTTCCCATTCCAGAAGCCTTCGTCCGTATGACTGAAACTAATTTGAGACGGGCGTCTCCCTTCCTGTGGTCACTCCTCCGAGACGGCTCTTTTTCGTTTGTATACTTAATTGTGATTTTATTTCATAAAGCGTCAACATAACCTAACGTATTCCAAACTTAACGGCTAAGGTGAGTTATTTGTCAAGTTTTAAGAGGCACAACATTTTAAGAAAGAAAAAAAAAATTAATTTTCACGTTGTATTCTGCCCAAAGAGAAATCCGATGGGAGGATTTTGTTGTACGGAGGTCGCACTCAGAGCTCCAATTGAAGAAAATTGCGGTGGTGGATAAGAAGGGTAACACGGTAGATTGTAAGGTGGTGGGTAAGCTGGGATAGATCCAATAGGGCACAAAGGATAAGGTGTGCTTTGGGCAGGTGTCGGTGAACTAACTGAAGGTGAAGATGAAGTAGCAGGACCAGCGTATGGATTCGGGAAGCCAACAATTCCTGGTAGTGATGGTACAATTGGGTTCGGGTACTGTTGAGGCGGCGCATTGGGGAAATGTGGAGGTGGTGCAGTTGCAACTGTATGGGGAGGGGCCACTGGCTGAGGACCATCAGTCATTCCTCCATGTTGGCTCGCATATTGTGCTACGGTGTACTGTGGTGGTGGCGGTCGATTGGACGGTTCGGAAAATACTCTTAGTAAGAATTCTCCTTCTTCATTTGGCTCATAAGTGGACGGGACGATGCAATAGTTTCCGGTTGGCACTTCAAACCTTGCACTGACTTCTCTCGAATCAATAAAGTCTCCGGATGTTAAAACGTTGATTCCTGAACGCTTGAAGAAGGCAAGATCCAGTTTCTCACCTGGTCTGTAGTAGGCATTGACCTGGGATAAAAAAAAATTAGCATTACTCTGTGACGCAATGGGTTAAGATTTCATTAGATTAAAAATTTATTACTTTATACATCCGAAAACCAATGCACTGTCCTTTCCTGGTTGCTGAATTCGTTGTGGCCCTCTTGGGTCGCTTCTGAAGCAACCCAACAATCACCGTGCATTTGTCGGCATCTCCATCTTCATCTGATGCCTCGAAGTGAAAAAAATACTGGGGATTCTGGTCAAACGTTCCTGGAAATAAGTAACATGAAAAACGGAAAGTGTCCTAGTTGAATTCATAATGGGTTTGTCAAAGTTTAAGTTCCAAGTTAAATTCTTGGACTTACGGTGATTGAGGCACCCTCCTGCTGTGACCCCACGAACCCACGACCCCCAAATAACTTGTTTGTCCCAAGGACGCCCATACTGCTTGATTCGAGAGTCAATTGGATCAGGACTCAAGTGGCAAATCTCCAGTCGTGTGAACTGCTTCTGGAAATCATCAACGTGCATCCAAAACTCACCGTCACTCCGATTAGTGACGCCAAATTGAGCTTTGATATTGGGATGGACCAAACTCCATTCTCGTGACCCGTCACTCCAAGGTCCTTTCCATTCAAAGTTATCCCCCCATGGATTGCGTATCCTCACCAATGGAGCATTGCTCCCACTGAAGCTGGAGTTGATTGGAACTAATTGCACGGCTGTTACAGAGTAGGCGTGACCTTTTACCAACCCCTCTCTCGTCCTCTCCTCGTAACGCCCGCCACGACCCTACAGAATACCACAGCAAAAGAAATTCGTGATAAGCTTCTACCGATATATCTGGGCTATTCTTCCTATTCCTCTTACGCTTAAACTGCAACTCATAAGGGAGGATCGAGTGTAGGCCTTTTGCATTTGTTGAAACAAGTTTCTGGTGGACTGGTCAATATCAATTGCCTCAATTATCCCACCACTAAAATCCTGGAGAGCTTCACTGGGAGTTCCCCCGGAGAGGCTCGCATAACTCCCATGCAACCTAAGGATGGCCAAAGCAGATATTACAGTCAATGGATGACGAATAGCTAAATAAAATTATTATTATTTTTCAAATTAGTTTCCAAATAAAATTATCAGGAATTACTTTGCGTATGCCTTCTCCAATAAAGCACTCCAAAATTCTCGACTGTCACTTGAGTGTAAAAATAAAAGTTCACCACGGCGGTTACATGGGAGTCGATCATCCACAATAATGTCAATCCAATTTCCATATTGCCAAAATCTATGCATGCAAAGAGAAATATAGCGTAAATCATATACAGCATTCCCCATTGTCGTCCTTGTCTTCAAATGGTTCGTTGGTTCCTGTACTAATTCATACCTGAAGTGAAACGCTCCGCAGTATTCTCCAGGGCGGAAAGTACCATTGTCAATGGGAACTACTTGCGAAAAGAGACTTTGATGCATTGTCAAGTTGGCCACAGCAGCAATAAACCAACAGTTCCCTATAACAAACAAAGCAAATTCATTTATTCGCCCACGACTCGAGCGTTTGGAGTGATGTGCGGATTTAATTATTTGCAATTTCAATTTTTACCAAGCTCCCCTTGGATGACATCAAACCTTGAGACACCATCAGCTATGAATTGGGCATACTTCACGATTTCCTTAAAAAAAAAACTTCATTTGATACCCTTGATCAACGCACCCAAAAAGGAACAGTATTATATTGGCGTACGATAGGTCTCGTCCAGAATATGTTCCCTTGCCATCTGATCTCGTTAGAGGAGTTACCACTGCCGAAAATGGAATGGTGACTAGGTGAGAATTCTGGGTCTTCATAGAGTGTTCCAGTTCGTGTACAATGGGTCCTAATAGTGGCCAATGTATTCGATCCTAAGTGGAAGTACCCATCTGGTCCTTTCTGATAAGGGTAATAATTTGTTTCCATTCTTTCGGAACCTACTGATTTTCGTTCACTTGTGGTGTGGTGACCTGTCTATCGAACCTTTGTGATTCTGATTACGTTGATCTTATCCCGATTCTAGAGTTCTGTCGAATCAAAATGAAAATAACGTCCGCTTTTGATAATGTAAACTAATACCTTCGTTACAATTTAACTAAGTTGTTTGATAATTTATTGAGTTATCTTGGTCAAGTGGATATTGGAATGACTCACGTTTTAGCTTAGCACCATGTACGGAAC
>Ga0194135_10000828_pt1 | contig 18125 bp, 10 predicted proteins | sample LitLau_LLRF_2013_FD_134024 | JGI IMG/M metagenome (GOLD analysis project Ga0194135, IMG submission 134024) | Freshwater sediment microbial communities in response to fracking from North America - Little Laurel Run_MetaG_LLRF_2013 (version 2) | ecosystem: Environmental > Aquatic > Freshwater >...
ATAATAATGTGTTTGTGTGTCTTTGTGCACTCGCATGGTTTATGCTGAGCTTTTCAGGAATTACCACCCGAGATTTTTTCAACTTTCTTTTCAACTAGTCCCCTAATGGACTGTTGCATTATTTGGAAACTCGTGAAGAAACTGTCTCGATTGGAAGTATGTGAGAGAGAGAGAGAGAGAGCGAGAGTAGTCCACACATCTTCAAGGAATGATTAATGGTTCGAATCATTCAAAAAGTCATACATTGGAGGTGAGAATTTTGTTCTGAGGATAGTCATCTTATAGATGGAATGATTATGTACAGTTTTAAACGCTTCATAGATTCGATTGCAGTCATGCATGAATTACGCCTAACAATCTCGTAGCCAGACTGTCGTAATATTCTATGGTTATGACAAGCAGGGAGTGTAGAAGGGTTATCTTTCAGAAGAAATGGCTTGAGCGATTTCTCTTCCCTCACTACCATACACACTGTTATACACTCATTCACTAAAGTTTACTTTCCTCTTGCAATCATCCTCATTATATTCTCCTTTCTCCCTCCCGTCGTCGACCAAAGAAGGATTCATGGACGCGAGTGCTATCCCAAACACAAGATTGCGTAATAGGCATGTTCCAATTGGAACTGTGGTAAGTACGTATATGGCTCAATAAGAAGAAAAAGCGTGTTGTTTACTGCGGTGCTTAGAACATTTGTTAGCACAATTGTACACCTGATTGATGATTGAATGGATGTATTATAGTTTTCGAGAGCAAATGAATATATAGTTGGGAGTTGAACAAAAGTAAATTTAGAAAGTGGAGTTGCGACAACAGAATTTTAATGAAGTCTATCAGATGTTCAAATTAGGTGAAGGGAAATTGCTTTGGTTCTCTGGGAAGATTTCAGAGGAGTATTTATCTCGGTGAAGTCAAGTGGGTTCAAGTCAACGTGAGGGGACTTGTGGGCCCACCACATTCATATATATTGTTCTTGCATCGAGTGAAAAGTACGGCTGTTGGTGGTCAAAGTGGATTCCTCCGTAATACTTGGAATGGACATTGGAGTGCAGTAAAGTTTCAGAGTCGCAAGTGGCCACTAAGCCTCGGCACTTCATAAATTCAGAAAGTTGTGGCCAGGCGTAGAATTATTTGTCTCGAAAATGAAACCCAAGTGTAGTAGGATCATTAGACTCGGGCGTCCATCGAGTTCAGTACAAAAAGCACCTCTGCCTTCATGAGTTCTTTGCGAGTGATGAGAGGCTCCTCGAGTGTGCCCAACACAAAGCTTGTAATGGCTTGTATAATAATAATAATGCTGAGAGGAGCAATAGTCATAATGATAACTGCTTGGATAAGTAGTCCTTTCACCAACACACTAACAAATTTTCGAATACTTCAGGGAAATAACTTGACTCTCTCTCTCTCTGTCCCCATCGTAAGACTACTACCTACCGAACGAATATTATTATCTATAGCAGCACCTCACAATGCTTCTCTCTACGAATAAATATGGCGATATTATTGCACATTCCACTTCGGACTAGCAACAAAACTCTCGATTACGCTGTCCTCCGTAGGTGTATACGTGTGTGTGAGGGCACCAGTGGTCAAGAGAAAGTAAACTCGCAACAATGTGCTGGACACCACAGAACTAAAAATAAGTGTATATCCAGGACCCAAATACATCTATATGGACACACACACATTTCTGTATATGTGTTTAGATGTCCTCTCAGATGTTATAATAAAATAGCCACAACTACATCCACACATATTGAGTTGACAGTTTAAGTATTTCACTAGCCTGGCCAGTCTCGTTTGTTGGCTTTTTACACCAATTTCAGCCACCCATTTTACTCGACATGACATTCATAAATAGATACCTGGTTCGTTCAGTGCTCGCATGGTGCTCCCAACAGACTTACACTTTATTCTGAACACCCTCCGAACATAAACATTTCTCTAAGAAGGTCGTGTATTATTGTGAGATGCAAGTAGACCGGACCGGACATTGTCCAAATGGGAGGTATCATTCTCTTTTCATATTACGACTTATGCTACTTCCTCCCATAAGTATGACATGTCCCAATGTTACTACTAAGACTACGCGCTAGCCTTTCTCTCCTTCACTAAGCGTTTTCCCTGAAATATGACAAATAATACTGCAAACTGCACGCTATCCGTAATTGCCACAACTGACTCTTCCAGAGCAATAATTTACGCTCCTTCCGCAGACATGAAATACTTCGCATTAATGTAAAGAGGTATATAATTATACCTTTCCTCAATGGCACACAGATCCATACAAATAACGTCATAACTTACCCACGACATACAAATACGATGTCTTCAAATCTGTGTTGAAGTCATAGTCCGTGGTTACTTCACAACTGTACTTTCCAGACATGTTCAGATCCACCCGTTTTAGCGTCAGTTGAGTTGCATTGGATTGCTGCAGCTGTAACATTGTTCCCATAACCCATTAACTTATTATTGGTAATAATAATCATAAAGATAAAGTTTTAAGCCTGCGTGCGATAAAAACACTATTGACTCACATCAATCTGTAGTCCAGGGATAGGGAATGTTTTGGTGGGAGGAATTTCCTTTGGAGTGAATCTGTAGAATTCTTGACTTCCTTTGTACCATTTCATGGCGTACAGTGGATTTCCACTCAAATCGTAGATGCATTGGAGAACTGCCGTGTCTCCAACTTTCACGTACTTCGGGACATTAATATGAACATTTAATTTGTCTCGTCCTTCTCGTTTCAATCGCTCTCCTCTTCCTTCGCCATACTTAAGTTCACCTGCAAGCAAACATGAGTTAGTGGATTAGAAACAACTTGTCGTTCTTTCCCTATGGAATTAACTACAAGTAAAACAAAACAATACGAATAGACACGCATTATTTGCATTTACTACAACCAAGAGACACATAAATTCACGGAACACAGGAACTCCACTTGTGTAACGAGTGTCGTATTGTTATTCACAGATTCTGCACAGAATGAATGAATACGGAGACTATATGGAGGCATAAACGTGTAATTGTAGAATAATTGGAATGCATTTTGGACAGGTAGCAAAAGACTAACGAGAGTTTAGTGATGGAATGTCGAAAGTGTGGTTCGTGAGAGATGTGGATTTGCAGTAATGACCGAGAGATTAACTCAAACTCACTCTCTATTTCAACACAAACTGGTTGTTCATCATCGTCTGAGGTTGATGCAAAGGAAACAAGGAGAGAGAAGGGAACAAGAGATAGGAAAATTGAATTATAAAGTAAAAGTTTGTCACAGTTCGTGGACAGTTAGGCGGAGGGATGAAGGAGATTTTCCTTTCATCCTTCTCAATGATACGAAAGTTGTGTGTAGCTCTCTGGCTGACGATTATTAATTCTAAGATTTCACGGGATAGAAGGGCTTATTACGAGGCTCATCGTGTTATCAGAGGCTTGTGGGTTGTTCTCCGTCGGATCAACCACATTGCTGTACACAGACAAGCTATTCAAAGTAGAAAGTTTATAGTTTTCTCAAACACTTGAATGGATAGTTTGAGGAACACACACACTCATACACCACGTACGCACACACTGACACTTTCTTTTCCATTGAGAGTGAACAACTAATTAACTTTAAAAGGATTGGAAACTCATTAGCTAAACTCCCAACATTATGCATGCTGTCAACGGATTCACTAACTTTGAGGCATTCACGCGAATTACTCGCTCAATTGAAGGATTGTGGGGTGAGTCGCGGGCGAGGACTGGTCGACATTTTAGACCATGGAAAGCTGCTTACCTATTATTAAATTTGTTTTACCATCCATCTCGGAACATTAAAGTGATAAGAGGCAAGGAAATTACTTAAGGAGAAAGCGATGAGCCTGACATAGAAGGAATATAAATATATAAGAGTGTGACAGTTTGGAGAAGACCATGTCATCCAACATGCCGAACGGATAGAGTTGAGATTTTTGTAAATCCTCAGCTTTTTTGGAGAGGCAGAGGATGATCAATGACATTGCTACTTTTCTTGAAGACACACACACTCTCTGTCCTCATAATCTCCTTAAGCATATCCTCCTCGGAGATAGACACTTTCTCAACTCCCGATATATACATGAACGGAGCAATCAATGTCCACAAAATAAATTCACTGCTTCCTTCCTTCCTGCCTCGGACGAACTGTTTCAGCTAAACTCAAATTCAATTCGAATCTATATCTTATCCTGGCTTCCTTTTATGGGTCAGAATTTCATCATGGAATTTATTTATGTCATACCTTGTGTACACATTCACCATCAGCACAAGCTCACTCCAGATAACACATTCTCTCGCTACGAATGAACACGCAATAAGCAACCGTACCTCCAAGAAATCCTCCCAGAGACTTTCCTTCTCACTTCAATCTGTGCACAAAACATTTGTCTTCTCTGCATCGCCATTCTCCACGCCATTCGCTAAGTGCACGTCGATTCACACTCCTAATACTTTTCTTCGTACTAGAGACCCTTTCACAAGAGCTTAGGCTCCTCGTTCATCAGCCGTGTGTCATTCAGAAATTAGCAAAATAGTAATAAACGATTGCTTTCTATCTTGCTACCAGTTATATTGCAATTTCCTCTTGCAGTTTTATAATAGCTTCTATCCCTGGTGCACTCCCGTTTAATTACGTTTCTACTCTGCGAGACTATACTTATATACTGCAATTTTTATTAATGTTAATAGAGAGAGAATAATGAATTTAAATTTTAAAGCCATGTGTATGTGCTTTATATGTATCCACCAATGATGAATAAGCATTAGTAAAAATATGATCACATTCATTGATGTGGACTGCAATATATTCCATCCAAGATTGCCTATATATGTGTGTTTTGCATGGGAAAAAGAATTAAGATATCGTGGCACGAGCAAAGAGAGATTTTCGTAGTTTATCCGGTCTATAAATTTATAACAGCAGGCGATGAGAGATTCGATAAACGGGACTTGGATGCTATTAAATCTGCCAAACACACAAAGTTGTACGAATTCTTCTCAAATTTCCTCTCTCCCGTTGAATCCTCCTGGAAATGATCGCGTATCTTCCCATTCACCTCTACACGTTTCTGCTGATATTTCACCCATCGGATTTTCATGCTTCTCTTCACGCACCATATCTCCGATTCGGATATAGAAGGGGGAAACATTTTAATCTTGTACGATTTGATCTCATGATAGCTCATATAGAAATGTGAATGTTCTTTTCTGCGCATCCTGTGACTTCGTAACAACGTATATACTTCCAATAACAAGAACTTTATGGATCAAGCTCATCGTATTCGTTAAATTCTCTAATAAAACATGTTTAGAATGTGAATAAAGCTGCGTCTCTCTGCAGTTTCACCTGGATGAGTATGCTCAGTATCTCCGTGCATACATATACGCATACGAACAGTTTGATATCTTATAAGCATATTCATTATTATTCATACTGCAATGTGCAGTAATGATGAATATGTTTTTAAATCGCAATTTTCTAATACTTTAAATCGAAATGATTTAATAGAAATATTATTCGGACAGATCGTATATGATTTTGCTCGTTTTGTACTCGAAATCGTTTTGCTACACGTATCATTTACGCAAATGACTTCCTTTAGATGGAAATTGGGCGATATGATTTTGAGGAGGAAACGAAGAGCATTAGAAGGGACTGCGAAATGTTGGATATCAAGAAGAGATCTCAAGTTCAATGTGGAGCAGCCGAAAGAGTTTGTAACAAATTGAAAAGTCAGCTCATCTAGTGTGAACCTCAAATAGAAGGAAATGGTTTCTAGCTGGAAATCAGGGAAAGGCAGAAGGAGACCCAGATGGATATAAAAAGTCAGAAAAAAGTGTCCACAAGAAGTCACACTGTTGGTGCTAGTATGTATTGTTCCAAAGGGTATTCAGACTGTGGGGCATCACCATTTCTTTTTATAAGCTGAGATTTTTTCCCTTCACATCCATCGAGCAGCAGTTCCTTTAGAATTCTTATCTGCTCCGTGTCCTTTCCTTCAGGGAAAGCATCTTTAGGCTACACGAGAAAAAATGCATAAGGCCACTAAAACTGTCGCTGTCTCTGTATGCTTGACTCTGGAAGTTAGAGCTCAATAGAATTGAATTAGGATTAAGATTTTGGCCCTAGTTTCTCCTTGTCTCTCTGTTTGTACGACGAACCACCCTAGTCAGTCTGGCATACGACGACATTTATTCTTGTAAAAGAGAGCATTTAGTTAGCGGCTGCCAGCTATAAGAGAGCACAGAGCAGTACGCAAAGTTGTTCGTCTGTATTCAAGCTACTTTTCAAATGAAGAAAAGGCAGCTTTGGGACGGCTCGTAGTTTTGTATTGAGTTGACATAAAGATGACTGAATAAGACTTGTTTACTGAATTATAAGACGATTTCTCCACACAGACGACCGGTGGAAAATCTTGGCGTGTTTTTGCTAAATGCGAGTCGTCCGGAAGTCGAAGTGAACGAAGTGTGTTGGGCTTCCTTCCCTTCATTTTTTCTGGGTATTTCAGTTACGATACTGGTAGAGGGTGAGACAACAATATATAGACATAGCTAGCACGTACGTACGTATGATCCAAGCGGAGAAAGTCATTCAATGATTCGCCTTGACGGTCCGACTTGGAATTCCTTTCGAGACGGATAAGAGGAAATCGGAAGGGGTACACATAACACACACACACACATGTACACACTTTGTTGGTGCTGCTGCTGCATGGATGCTCAAGTAGAGAGGGAACTCGAAGGCTCTTGGAGAGAAAGTTGCATTAAATCCTGCAGACTTGCATCCGCTCTTGTGTATCTACTACCAACACATGTATACATACTATTACAAGCAGAGTTGGGGAGACATCAGAATTTTGAGAGTCGACATGGCTAAGAGGTTGGAAATCTACCTTGAGCTACAAATCAGCCATCCATCTATATGTGGAGACACCCTGCATACAGCGCGAGGGGAATTTATCTCTTCAATGTTCTCCCGAAGAAGGAAGTAGCAAGTGTGTTACGACTTTGAATACTCGGATAGATGCAAAGAGGTTTATCTTTCTCCAGTTAGTCGTATCCAGTTTTTATCCAACAGCCCATAGAATGCCTTCCTGGATTTTCCTTTTGTCGCAATCAAAATTCCATATTAACCGGGAAAAATTCCAAAAAATAGTGGAGACGGGGAACAGGATGCAGAGAACACGGGTATGAATAGCTCTCAAGGAATGAGACGCACGGAGAAAGAAACCATGAATTTGAGCTTTTACCCGAAGAAGCAGAGTAGGAGAATTTTATTAGGATGAAATAGGTTTGGGTTGCTTTGCTTCGTAATACAGGGAGCTTTACTTTTCATACTGACTCTTTGCCAAGAGAACGTCGAGAACAGAATGGACTACAACTGTAAAGTAAGTGTGCGTTTGGATTTGAAGGGATCCCAGAACTGTGTAGGTGTAATACAAAGCCTAGTTGTGAAAACAATTTCGTCGGAATTCCATGATCAATCGGGACATAACTGTGACTCACAGTTGAATTGAACTTGAGTAAGGGTGTGAAGACAAGCCATGTGTACTTTCACTAAACAGACATTTCTCCATCTTCGGTTATCCTTCTTGATTTCCCGTCTTGACGTAAAAGCTTTATTCCTTTTACTACAGAAGCTAAACTATACACACGTCAGGTAGGACGACAAAGTAGGCGCTTAGTTCATTCAAGAATACCATAAAACTTTAAACCTCATCTGGTCACATAACCTCATTAAATATGAACGAGTGTGGATAGACTTGGGGCTGTGTGTCAACACGATCTTCAAGTTAGCTAATCTGCACCACCTATTTTAATTTTGATACCAAATTACACTCTACTTCTGCCTTTTGAACCACCCTTGAAGAATTGCTGCGTCAGTGAAAAATTGATAGTGTCATAGTTGATTGTGTCAGTCTGCCAAGTCTGTTTCTGTGTGTGTGTGTGTGTGTTGTGTGTGTGTACTTACCCAAGATTGAATAATGCCTATTTGCAGTTTAACATCTGACATTTTCGTGTCATGCGGAGGTACAGACGAACTTTGTACACTTTGAAGTTGAACATGGTATGAAAGCGTAGGACGAGTTGGAAACTATTGCAGTCTTTTTGTTGCTGAACCGACAAACAAAGTTGCAGCAAGTAGTTGGAACCTACAGCAAAAACCGAATATGATGAAGGAAAGCAAAATGAAATAAGATAAAGGCTCTCTCTCTCTGCAATAATCTCGGCATCACCTCAAGCACGGCTCAAGCTTGTTCCCTACAGGCGTTTTTTCCAATCGAAGATCACATCAGACTCAGACATCCTCCGTTTGCTTTTCTCTTTGAGACGAGGAACCGTATTTTTCCTCAGAAATCCATCAAAAGATTCAACCGAGAGAGAAAAACTGTACTGAACGAAGCAGTAATAATTTCTTGTTCAATTAAAGCACCTGATTTTCCCTTTGGGATTTTCATTAGGCTGTTTGATTATATATTGCAATACACCGTGTTACGCTGGTTCCACGTCTTCTCCTAATAAATCCCGACTTCTCCTCGAAGGATGCAACACCGGTTTCTTTTCTCCCTCTCGACACTAACCATATCCTTCCAATTGTCTTGAGACAACCGAGTCCGCATGGAATTCTGGGGCTTTCACTTTCTCCTCTTATTCACATACATCCTTCACTTTAGTAGATTCGTTCCTATACTACTATTCAATTAAAACCAACACAGCGCTAAACTGTGTAAGCGTGTGTGTGCTTAGACTATTTTTCTATTAACACAACATGCCAATTTACTGACCACTTTCTGACTCAAAAGTGGCCGATTTGTGATAGGCAGCACAAATTAAATTCTTTACACCACTTAAACTCAAGCACAAACATTCTTCTGTATACTAGACCATGAAATGTTACATTCCATTTGGCTGCTCATCCAGGAAAAGAAGAAGGAATAAAGAAAGACACCTTTCCCCACCCAAAAACACGATTGGATAAGTAACTCACATGCTCATCGTTCAAAGACTCTCTCTCTCTCTCTTTCCCGAAATAACGATCAAGCTATAAAACGAAAAAATTACTGAAATCACTTTTTTAAGATTCAGAATCTCCAAGATTAAGTTGATGTAGCTCTTAGATGGAATCGAAACTCATCATTGGACACTCAACAAGGGATGCAAACGGCCCAATCAACGTAGAGACAAGTAAATATATCGGTGTGGATACGATAGGAAACTGAAACTATATCCATACTCAATTTATTAAAGTGATAGTGCTTGTCATAGCCTTGAGGTTATGAATGATTTTAGCCATCCTTTCACATCATAGTACCACCTTTCACTTGCTCCCTAAAAAACTTGTCAATTCTTTCTCCCAATCTCATTTATTACTCTCATTCATTTTATAATGCCCATCTGTGTTTGCCACTGAAAAGATGTCTTACTAGGTTCTCTATATGATGATGATAGTGATGATGATGATGAGAAACCACAAGATCTATTTTCCATGCTTCCTATATATGAATTTTGTCCATCTTGGGTCTAAAGCCCGCATCTGTATTTCTCTGCATTTATGTGTGGGTGACGGTCTCTTGTGTGAACAGGACATCTTCGCACTTGAGTGTTATTAAAAGTTGAATTTCTGTGAGTTTGGAAGACGACCAGTGTGTATATTCCTTACGAGGAGACGAACTGCATGCAGCATGTATACATACGAAAGAATAATCACTTGGTGACAGGAGGAAGTGAAAGCTCGTGTGATATTTTGTTCCTTCATCTTGTCATGTCGGTCTAAGAATCGCCTCAGTTGACTCCATCATGGTCTTTTACAATACGTCTTCGTCTACTCAAATATTGTCTCCCCCATTTTGAATACGATTAATATTATTATTACATGTATGAATATTCCATGGGTATATAATAAAGCTCGTATGTGATGATATAAAACTAATAATGTCAGTTAGAAGAAGGGCATGAAATGATGCACGAAAAAAGCAAGTAGTCGTACACAATGCATTGGATATGATATACCCCCAAATCAATAAATCTTAGAGTAGTAATGTTAACCTTTGTAATTTCTTCTGTAGAAGGGGATGCGAGCACAGTTTGACGAGAGAGAATTTTGTGTCTTTTGCTTGTGGAAAGTCCATTGTGACTTGTGAATTGCAGGACGGTAGGTTTATGTACAAAGTATTGATCTGCACTCCATTATGTATCATTTCATAAAAAGAGATGTCTGCCAATGTGGAATATAATATCTTCATAGATATATATAGTACATGTATATACTCGCGCGTACGGAGGAGCGCGAGTCAGGTCATCTAATCTCATTTTATATTTTATCTCATCGGAGAGAGTCTCGCGTACTCATATATCCAATCATCTTATTTCATTTCTTCATGTCACTTCATTCCAGCGGTATGAAGAGAAAACTTTCACTCAAGCTAAGATACATACAAAAGCCACTTTTCCAAAGTAAATAGCATCTCTTCATTCTCTTTTGCTCCCTCAATGATCAACTAAAAAGAAAAAATAGTCGGTTGCCTCCTCCGTTAGCTTAGTATAATGCTGCATATGTCCTCATCCTAGGCTCCCACATCCCATTTTGTTCAACTGCATTTAATACTTTTCCTCTTCGTAATGGTATCGTATCTTCCGAGTCGGAAATGCTTGTTACAAGCTCTACAAGCCCATAAGCAGAGTCAAGAAGAGTCAAACTCGTTGTATAAGACAATCTTCCTTGGGATGTAAAACAAAGTACTAATTCGATATAATGTAAGTCATCTACATATACTACTACAGACATGGTAACTAACAACCCGTTTACATCGGACGATGATAAGCTGTAGCATTCCAAGTGAATTCTTAATTACGTCTCGAGAGACACCAGAGATTTCTTCAACCTGCATGTATGTGTGCATGCGTTCAACTACTAGACACATTGTTTCTCACGAAAGGGGTAGTTTCGTGGAATCGTCGAGGATCTGACCATAGGGACTATTAATCTTTTCCAGAAATCTTGATATAATAATGATGTGTACGCAGTTGCCAGTTACTTATATCTGTGTAGATTGCTACATGTGCACAATTTAAGAGTATGAATTTGTGTGTACATAGTATATACACTTATAGTGAGTGAGTTATGTGTGGAATGCGATTTCATAAAGATGATGGGCTTCATGGTAAAATGTGTCAGTAGTGGACACAAACACTTGAGAGAGTTTGTGGGCAAAGTAAAAACAATCTGAGAAATGGAGTTTTTAAAGCCAGATAGATATTTGTTAAGCTTGATATAAGTGAAAGGGTCACAATCGTAAGCCTTATGAGTGTATGGACTTCTTGAGAATGTATTCGCACTTGAGACTACAATGACAGAGAGAGAGAGGAAGATTCTATATGGTTTCCAGCTCCAGAGCTTTCTGTATAGTTAAAATAGTAGCGAGTTTGACTGGGTGAAAGAGAGAGGAGAGAAATCATGAGTACTCACATCTTTATATATGACAACAAGAGGCACTTTCATATATGTTCGTGAACATCATAAGAAGGGGGGAAGTAGCTCATGTTCTTTCCTTACTCGGTCGATTTCTGCATTCTGTGAAATCGTTTAAAAATGCTGAATGTGCTCTTTGGATTCATCTAATAGTATTTATGTGCCCATCGAACAAATACTTCATGAACTTATGAGACAGGATAGGAATACTTACAAGGCTGAATTCCCAGAGAACTACCGATTTGTCCCAAACTTCACATCAAACTCATTTAAAAGTTTTATTTGGCTTCAATTTTGACAAAGGAACCAGACAATCAGTTCTTCTTTGATACTTCACTCTTTCCCATAGAACTCCTAAGCCACTCATTGACAACTTCGTTTTTATGTATTATTTCGTCTACGATTTCTCTTAGTACTGTCCTTGTTGTGAGCTCATTTAATATAATTCTCCAAGTAAAGAACTCTTTTTCCCTCCACTATACATTAACATCACACATTGCGACATTAAGAGTTACGTTTGTTGTTTCCTTTGAATGCAAGACATCATTCATTAGATTCGTCCTAAAAACGAGAAAGTTTACACCTAATCGACATACTTCCGGATTTCATTTCCCTACTGATCTTGACTAGAAAACCAGATTCTCATTTTGGTTTAATTTCTTTTCTTAATACTCGGGTGGGTGCAAGGAGAGCGAGAGAGGATGATGAAGCGATGAAGCCTGAGAATCCTCATAGTCGACAAGTGAGTATAGGAGAGATATATAAGAAGACAAGATCGTGAAGAGAAAGTTTGAAATTGGACCAGAGAGAGTGAGCACAGACATTTCATATGGATTTGAGAGGTGGAGGAATGAGCAGTTCAAATTATTCAGCCAGGTTAGTTCACTCTACGTTCTCCAAAAGTCTTCAATCCTGCGTGGATAATTTATTGCCATCACACGAAAAGGAAAGTAAGAAGATTCTGACAAAAGCTGATGGAAATCATTCCCATTTGTTCAGTGGATGAATATATGCCTACATCTCACTTTCACCACTTATCTATGTGATGATGATGTTATTATCCTGACAAGTCCTTTTGAAACGTACCTATTTATACCTGGCACGGGTACAAAGGCTTCCATATATCTTCTTCCTCCCGCACTCAAGTAAAATGAATGCTTGGGTGGGACGGAATTATTAATTGAGCATGATCAACCGAATTAAATGCACATCTGTTTTGCAAACGAGTTTAGTCCTTCGTTTTTACACAACTTTTATCTGGGTGAATCCATCTCAAAATTGAATTCTCCTTTTGCTCCAGGCAGAGTTTAATCAATTCTACTGCAAGAGGCTATAGAGCAGTTCATTTTGATAAATGCTCATATATGCATATATTGGATCACTCAGGAGCAGGCAGGTAATGTGTGGGTCTGTGGAAGAGTTTACTTCGTGTTTGCAGAACAACAATTATTATTGTGAGACCAAGATTTAGGCCTTTGAAGATTTGAAAAGACTTCTCCCTTCCATCATTAAATTGGCGTTTAAAGAATGAAAACATGGAACCAAATAACGACAGTATACTAATGTTACGATGTATAGTCATGTACCATACACTCTTCGCCAAACTCGAGTCCACATACAAAACAGCACACTCGGTCTCAAAAAATACATATTCTCAGATGTAATAATAACAAAAAGCTTAGAATCATTAGAAAGAGTGGAAGAGCAAAACTTCAGGTAGAGTGCACACTTCTTCACCGAATAAATCTATTGTGCAATGCGGGTAATGATGCTTGTGCTAATAAGAATCTCAAGAAATCTCATTTCCGGAAATCACGCGATTCGCAAATTATTGCAGATGGTTCTTCTCCTCTTTGCCCCTTCTCATTTCAATTCTTTAAGCTATTCTTCGTACAACATATTTAATAATAATAATAATAATAAAGAATAATAACATGCTGTTTGTATTTTGCTCACTGTCAGTGAAGGTATTTGAAAGTTAACGAGTAGAAATAATGAAGTTATTCAGCGGGGTCTTCTGTTTGTAAAAAGCATTTCTGAAATCAGTCACAGAATATATTAAAGGACAGATCAAATACAACTTACATTACCTAACAAACATCCTATGATTCCGTGTTCATAGTAAGGAATGCTTGATTACCCTTCGGTAATTATGGCAGTGTTTTAAAGTATCTTTTGATGGCCCCGGATTGTATATGTGTACAAGTTCATCATCCAACAATCGGAGCAAGAATAAGGAGGGTCGTGTACCAATTAGAAATTTAATGTGTATACAATACCATACTGGTTGTGGAAATCGCCCTCAGATCTGTGGCTTCTCATACATTAAGATATTGACGATTTCGATACAACGCAATCTTCTGAGAAGGGCTCTAGCTCCTTGCCCGACAAGTCTTATATGGATACTGAAGAACATGCAGACCTACAAAGGATTTGTTTCTTTCGAGAAATGCCCATCCAAGTCTGTGTAATTTGTGTGCTTTCTCAAAACCCAACTCTACAAATATCCGAGTCGCGTAGTACCTCGAAGATCAGATACCGTGGTTGATTTGACTATCATTCACATAGCAAATATTTACACCAGTACCACAGGAATAGACAGAGGAACCCAAAGATTTCCTCTTTCTTCTCGACTCTACGAACCCTTCAATGAACCCCTTTTCGTCGTCCCCCACTTTCTACTTGTCTCCTTAATTTTCTTTCATGTCATTTTGACTGTGAGAGATCATGCACTTCCATTTAGTTCACTGTGTTCACCCCGCTCATTGTCCGTACACAGTCACTGAGCAGCTTTCTTATAGCTATCGTAGTCGTATATTCTTTATACAGCAGGAATATAATGATCAGGTAAACATATATACAGATGAGTAAGACAGAATCTCTGCAACTGATGACTCTGAATTTTTACCACAAAAGTTTCCAAAGAGGTTCAAAACTCAAAGAGCAACGTCTGAAGACTTCACGAAGAATCGGAGTGTGTCTCACCCATATTGCAGTTGCAGCAGTTGAGTAAACACTTTGAAGCTTTCCATGCATAAAGAAAATAAATAAACGGAGATACTTATTTCAAGGGCTATTTAAGTGATCACAGAGAAAATTTGTATTTTAACCACACAGACACTTTAACCTATTGAATAAACATGGCTTTAGGTAATGAATCTTTACACTTGTGTCATTCATCAAAATGTTGTAGACGATCACTACACAATATAGTGTACAATTGACAACGGGTGAAGCCAAATTGTGTTTGTCTGCAAACAATTAGGACGTATAAAGCAATCACAGTCTCTTTCGCTGGTACTAATAGGAGAGTTTTGTATGCTGTCTATATCTTCCATTTTATTATTAAAAACTCAAACTGCTATATAAGTGTGGAAACTAGGTGCTCCATGAGCCCATTCTTAGTTATTATTACAGAAATAGCAGGGTTAAGCTTAAAGGTATAAAATTTAGTCTACTTGAAACCAATTTATTGGAACGTTCCACACGAATCTTTAAACCCCTTCTTGGGATCCTTCGACGTCCCGACTGTTTGGTCAACTTATGAGTTAGAGGAAATCGAGGGAAGGAAAGGAAACCATCGAACCTAATTGCATGCCTGGAAGATTGACATTAGGTTGATGGATCACCAGCAGTGTGAAGATCATTCGATGGTTGGAAATTCTTTCAGCAGTTCCTCCAGACTCAAGTAAACACTTTCTGTTGGCTTATCGTTAGTCCGCATTGTACTCTACTGAATCTTTCAGTAACCCATCCTGTGTTGTGTATCTATGTACCACCACAGTGGACACACTTTTACAACCAATATTGCGTACCCTAGTTAATGGCAAAGTAGAACTAACACATTCTACGAAGATATATATGTTTCAACTTAAACTCTAACAGCCACCTCGTTCGTGTAAAGTGTTTGTCACTAGAAGTGAATAATCGATTCACAGTTTAGATAGGTCGGAGTTCTCGACATAATTTTTAGCAGCAGGTTTCCTCCACACACACAGTATCCAAATATTTAGTGCAGATTATGTTCCAAAGTGTTACTCTTGATGGTAAACACAACATATAATCATTAAGTGTATGAAATCCTGCGGTTGGTTCTTGTAGTAGCTAGTTGCTCGTTTGGCCTAGCATGTACAAAATGAGCTGAGCAGCACCCCGAGAAATGAGTTAAATTGCACCTGGTGCCCGATTAATGGGCCTTTTAGCTAAACATGAGCAGCAGAATTCTCATACTTATTATTACATGATTCACAGCAACGATCGTACAAAACTGATTTTGAGTGCATACGAGCCAGCAGCACTCTACGACTCTACTACACAATTCATTCACTTATCCTTTTCACTGGGGCATTTCGAGAGACGGATTCTGTCCTAAACAATTCCCATCAAAGTATCATCTGATGAGAGCAACTACTATAGCTCTTTGCTGAAACGGCTGTCTGAGAGAGCAGGGTAAAGTAATACTACACACACACGTGTGGATTCGAACTATTTATCTCCGAGACTTGTTCATTAGTCTCCCAGTGACTAGACAATTACAATTTAATTAGATTACGTGTTTGATTACGAAGGTAGGATGAAATGCAATAATGACGATGTTATGTGATCAAATGATCAGTGAAACTCATTCAGAGACAGAACAACCATTCACCTGAATATGTGTGATAAATGTTTACACTTTCGGATTTAGAACTCGCATTAGTTTTGCTGTTTTCTCGATACCTTTTCAATATAGATCTGAGCGATCCAAAATTGTTTCGTAATTTAACAGTTTTTTTGTTCTAACAATAAATAGAAAGAATCTTTTCCCAACATCGAAAGTATTTATAAGAATTATTAAGAATTTATGAAACTTATTAGATAATGGGTAATAGGGATAATATTCCTGTGGGGCTGTGGCAGGTAAGAATTCTGTAGTACAATATTTCGTACTCCCCCCCCCAGTTTACTAAGGATAGATCGTGATACTAAGATTTAAAATGTCCACTGAACTAACAATTAGGCAGTTTGTAAGATGAAGTTTTAGATAACAGACCATTTACGAACTGGCTTTCGAGTAACCGTAAAACTCCCATTCATCTGAAGACAAAACTGTCATAATTTAAGTGATTTGATGTACAAAGTGTACAAACTGAATTCTCAATCAGACAAGTAAACGTTGAACGTATACAATCTCGAGTTAAAGAATCCAAAGTGGATTAGCCATAATCGGGAAAAGGGTAGATTACGCTGACCACGTAAACCTGTTGTCCGACGGAGATAAAAGAGTAATGTTGTATTGTGTCGTAGAATACATAAACCTTCCATATGTCAGAGGACATTGGAAATACTATTTCGTTCAAACTAAATAAGAAACTTCTGTAGAAAGCTGGGAATGAAAGTAGGGAGAAATGAAAGTTGAAATGTCAATTGTATCCGGAAATGAGCAAAGGCAACAACAAGAAAGGAGAAAATATTGCATTTTACTTACCAGCGATTGTTAGGAAGGAAAGAAGGATGTTCGTAAGGAGCTTCATGTTGCAAAGTATTGGTGAACTTCTTGAACGATAGTCCAGTGAGTGTTGACAGGCTGCACAAGTTTTCAAAGGGAGACTTGAGATTCTGCTGTTGGATCCAACTTAAAAAATAAAATAATATTTGTGTGACAACTTCTGAACAACAGTAAGGAAAGAAATTACTTTGGTGTTTTGTGTCGTCGTTTCGTAACATTTCACGTAACAGAGAGACGAAAAGAAAAACTGCTTTATTCAAATTGAAAGTGTGCGAAGAAAAATGCATCTTCACACCCAAGAAGGTGTGTGAATGTGTGTGTGTGTGTGTGTGTACGAAGTACTACGGAGCTAGCATTGTGTAAGTAAGTAAAGTGTATATGCCTCAATTCAAATAAATATTCATGGATACAGGAAAATTTATAGGCAAGAGTTTGATTCGGATTTAGTGGCTCAAAGGGCCTTTCTTCCTGTAGCCAACATCTTAGATTTTAGATTGTGTGTGTGCCAGTTGATATCTGTTGAAAACAACAATTGGGTCTACATATCCTTTTGTCTTTTGATTCACATGAAGACATTCCTCATGGGAATTCGGTATGTCATTACACTTTTCTGAGCTTTTCTTCTAAATCTAACAATCTCACCACCTCGTGCTGTTCACACATACACTGTAATACACACAATATGATTCTGCATCGGATCATTGTCAAATTGTGGTACAGATCTTCTCTGATGTTTTCACCATCGTTTTGTTATGTAATGAAACTCGCAGGAGCAATATTCATGGACAAAAGGACACAACCGTAGCTGAATCCTCAAAGGTCGAGTATATAAAACTACTGTCTGCTTTAACATCGGCTACACGATATAAAGGTGTAATTCAACCTCTCCTTGTTTTGGTTTATAAACTTCCCTGAATCAAAACCCTTTCGTCTAAATAAGGATGGATTGAATTACTCGACATAGCGTTAAGTTCATAGCCTGTCGTCTCGCGATCTCAGTTTCTCATCCTCAGACCTCCTTTTATTTGGTCTGTAATCTGACACTCCGGGAGAATGCAACAAGCAATTCCTACTAACAATATAGGAGAATATTTATCTACAAATCACATAATTACCTGTAAACAATGTTTACACGAACGACAT
>Ga0194135_10000829_pt1 | contig 18118 bp, 10 predicted proteins | sample LitLau_LLRF_2013_FD_134024 | JGI IMG/M metagenome (GOLD analysis project Ga0194135, IMG submission 134024) | Freshwater sediment microbial communities in response to fracking from North America - Little Laurel Run_MetaG_LLRF_2013 (version 2) | ecosystem: Environmental > Aquatic > Freshwater >...
ACACAATTCAAATCTCCGACACATCCAATATCATCATCATCATATGATAGTTAATAACTACCTAGATTTTCTAGATTTGGATTTCCACCTCCTGAGAATTTGGATACTATTCCTTTCCTACTACTCCTCACGTAAGTTTATATATATACCTTCACGGAACAACTCATTCGCCAGTTTGATGTTGCAAATCATATGTTGCTGATTTTCATAAACACACACACACTTCTAGTACGCATTTTAGTTGTAAAATGATGGATACTCAATCTGATTGTTTTTAGCATGCGTGCATCTATATAGTGAGGTTTCAAAGTACTTATCAACAATGGAATTCACTCGGGAGAATAATTTGAGGGTGGAATGAGTTATTGTAGGAGGAAGAAACTCTCTTCTTTCCAATTATACAAGTGTCATATTTCCTCCTCTTTCTCTCTACTACATATAGAAGCAACTTTATAACTTTACACTTTCTGCCTGGAGAGTAGTCTTTGTGTATGGAGAGAAATGTCAGAGTCAAAGTGGTGGTGGTCGTTGGTGATAGCGTAGGTGGTGGTGGTGGTAGTTTTCGTCGTCCAGCCAGGGGAAAAATCAAGGGAGACTTTTGTGTAGACGCACACACACACACACACATATAATACACACAGTGGAAAGTACCATCTGAAAGTATACTGGAACTGTGTGTGTGTGTGTGGACCTACACACACTCTCTCCTGCTGGATATTGATCGTCACTCCACAAAATATTGCTTCCCTGCATCATATTAATAATAAGGAGAAGGACGCGTCCACCTAAGTGCACCTTCTTCTCAATATCCACTCTCTCCATTCTCTCTTTGAGTAATTGGCAAGGAGAGAACAAAAATAATGTCACTTGCATTTCCCTAATCAATGGTCTCACTCATTAAAAGCCAATTAGGTGGCAGAGGATTTAATAGCTCTGGATATATACTCTCTTTCGTACGTCGCCTGCTCTACGAAGAGACTTTGTAAGGAGAAATTAAAAAGTAGAAATCTTCCGGAGAAAGTCTCCGAAGGAAAGAAGGGAAAAAAGTTTCATTCGATTTTCTTCAACCAAATTGCCTGAAAGTCATTTCATCATAAAAGTTGCTTAAATGGTCTACTTAACTCGGAAAGAGTGACTTTCTCCCTCGAATGCCATCAAACAAATGTAAGACGACGACGACCATCACCACCACCACTACTAGGATATATGTATGTATTTATATGTGTGTGTGTTTTTTGCTCCCCACCACTTTTCTTTTCATCGGGTGCTTACACTATTAATGCTTTCCAGACTGACCAGGATATATAGTAGAGGACACCGATAGATATAATATACGTAAAAGACGGTGACTACGAATGACGAATCTGCTCTTGCTAGACCTTCTCCATTAAACCTGGGAGCAATTGAATCTCAACTTCTTTTCATGATCTATAGTTTTTCGGATATAGACCTAGTGTAATGTCGATGTATATATGATCTAGGATAATAAAGACTTGACGGAGAGTTGAAGGGCATGACCTCAAAGATGCCTTTACAACACTTTATTGTAAGAGGCTTTAACTCCAAGGCATTAAACGATTAATCAAGGGTCATACGCATAAAATATATATAAAGTGTACAAAGTATAGTCCTGCACGAATTTCATGGAGGAATTCAAAGATCAGAATTCTCTACAGACGACGAAAATGTTTCGTAAGTTGTAGTAGAAAGACTTTCGTCATAAATCTTTCTCTCAGTTCAATTGGTGTTTTTATGAGTCGTTTCAACGTGAAATTTCGTATAGTTTAAGCGAGGAAACGGAAATTTAAATCCACAATAACTAAAGTTCGTGTACACAGTCTTTAAAGACTTGAAAGTTTGAAGAAACCATTTGAAAGCCATCTGTTTGAGCGATTAACTTTATTTATGGTAGTGCGAGTAGTTGAGAAAGCCGTAGTTTTTATTCTGCACCTGCCTCTCTCTCTCTATCTCTCTCTCATCCTTACTTCTTGCTTCCCTTCTTCTCTGGACAATTTTGAAAGTGCAAATAAATAAAACAAAATTGAAGATAGCCTTGTTGTATATTTCTTCGAAATATTAAAATGAAGGGAATTCATGGCTGACTGAGGTGACATTTGGTGATTTGTCAGAAAGGAAAAGAGAGAGAGAGAGGGAGAGAGAGAGAGAGAGTGAATACAACTTTCTCTGAGAGAAAGATTCTTGTTGTTGTTTCTTTCCAAATAGTCACATGTTCCCATCTGCTTCGTTATTCAACTTGGAAGTGCCATTATATTTGTTATGTATATATATGTTCAGAACTCCTAGGATGTTCTTTGCTGTTTCTTTCAGAGATTTGAATACACACTGATACATATCCAACAGAACGTAAATAAATATATCTACTACACACGTGTGTATATATCTATGTGTGTGTGGCAATTAGTGGGAGGTGTCTCCCAAAGAAGAATCCTGACCTACTCTTTCATCTGAGAAGAAGACTTGACTAGTCGGACGGAAAACTCTCTCACACTTTCTCTCTCTCTTTCGTGCGTGTTCTGCCTGCAATTCATGTCATGTGCGCTTTTTATCTCTTCATGCATTCCCAAGATTCACCGTTGAGGAAGGACAAGGACATGCTGTAACGCACTTTTTTCCTTTCCACAGAGTGAGAGAGAGATAGAGTTGAGGCCGACCACAGAAGTAAAAACTATCGAGAAGACCCTATCTCCACCACTACGCCTACAACAACAGCAACAAGGTTCATGTTCAATTGAAAAGCCAAAGGGAAGGAAGGTGTATAGTTTAGGAAACTATATAACTGAAAAGACACACACACACTGTGTGTGTGTGCAGCAATAATTCATATGACATGTCTAGAGCCGAAGTGGCTTTCTCTTCTGCAATTTAATTGAGGTCCAATCAACGAGACATTTCAATTGGCATTCTGTAGCTTCTCTCACTACTTTAATATTTCACTTCACAAGACCAATTTTGTTCAAGTTTGTTTGTTCGCCAATTAAGTGAAAGTAGAATTTATTAAATTTCTCCTCAAGGTGGTCAAACAATTCTTCCTGTCATGTCCAATTAGTTCTGTCATCAAGTTGGCAATATATTTATTTAGAAGTTTTAATGGCTCAAAACCTCCCATCTCCGTTTTCTCTCTTTCCTTCTTTAAAGTGTGACAGTCTCTCTGTGAGTTAGCTCATACATAAGTGAAATACATAAGAACACTCTGTATCTCACAGACAGACACACACACGCCTGTCATTATTACCGTCAGAATGTGTCAGTCAACACACGTTTTATTTTCATCTGCTCAATTGATTTTGATTCACAGCATCAACTCTTGTCTCGCGAAACTCAGAGCTCTTCTCCCAGTCTCTTTTGAGCAATGAAGCTTTTTTACGTTTTTTAGGTAACTCGGTTGAGCGTGGATTATAATTGAATAATGGAAAAATGGGGTAAAAAGTCTTTTTTGTTAAAACCCGATAAAATAGTTTTGGGAATATAGAAAGGGGATAAATTTTAAGTCGGAATCAAAGGGAATTACGATTATTACGGGGTGTAGGGACACAATGGACTCAACTCTTGAAATCCTACTCGGGCACACGAGAGAACACATTGCCTTTCTGTAATGAGAGGCACATGAAAAATTGTTCCTCATAATAATAACAATAATAACGAAGGGAGAGAGATTTTTTCCCTTTTTCACTCGGTTTTACAGAAAAATACAAAATCAAATATTTCTGGGGTGCGTTGGCCGGACTGTGTCGTTGTCGTTATTATGTATTAAGGATGACGGGTTAGTGTAAAAAAAGTAAAAAGGAAACTGTGCAGGAGACTTTGTGAAGATGGTCTAGTTGCATTGTTAATCCACACCAACATAATTTCATTTTTACATGAAAACGCGAACCCTTTTGGGTATACATGCAGCAAAAACCTCGGTTACTTAAAGAGTCCCTACTACACACACTATTATTATTATTTGATGCGTGTGCCACAGAGACAGATGTTTTTCACTCAAATGTGGAAAGATGAAAAAGGTTAATTTGAAAGGGAATTTATTTTGAATGAAAAACTAAAAGTTACATAGTAAACATATTCATGTTTGTAATAATAATGACGCAATACAACCCATCTGAGGCTGCACTTTGCACACCGACGACACACACACACACACAGTTCGATTCCGATGATTTTAACAGAAAAATTATAATTTGCATGAAAAAGATTTGAATTTATTTGATGGCAGTTGGGAATTTTGGGATTGAGGATTTGAGGACAGAAGAGGACAACAACAATGAGTTAAATTACTTGAGAAGACTGAGAATTCATAAAAGATTACACATGCATGGATTACGAAGTGGAGAGAATGTGATTTTTCATCGATGAAGGGACGCAAAACTACCGAAGGGTCGTTCATGTGTTCGGCTAGTTAGCATATTTTGTGATTTTGTTGAGAACATCCTCGTCTCTCCTTCTATTATTCTCGGGATTCAAAAGGATCTCAAAGGACTCGTGTGTATGTGTGTGTGCGTGTGTGTGCGAGTGAATGTGAAATTTGTAGATTTCTGGAAATATATAAATACGTATAAAGGCAACAGCAGATGCAGATTTGGGTTGAAATTATTCAAAAAGGACTTTTTCATTCCCCTCTCTCCTCTCTCATCTCTACCGAATCTCTCCATCATTCCTTCGAAATTCTGTTATTCTATATTTGAATTTATTATTATCAAGTTCATTTCGTTGAATGGACCTAAAATGTTCCATGTAGGTTTTCACAATAAAAATCAAATTCATTTTACAAGTAGGATGCTGGGATAATGGGGAAAGATACACACACACACTGACTGCGAGACTGAACGTGCATCTCAGGTGGCTTGGCTAGTGTGTGTATTTATGAATACATATATAATATGTGTAATGGCTTTGGTTGTTGATGAACAATGAAACGTGAATTTCGAAAATGTTATTTCCTTTAAAAACAGATTTTACTCGATTGTGGAAAAATGATTGGACTTGCAACATAAGAACCTTTTGTGAATACCCCAATCCTTTTTACACTACCCTTCTCTTCCCTAAAACACATTTCATCTGGACGTAGGTGAATAAATAATGAGAAGGGATATCGTTTGAACAAAATATGGACAAAAAGTTGTTATTCTCGTGGAAAGTGGAGATTTCCTCAACTAGATATCCCGTTTACAGACAGATTGAAATTCGAAAGACTGCTGCGTACATAACACTTTAGTCACACACACACGTCGCGTACATATGTTCATTTTCGTATAAGAAGTTCCATGAGGAGAGAAAGAGTAACATAATAAATAAGCAGCAACTCCGATTGCGTAAAATATAGAGCACCCTGATGATGATAGACAAAACATAATAAAGACCTTTCTGGGAGAACAACATTTCTTTCTGATGAATCATTTGTACGGATCTTTGGTGGGTAGTTGTCTTTCATTTCATGACTCGACTTTTCTCTGAGAAGTCATTATGAACTTTCATCGTGGATATAGTTTGAAGAAAGGGGCTTTACGTAGAGAGAGAGAAAGAGAGTTCACCTCCACCCACTTGGATGATCGAAGAGAGATATGAGGGAATCGCATTTGTAAAAGCAGTTTAGATAGATAGAGCAATCAAGTGAGATTTGGTGAGACAAGGCTATTATATTAGCCGAGTGGACTAACTAACTAAGAAATGTGCCATTAATAATAACAGGCAAAGTCCCATGTCTTGTTACAGGATGGAATAAAACTGTCTTCATCTAAAAGAAGAAGAAGAAGAAGAAGAACGATTGTCAAGTTTTATATATACTGCCGCTGTGTGTGTGTCGGTCCTTCTACTCTCATCCTGCGCGCGTGTCATACGTGAAGAAAGAAATAACGATTCATCCAGTCCGAAATCAATTTAGTCTTTTGTATATAGCTCTCTACTTTCTCCTTAAAGTCATACGAGCTCTAAGCATGCACCGCAGTTTTTCTGGTCCTTAAAAGTAAAGGCCAGTTCATTCTGTCAGGTGGGTTTGATTAAATTGATGCAGTTTGTGTGATTTGAACAAATGAATGCCACACACACATTCGTTTGATTGGAACGAATGTAAATAAAGTGGAAACACTCTTTTTATATGTTCTCTCTCTGAAACAACCAAAGTTCCAGGAATATGAATTTGAGACATGGAAAATTATTATTTGTCTCCATTTCTTCATTTATGTCGTTGCGTGTGGAAAGAAGACAACAAGTTTCTCTTTTTCCCTACTCACCAATCAATAATATTTCTCTCCTGATTCTTTTTCTCTTCGTTCTTCTTCTCAACTTTTCACTTAAACTCCATTCAGTTAGTAGGACTAGAAGAACTTTTCGTTTTCGAACTACAGCCTACTGTATTTATTTATTTTAGACTGAGAAAGCGTCTTTGTCTCGTAATTAGTTATGCATTTTAGTAAACGGGACGTTCTCTGGTGGTCGGCCAAAGCTTTTAAATTTTAATAACTCTGAGCGAAGAGAACTTATAATTAAATTGTAATTAAATTTGCTCCTGCCGAGCGGAGACTCTACTCATTGAATTATTCCTTGTGGGTTTACTGTTTTTGAGTGTAAAGACGACAGAGAGAGAGAGAGAGCGAAGACTTTATATATATGAGTAGTAACCTTAGTGCAGAGATGGTATCAGAGAGAAAGTTGGTTGTCGTCATGCATGTCAAATGTCAGGAGCAAGAGGCAAGAGTCGCGTATATTCCCACCATCGTCCGCCGGATCTCTTCATAATAATTGGCAAGAATGGGGAACTTTGACCAGTTGGAGGAGCTGTTTATGACGTGGGAAGCCATGGGACAAAAGAGGAAGTAATTACATTGAAATGAGATACAAAACCGACAACAGCCACTATGTAATATACTACTGCTGGACAACCTTGCAGAAGAACCTCCGGGGCAACTCTCTCGCTTCTTCTTCAGAGAGAGAGACACACACAATTCAATTTACAACGAAGGAGGAGTTCTCAGACCCAATCAATGACGTGATTCATTTACCCGTTGGGGAACAAACGCTCCTCGACTAAATCAAAAATCACTACGCACACACGCTCTCCTATTCACATAAGAACGTACTTACACATGAAGTAGATGGACACGTGGAAATGTAAAAGGAGAAAGAAGGTTCAATTGAAGGCTCACAAATTCTGTAATACTTTCGACCCTCAAAAGCATCCTCCTTTGCAAATATCTGTTGTATTGGTGAATAGGTATTAAAAGTCAGTGTGTGAAGAAAATGAATTATTGTTGAGCTTCTCTCTCTCTCATCGTCTCATCCATCCAAAGTTCACAAATGAAACTATTCAACGTACGTATATCAAATACGTCTGCACTTACTACATTACCCTGAAAGATAAGAGTCCACATGCAAAGTGGAGTTGAACACTCTCATAAACTTTTATAGGGAAAGTTGTTTCTCTAGAAAAAAATTGGGAAATTACTCTCCTTTCGAATTCATATTTAGGAGAAACTGCCTTCTTTTATACATATAGTCCTTGTACTTCTCTAATTACGATCGAACTGCTGACAACAGCATGTAGATATATAAAGAAAACTAGAAGGAGGCGATTTTTATACAGGAGAATAAAAATTTGGAATTTCGGAATTGTAAATTATACGAGAGAGAGAGAGAGAGAGAGGAGGGCGACTATCGGTAAGATGTCCATACATAATATGCGATTTCTGTGAAAGGTATTTCTTTTGTACGCGAGTCAATTGAATAGAAGGACGTGTGTGTTTGTATTATGTGATGAACGGGGGAAATGAAGAACAGAAATTTTGAGGGCATAATATGTATATACGCGTATAAATGTATTTCTTCCTTTTAAGGTTTCTTTCACTCAAATTACTTTGCATGTGAACTTTTTTTTCTCTGTCCACATTTTCAATATTCAGTTTTATTCGATGGACAGCAACGCGGAGGCACACGCACGCAGTCGCGCTTTATAGTTGCTTATTTCCGTCGTCGTCGTCGTCGTCTACATAAATTGATTTGAGTTTAAAGTGAATTTTGACTTTTCTCCCTTCTCGGCCCGGCGTTTAACGTAGTTAAGAAGTAATTTCCTTGGTGGACTAGCAAATAGTGTAGAGCAGAGACACGTTATAAGGTTAAGTAAAAGAGGGTGAACAAGAAGGGTGGTGGTTTGTAGTAAATGTATTTCTGGTAGAAAAGTTGGAGAGAGTAGTGTGCTCTTATGTGTGGAGAGTTCGAAAGAGCAATTAGTTGTAGGGATGAGTCAGAAATTTATGCAGGGAAAGGCATAGATTTAACCCAAAGTTGTTTGTGTGTCGAGGGTACATAAAGGATGATTCATTGTGTTGGCCAAAACTCACATTTATTACATGGTAAGTGGACGGACATTTGAAAAAAGGGTTTACGTCGAATATAAAGGGAGAAAAAATGTAAAAACACAAAAACTAATCTGATGTGAAGGCCCAGTTCACAATTTCCTAAAAGTTGGAAAAATCCTTCCATTTGGGAACAAAAGCTAAATAAGCTCCGCACATAAATTATACTTTTACGATACACAGTAGCAAAAAAGGAGATCCCTTCATTCATATTGTATTAAGGTCTAAATCAATCTCAACTTATTAAGCCAACAGTGTATGAATAGTATAGACTCTCTGTCTCTCTCGCTTTTATTCTTCTTCTATAATCGGTCCAAATGTTACAAATTGAACGGAAAGTAGCGAAGCAGTCGTGAAAGAAAAAAGAGAGCGCGTGTGTCTGTGTGTGTGTGTCTAATATAAAAAAAATCGGTTTAAAAGTAGGAGGAGGTGTGCAAGGAAATAATTCGGATTGAGTGTAGACACAACTGACCCACCCACAATAAGACAACTTGGTCAATAAAATATGGAGGAGTTCATCTTTAGATGGGAGAAATATGAGAAGTCAGACGGAGAACAATGGGGATGAAGTTATGCGGAGATTAATCATAGATGACCATCAGAGTTTCTACGAAGGATATGCATGGACAAGGAATATTCCCCAGGAATTAATACTTTACTCGAGTGTCGGCTGTTTTGACAAGATCTTATCTCACTCCCCGTGTACATATAGATCGCTCTCTCTCTCTCTTGCTCTTAAACTTTCTTCCTCCAACACACAACTTCTTTCTCATCCTTCCTTAACATCAAATTGAACGTCATTGACGGTGACAAATTTGAACCGATTTTTCTCTTTCGCCTACCGGACTCTTTCGACCTCCTATACACTATGTTCAGCTGGACTTTCCTAAAATGACTTCCTCTCTCTTTCCATCCTTACTTCCAAAATAAATTAGACTTCTCTGCATTTCTCCAGTTCAGATTCATTTCTACATTCGCTACTCCTCCTCCCTACGCCGTCTTTCCCCTCCCCCATTTCCTCTCAAAGTCTCGTCTAATTACAAATTGTAATTCCACAATGACTTTGGATAATCAACTACCAACGAACTCTCTTGTTCTTCTTCGGGATACACAAAACCAACAATCAAAGTATATATAAACTCTTTGTGGATGATAAAATTACAAAATGCAACACATATACCACGCACACACACATATATACATAATGACATACTGAAATAGAAATAAGATATGGTCACACATAAAAGAAATAATATGTTTTACATGCACTCAAATATGCAGACAACACAAGAAGACAAACTTAAAGGAATCATCAGTTTATTTCTCACAAATGAAATAATTAACACAACTCACAGCTACTCAAATTAACCAGAGTGTAATACACTTAATTACTAAATAATTACTACTAACTATACAGGCAACCATGTTAAACCAAAGTATATATTTGAATGACTGTTTAATTGCTACACAACCTCTAATGTATAGATATATATACTCTTTCTGGGTAGTTTCCTTTAGTCTCTCATTGTAATAATAACACATACCAAATTATAAGAGAGTGTGTTCTCTCAAAAATACGGAGATGAGAGTACGTTTTAGTTTGTACAGTGAATAATGCACAACGGACTAGTACATAATATATATAATATAGTGAATTCTGGTCGATCACACAAGCATGCACACATTACATATATATATATATGTAGATATATTTCTTTCTCCGTTCGAGGAATGAATGACTACTTAATTCTCAAAGAACCTCAGGATTTACAAAAGTCACGACTAGAACGACTCCCTGTCGCCAACAAACTTATCGAGTGATCAATATCCCTCGATATTGAAACCTCGTTTCTTCAACTCCTTATCGATAACAAAACCACCCGCATTTCTCTCGCTGCCTTTTATATTCTTAACTTTCAATTCAAATATCAAATTATTTAACGTCCAATGTATTAACAATTCATCACACCAGCTACTCTGCTATCCTCTAAAACTTGTAGACATTCGTGCAGGTATTTTGCTCCTAATAAACACTTCTCTGTCTCACTCCCTCCTGTTGTTGTGTACCAATTAAAAGTAGAAAAGCCAAACTTAGTCATAAATATGCATAAGAACTTAAATAGGACAATATTATACACACAGACACAAACAGTGACGGTTTGTGAGTGTGTGTGTGCTCCGTGTACCTCTTTAGTCCATGTCACTCGCTATTATTGTGCCCCTATAATTGTTTTTCGTTTTTTAAAAACAAACCATATGGATGATTATGTTTCTATATTTGAAAAATATGCATACACACTTCTCATGTCCATCGAAAATGAGGGCCACGAGAGAGCCGTGAGAGGAAAGTATTCAACAGCAGTAATTTAGGCATTATAAAATTATTAGTCAAGCAGCAGATTTATGTCTGGAATAGACAAACTAGATTGTAAGGTTTGTGTCATTCTGTGAACTGCTGAACCAAACAGGAACACTTCATATATCGCCAATTTTAGAAGGAACAAGGAAGGATATTAATTAGAAATAGGAACATACACGAGGTAGTGTCGTTCTTGGCATGAAGCAAAATGGTAAATTGGTTTGAGAAGTAAAAGAATTAAAGTTAATAACCGTTGTATAGAATCGATTGAATCCGAGTATATCAAAGTCTTTTACAGACCTTGGGCCACATGCACAAACACACATATATGTATGAACCGTGTGTGTGTGTGTGTTAATTTTGGCAAGAAAAGAAATGAAGAAAGTAATTTATGGACACGTCGACACTCGTAAATGTGAAGACTGGGATATAATGGGGAAGAAACAAACTCCCTTGTTTGTAATTTCACTCTTAGTTAAAAATTAAATTGCAACGTAACAATTAAAATGGGGAAAGTAATCTTGTTGCAGAGAGAGTTAATTACAGCCCTTAATGTAAAAGGTAATTGGAGCTTTCAACTTAGAATACACACAGAAAAGCATAGTATATAAAAGAACGAACACGCAGCATATATGCTTTGCGAAAATTAGGGATTCTACCAAAAGAGGAGGAGGATTTATACTTACAAGGAAATTACTGAATCGAATGGAAGAGCTTATTTGTGCACCTCTCGCTTTTCTATGAAGAAATAAGGATCCAATTTAGTTAAAAATAAAAGTACGACATAAATATAAACTTAATTGGTTTCGAATGGGTTTGCTTTTCGCAACAACAACAACAACAACAGAAGAGAGGAGGTGTCATTGGGATTATTTGGAGCGTTTAAAAAGTTTATCAAGCTACCCTAGCTATAAATATTTGTACATATAGTTTATATACGCACAATCCACTATCTAATAAGTTTATATTTGTTTAGAAATATGGCACTCTCTCTCTCATACGCACACACAAACAAGTTCTTACAATAACTAGAGAATAGTATAGCATTAATTAATATATAACATATAAACTGCTGGTCTGTACTTTTCAGTGATTGCCCTGATTATTATTATAAAGTAAGTATAGGAATTTAGTATGTGTGAGTCTACACAGGCTGCGAAGAGAAGTAGGGAAAGAGATGGTGAAAGTCTCTGTAGTAGTGTTGTTGGTACTGAGAAAGTTTGGATGATGATCAAAGTAGATATACATAATAAATAAATCTATATACACACACTCACATATGTGTATATATATTTGTGTTTGAGGATGGAGAAAGTGCGACAAAGAACTAATCGTAGTAACTAGAAGAATATCTTAGTGGTATAGTAACTATTGTGCTTATAATTTGCATAGTTTTGTCAGTACTTTGCTTTTCTCTGAGGCAACTTGTATATTTCACACTTTTGTACGCAACCTCATTCATTCCCTATATTTGATACTATATATAGAGAAGATCGAAGGACTTTCTCTCTCTACACAAGACCGCGCCATGTCATTCCTCCTGAAGAATGTATTTCTATAATGGATGGACACTGTATCTGTATGTATGTGTGTAATATTCATTTGTCCACTTTCCCCATCCTTCCAACAACTTTGACACTCTTGAAGTGTCGCGTTCCCACCCACTACCAACTTCCCATCTCTCTAGGCATATCTTTTACTTCTGTGTAGCTTTCTCTTTCTCTGATTCGTCTTTCATAGGAACTTTACGTATGAGAAGCAACCCTGAGCACCACTTTATCCTGAAAGGGGGACTCTTTCCCACCTTTGTCTATTTATATAAATATCTTAATAATAATGATACTCTCTCTCTCTGGTGTGATGAATTGTTCTCATTTAAATGTACACGTACAACGTACGCACACTTATTGACTTACTATTGAGTCATACCATCATTACCTTCATTACTTCTCGTTGCTGGAGTTTATGTGAGATGTGACTGCGAAGTAGATTCAAGTCGAGAGTTATATAAGTTACTTGACTAAAAGGGAATATATATACCTGATGATGACTACCTGGACACATAATAATAATAATTTTGTATCTATTTCGACGATGATGAGACTAGTTTACTAATAGTGAGTGACCACAATCAATCAATCATGTTAATATGTGTACTATATATATATATTAATATATATATGCGGAGACTAGAAGGGAACCCTTTTTTATTATCGATCACCTATCGTTCGTCTTAGAATTAAGTCATAATACTAGTGATCACTGTGAATCTCCAAGGCGTGTTCCATCACAGTCGTTGTAGTTTTAGCGAACACGCCAGTTGATTTCCCCAGTGCATTCCAGTTAAAGTAGAATTAAAAGAACAACAACTGCCTGTACAAAACCCCACTTAGCCTAAAGTCATATATAGTTTTAACAACAGCTATAAAGCTTAACTCATATCTATAAGTGACTCATCGCGTCTCTTGTGTCTCCTCGTGACTGTTATGATGACGAGTCCTTAAGTCGGGGTCAACGAGAATGAGACTCGGATTGATTGACTAACCTTTTCTCTGACTGGAAGGTAGACGAGTGAAGGGACAAACGGGGAGTCCTCAGAGCTTTCCTCTTCAGAAGAAGTGAGAAAGAAGCCTTGCATCATGAAGTCTTCTTCTTGGGGGTTAGGAGGAAACTTCCACTCGGTCCCTGTGCCTGTTGACTTCATCAGTGTCATGCCTCCTCCTCTCTGCACCGCAGCAACACAAAAAGAAACACATAACGTCCAATTAGAAAGACAAATGGAGTGGTAGAATGCTTTATAGCCTTCACTTGCAGTGTACACTACTCTACACTGACTGAAAAGGGTCGAAACTACTCAATGAGAGAAAGTGTAAAAGCTCTTACATGGGAGACTCGGTGATGATGGGCCACTTTAGAGTGGACGACTAGTCTGGGATAGGTCGCTGACGTGAACTTGCACTTCCTGCATCGGAATAAGTGACCCTTCCTGTGGGCCTTACGCATGTGACTTGTCATCTCATCGCGTCCACCGCAAATAACATTGCACAATGAACACTTGAATCGCTTCTTCTTCTTGGTCCGACTTTCTTCTTCTTCTTCACCTCTCTCCATAACCGAATTCTTTTGACCTCCTTCAGTAGTCTCATCTCCATCTCCATTTGTTGGTTCCACTGAAGCTTCCCCTCCACGAAGATTTTGCTTAAGTGCCCAGTACAAACTTTCTCCCGTTCCTCCAGCTCCATTGAGAAGTGGAAGAAATGGAGACGCTTGCTCTTGTCCAGGAGACGACGAAGAAGGAAATCCAAGTCTTCCTCCAGGTGAGTTTACTAAGGAAGAAGAACTTGTTGGGACTCCTCCAGGATTAAAGAATCCCCCTAGCACACCCGACATTTGATGGCCTATAATGTGTTGCTGAAGAGACTCAGGTTGGTCAAACGTGTGGAAGCACAATGGGCATACGAAGTTATCCGAAGAAGTGGGAGTGGCAGAGGAGGAGCTGCTGCTGTGAGTTCTCTCGTGTGCATACAAGTAAACGAGAATTGACGTAGTGAAAGGACAGTAAGTACATCTATACAGCTTGTTACTTGCTCCGTCGATTTTCGAAAGGATGACTGAGAGAGGGTCACTTCCACCTCCGTCTATTCCTTCTTTCCATCCCCCTTGATGATGATGACCTCCACTTCCTACAGAGGAATTGCCCCCATGCATCCCCCCAGGGTATCCCCCAGCAGCTGCCACTGCATTCAAAGCAGCTGCATTAAGAGCTGCTGCATTCATTGCTGCTGTCTCAAGTCTCGATGAATTGGAAGTCAAATGTGCAGAATGTTCTTTGAGAAGATGAGTTTTCATCGTTTCCAAATCTCCTGAAGAGAAGTTGCAAAATCCACACCGATTTCCATCTCTCGTCAAATTGTGTCCTTTGTAAAGAGACGAGGTAGCAGACGAGGACAGTGGACCTTTGTTATCTCCATTCCTACTTGTCTTTAATCCCCCCACCGAGGGATTCTTTACCCCTCCTCCCTTTTGGTGAAGCTGTTGTGTCAAACTCACTTGTTGAGACCTCACTTGGTGACCCTGAGGGACTTTTCTACACTGAGAAGATGACGTGCTCCCACTACCACCACCACCACCACCACTTGACAGAAGAAGAACCTTTTCCATAGCTTTCCACTTTTCCCTACCTTCTTCCCCATGATCAGAAGTGAGATGGGTTTTTAACCATTTGGAACTTCGGAAGCGTCGACCACAAAATGGACAAGACTCTGAATAATGGTAAAAGTATCTTCCTTCTCCATCTTTAATTCCTCCGTCCACTCCATTGTTATTCCCACAGAGAGAAACTACGTTATTATTAGCACTGGACTCCCCACTTGAAGTAGACAAATTCAGCCCCAATTGCTGTTGTTGTTGGTGCTGTTGAGAAGGGGGAGGAGTCAATCCAACGACTACTGGAGGAGTAGGAGGAGGTGCTGGAGGAGATGGTCCATCTTCAACAATCCCGTGAGTGTTCTGCTTATGAACTTTGAGGAAGTATTTGGAACAAAGTTCTTTGTTACAAATGTCGCATGTAACCCCACCCAATCCAGTAGAACTCTCAATACTAATCCCATGCATCTTTAACATGTGAGTTCTCATGAAATACTTGTTGCACAATTCCTTATGGCAGATTGTACAGTAACTTCGACTCAATGATGGACTTGGTCGTTTCCCATCTACTTTCACTCCTCCTCCTCCTGCTGATGTCGATGAAGAAACTGAAGAGGAGCCTCCTTTGGGTCCTGGAGTCAAAAATTGTGTCGCTGGAGAAGTAGAAGAATCCAAACCCACTAACATAGGAGATGATGAAGTTCCTCCAAAGGAACCTAAGAATGTTTGTGGTGTGGAAGAATCTCCTCCACACAATCTGTCCTTTAGTGTTGTCCCCGTAGGGAAGTTGTCAAGTGGTATTTTATTATTAGACTTTGGAGTTTCTCCAGATGATTGAGGCTCGATTTTTATCCGCACACCACCTCCTTCCCCACCTGCTCCTGTTGGAGTTATGCTATTGTTGTTCATCACATTGTTAGTGGGTGTAGGAGTAGATGAAGAATGCGCAGAAAGTCCTCCAGGAGACTCACTTTTCACCGCAACGTCAGCGTGGTAATGGGCAATGTGTTGTTGGAGGAAGAATGACGAGTAGAACTCTTTGTTACAAATAACACACAATGTAGAAGACGAAGATGAAGACGAAGGACCAATCAGCTCTCCTCCAGGAGTCCAAGCCATTGCTCCTGCAGAAGACACTCTATTCAGTTCCATGATCATTGTTTGGAGTCTCCGGAGATCGTCTGAGTCAGCGTCTCTCTCTTCTTTCGGACTTCGGCTGTTCATTCCTTCTCCTTTTAAGTCTTCGTCATCGTCTTTCATTTCTTCTGCGTCTGAAGCCGCACCAGGTGAAGGTTCCTCTCCACCTCCTCCAATCATCATTTCTTCTTCAGGGTGGAAATAACTTTTGTGCATTCTAAGAAGAACTCTCGTAGCGAATGATCTGTGACACACTTCACACTCAAAGGAACCTTCCCCTGAAGAGTCCCCTCTCATTACTCCTCCTCTTAATGGAGTAACCACTCCTCCATTTGTAGAGTCTAGTAATCCTGCTGCTAATGCTGCCACTGCGGCACTTTCACTTCCCAGTAGAGCTGCAACTGCTGCTTCATTTGCACCTCCAGAGGTCCCACCTCCGAGACTTCCTCCACTACCTCCCCCTCCTCCAGGAAAAAGTCCAGGGAATGGAAGCAAGAAAGGAGGAAACGACGTGGGAACAAGAAGTCTGTGTTTCTTAGCCAAGTGACTTGCTAACGAAGTTCTTGAGGAGAATTCACGAAAGCAAAATTGACACTGGAGAAGTCCTTCGTTGTTGCTTTTCGAATGATTTCCTTCGCCACCTCCTCCTCCTTTAGAGTTTTCTTCTTCGTCATCCCCAGGCATCACTTCCCCTTCTTCCCGTCCTCCTGCAGCTTCTTCTGCCAAATGTTTCGTTACAACTTCCAATCCTAAAGATTCAAGTCCCAATGGTAAAACTCCTCCTGTGTTGTTACTACTACTTCCCCCGGGGAACTTGCCCCCTCCCCCTCCTCCATTATTGTCCCTCATACTATTGTTGTTATTGTTGTTATTACAACCTGATGATGATGACTCAATTCCATTTGGGAACCTTTTGTTGTTGTTGTTCGACGTAGAAGCAACTGACGACGCGTTATTATTCGTCACTTGAGTCGACCCAGTCGATGAACTATTACTTCTCCCAGAAGAAGCGGAACTTGGGTTATCTTGTATCCCGTGAATCTTCGCCTTGTGTCTCTTGAGGAAGTATTTGTTGCAGAATTCCTTCTGACATAATTCACAGAAAGACTTTCTCCCACTTCCCCCACCTCCAGTGACAGAGGAAGACCCGAAAGAACCTTGGAAAGGACCAAAGTCCAAAGCAGAAAGAACAGAAGAAGGAGGATGAGGACCTTTGTTGTTACTTGTTCCCTGAGTGTTCCCTGGAGAAAGTCCCAAGACAAGATTTCCTGCAGCTGATGAAGAAGAGCTTCCAAGTTGTTGATGGAGCTGTTGCTGTTGATGATGGTGATGCTGTAGAAGCGCTACTGAAGACGAAGGACCAGGAGGAGTTGAAGTGGACTGGAGAATATTAGATGGGGGTGGTGGTGGGGGATATCCCACACCACCTGGAGTGTTGGGTGTGGACGTTGACGACGGAGATGAAAGTTCCGAGTAGACTCCGTGTTTGTTCGCCTTGTGAGTCTTGAGGAAGTATTTGTTACAGAACTCTTTGTTACAAAGGTCGCAGTAAGCTTCAGGGTTAAATATTCTGTGAGGGGGGAGACTCCCCAGAGTTGTCCCTGTGGATCCCACCACAAGACTTCCTCCTCCGTTGTTGTTTCCTCCACAAGAGTTGTTTGAACCTACAGAAGAGGCAGAAGAGGCTGGAGTTCCTCCTCCACGTCCTCCCCCTCCTCCTTGATTTGACTGAACTTGTGGGAAGAGAGGGACATTTCCAGGGAATAGAGAAGTGAAAGGATGTCTTGGAAATAGAGAGAACGTCGAAGGTCCCCTTCCTGAAGAAGAAGCCTCTTCGTCATCTTCCTCGTGGTCTCCTTTATTTCTAGAACAAGTTGATGAAGAGACTGAGGAGGCGGAGGAATTGTTCTCTTCATGAGCAGAAGGGACGACGAGTAGTCCTTCTGAGGTCAGATTGAGGGGCCCTTGAGGGTGGTGGTGGTGGTGTTGGTGGTGTGTACTCTCACCACCCTCCTCCCTCTCTTTGTCTGCGACTTCTGCTGTAGTCGTTTTAATGGTTGTAGATTCATCTCCGTTGTTCTTGAGAGATTTGTCATCTGCAGGGATTCGAACA
>Ga0194135_10000830_pt1 | contig 18111 bp, 8 predicted proteins | sample LitLau_LLRF_2013_FD_134024 | JGI IMG/M metagenome (GOLD analysis project Ga0194135, IMG submission 134024) | Freshwater sediment microbial communities in response to fracking from North America - Little Laurel Run_MetaG_LLRF_2013 (version 2) | ecosystem: Environmental > Aquatic > Freshwater >...
AGATAGAAAGTAATGGAGACTGCTATCGAATGAATACGTGCACCACCACCACCACCACCACCAGCAGCAGCCTCGATCTGCTCTTTTCATCGATCCACCGTTGTGAGAACACTCAGAGAGAGGTTCAACTTCAATCTCCAGTTCTCAAGTCCACCACGAACATCAGTAACGCATAACTTTCTCCTCCACAAGCACCGGTGAGCCCGTGACTTCTGACTTTCCCCCGTGTCACGCGGAACTATGCAGAGCACGGTTAATTATTTATTAACATACAAACAGGGAGGTATAGAACACTCCACGTTGTTGGGCTTCTAATGACTTTGGCTTGCAGTCTTTGGGAATTAAAGACAGACAAACTGTAATTTAAAATACTCTTCACCTGCTTCGTTCTATCTACGCATTGTGACGTAGCCTGCAGCCTCCTTTTCCACGAAGCCCTCTCAATTCTGAATTCTCCGTGGAGGGACCCCCGAGTCTCCAGCTCGTTAGAGAAACTCCACGAAGACTCCTCTGAAGGCATTTTCCCTTATTTCCTCTGCATGCAATTCATCCTCCGTAGAGATTCCCACGACTGTAATGAGAGCCTACTTAACGATACCACATGCTCCAAATCCGCTAGATTCATCTTCAGCCAAAGTTCCACCTACAGAAATTCTGCAGACTGCCTTACATACTAAATTCTATACAAGGCGAAGCCACTAGTTAGTACTCTGTGGAACTGCTTGCTCCTCCGTTTATTTTACCAGTTATAGTTGCCTGCTAGAAGTGAAAGTAATAGGAAAGGCGAAGGGACGCAATATGAACGCAGAAACAGCGAAACATACGCACTCCGAAAGGCTGACTGTAGAAGTAGTTGAAGACTTGAGAATAAGTCCCCATGAGATGCGAGACGGTGTGTTAACCAGCATCATCAACCAGATTACTTTGTATTATTTACTGCATACGGAATTAATGGCCAACTTTCATCGCTTCTCGTGGAACACTCTCCCCGGAGAACCAACTTTCCACAAATAATTTCAACGTGTACACTTTCTACTTTGTAGCTCCTGCCAGACAAGCGGGAGAATGTGCCGTCGTAATTTGCAACTTTGCAAAAAGACACTCTCTTAAAATTCGCTTCCTCTGCAGAAATTCATGTTAAACAAAGGCACACACATCCTCTCGTGTGTGTGTATGATGCAAAGATAATTTATTTTAAGCACCCAACAGAATGTAGGAACACTTTCACTCTCGCTCAGTTTCTTCGTGGATGTGGAAGTCGTCGTTGTGAGGATGACGGGTAAAAAATCGGGAGTGCCACACGTGTGCTCTATCTTAAGCGACGATAAAATTGGGTGATAAACGAGCCAAAAACACTTGAAAGCTGTTGTTCCCTATTGGGCTCCCATCAAACTTGCATATGTACACATGACACAATTGCATGAGACTCTTTTTCTCAAATTTCTTTCAGGCACCATCGGTTTATTTATGAACAAGAGAGTGTACAAGAAATAAACGTCGACTTTCTCTACTTAGAAAGTGTGTTTCCCATTCCTCATATTTCACCCGAGGCTCCATTTCATGAGAAATGGAGGTTTTGATAAATCTCTGATGACAGTTCAGCTCAGAGTGAATCAAAAAGCCTCGCCATCTGAGACGCTCGTTGTTTCTTCATAAATGAGAAGATCCTCGGTAGGAAGGAAACGACAGAGGATATAGCTATATTGACTTTGGTGTAATGTTTATGCCTCACTCTCCCAATGTAACAACACACGAGAACGGAGGGGAGACTGGTCAACCATTAGTCAACTGTTCGTTTAAGTAAACCTGTCTCCATGCATTTCCGATCTCTCACTGCCTCTTTTATTTTTAGAAACTCGTGAATTCAAATCAAAAATCGAAATGCAATCACCCTACAACCCCATGGAGGACTTAGTGCAGTTAAACTGCTTCAAAATCGAACAAAGTATATAGTTTGAGCACCAAGAAGTCGCATTGCTTGAGGAAGACAAACTGAGACAGGGAACTCTTAGGTCAAATTTCAAATAAAACAAACTAGATCGGAATCCGATGTTGACAGGAATATCTTACGGACCCCATTGAATTCTTATTGTACTGCTTATCATTTTTATAGGAAATACATTTCTTCTCCTCGCTGAAAGAAATAGTCGAAAAACGCTCTGGAGATTGGTCTGTACACGCATAAATTCTGAAATCCTCGTGACAGATTTTGTTAAGAATCGAGTTACAACTATGGAGGGCTTATCTCAGATTTCTCATCATTCCTATCATGATTCATGAATCGTCCCTCTTGCCTTGCAAAGGAATGTCATTGTTTATTTGTTTTGTCCCTTCTTTCTGGCAGACAAACACCCGCATTTTGTTATTTGTAATTTGATGCATCAAACAACATAATTCCATCTTTCATGTTCACATGTCAGACTGGAGCCAGCTAGGCCAGAGGTCTAATTATTACAAGAATCATTCTCCTCGCTATACATCAGAACGCAATTTCTTGAATTGTTGGAAAGAAGCACAACAATTGAATTACTTGACATTTCACCTACTGCTACAAAAGTTGACAGTCTACTTGAAAGAATTGTACTGTACGTCAATGCCAATACCTGGTACAAACCTAATTTAAGGAAATGAAGTGTTAAGTTATGATTTTCATAAAACCTACACGCATATTTCTTGCAGGTCGGTTTGTGCTGTTATATAAGGCGACGATGCGATTATGCTAGATAAACAGAATACGAGAGTAAGTAATCAAAAGAAAAATCTACCAAATAACACGTTTGTAATGAGTCGTTGTCTCAAATTACATAGCGTCCTGACAGTGGTTAAACACTGCCCATTTCCTTAGAAGGAGTCGTGTAGATTTCTCACATCTCTGTGCTTACTGACTGAGATTATTTACAACAGAAGTAAACAGATCAAACGCATTTCAGTAAGAAAATTACACAAGGAGATAATTCGATAATTACATACTGAATAGTGGCTGCCCAGTCACTTAAAAGAAGTGTAGTATATAGACAATATCATATCATCACTGCATGTATTGTCTACATATGATAAAGATTTATGGGACCTGTTTATATTTGTCATGATCTTGTCGGAGCGTTGGAGTGTCTAATTAGTCTCATGGATTTTGGATATCTTTCCTTCGTAAAAGAAAATGAGACTTACCTAAAAGGTTACACAAACTAAGCCTGATATGTAGACGGCTGATAAACAACTAGTCTGATCTTTAGACTGAAACAATTTCTAACTCTCGGACTAACTTATTAAACGGATGAGAGGAAGAAAAAACTAGGGATGTGATGTGAACTTTTGCAGTGTTAATGAAGAAAGCTAGCGAAAGAATTAAATGTTAGAAAGCGAGAGAAAGCAAATGGTACAGAGCTCTGAAGAGAAGCTGGGATTATTCTGAGATTCACGGCATACGATTACTCAACGTAGAATTAATCCTTTCTCCGCCATGTAGACTACGTACACACTTCTCCATTCCTGTGTGCTACACCTTCGCAAGTTATATTCACCTGGATTCCTTAGATTAAATTAATTACAAGACCAAAGCAAAAACACATCCAGGCTATTTCATTCCGAAAACTAAAGCCACTTTTTATTTTAATTGAAGTCTCCCCTTGTGGCCCAGCTTAAGAAAGCCTGGTGGCTTACCTTTAGTTATTGGTATTCACTTAATCTAGATTAAAATCCATCAAAACCGGTAAGAACTAATCAAGCGCCAGTGGAGTAGTGTGGACTACATGCGTGATAAAATGTATCAATTACCAAGAACAACTTTTTAATACTGCACTGCATACATGATATACGAATGACAGCGTGGTTTATGAAGATTGAAGACATGGAGCCTGATGAAACATACGATAACGATTGAAACCAAAAGTAGATAAGCAGTATCTGCAGTAAAGTGTGTAGTGTATTATGGTATTACTTATATTACGACATGAGTATAAATGAATGTGTTCATTAATGAAAGAAGATGGAGGACAATAAGCGAGAAGCGAGCTGCTTCAATTTGGTCGAATGAAATGAAAGGATGAACGATCTCTTTGATAAGATTAAAATTCGACATACTACGGACTAGACTAGAGCCTATTAGAGTCGTACGCGTCTAGTATTTTAATCCGGAGTATCCTTTCTGTGAAATTATATCTGCCTTGAAATATGATTAGTATCTTTTTGAAGAGCTAAAAGGCCACAGTTTCAAAGAGAATGAAGTCTGCAGATCATACGAATTTTGGAGTTTTACCAAATTTTTCGACAAGAGTTCCAAACTCATTTGGAGTCTTTCTAGTTTGAGCTAAGAAGGATACTTTTTCTTAACCGACCGAGCAACCACTGTACAGAAAACACAGAAGTTATCTATTCATAGCTTTTTGATCTGTGGAGCCTGTGGAAAACTTTCCCCACCAGCTTTTCTTCTTTTCATTGTCCCTCTGTACTTGCGCGTATTATTAAAATAACAAGATTCTCATTCCAAACTGCCTTTAGCAGTAAGTCATTATGATGACCTTTTCTTGTTATTCAATATCCAGGAAAATTCATCCAAGTAAACGACCCACGGGTTGCAACAAACCGAAACTGCTAGAAACAGTTACTCTTCGAACAAAAATGTCCACCGAATTAAACGCAATACCTTTTTATGTGCATATTTTATTAAAGTTATTACTTTTCAATAGTTTGGAATAGAGAAAACTTGCCAACTTTTAAATCTAAGACACGATGAACATTTGAAATAGAAGTTCTTTCATCAAAAAGTTTATCATAGAGTTTTGGTACTTTTGACTCGGTTTCACATACACCAAATGTTTTTTTCAACAGTCTTCTGATCCAACTTTCACATTGAAAGTTTATCGAATCAACAAATAACCTAGCGCAGTAGAGATCGTAATTTCAGTTAGTTCTAGAAACATTGTAAAGCAGATACTGCTGCAAGGTATATCAGTGACTGTCTGGAGAATCTGTAAGCATTTGCAATCAGCTTTTAGTCATTCTAAGAGTTAAGAGGGACATTTTCTCCGACTTTGCTACGGCAAACACGAAACAATAAGACTAAGTTTTGCTCGAAACCTCTATCATGCAGTTTTTTGAATCCCCGAGAGTAACTCAAACACACACATTCATCTGTGAACTTTGAACTGTTGCGGAAACTTGCACTTTTGTAGCAAAGTCGGTTGTGAATTGTCTTTGGTTTTGCTCCTGAATAAGTACCAAGAGCTTGTTCAGTTCCTTTTTCTCTGCCATATAATCCTTTCATTCGGTCACAAGACTTGGTAAGTTGTAAGTAGAGAAAAGAAATAAATGTTCCCGACGATTTTTATTACATGACTCGTAGCTCGAGACTATCATAAGACTTTCCTCGGCTTTCACCCAACTCACCCATACCGTCGCACAAATTGCTTTACCGATCTGCTTCTGTATTTTCGTTTTCGTTTTGTTAGTGCATGCTCATGCAACCTCGATTAAAGTCTCTATAAGTCAGTTTAAAAAATCATACCCAATGGTACACAAGCTGGAGATAAATACATTTCCTTTCAATTAGTTAACAAGTACGAGTGAAACATTACAAGAAATGGTAAAAAACCAGAATATACAATTGAACAATATAACTTAAGAGGGTTTTCAAGGATGTGATCTTACTCTTGGGTACAACGACTGAAAGTGGCAAAAGAAGCTGAAACAAACAACATTCTATGTAAATAAAAATTCCCATTATAAACGTGATGGAAAAAGAAACAATGAAAATTAGCATAAACATTCCCTCCGCAGTAATTCCAGGAGTAGTATTACTAGTCGTAATAATAATAATTGTCAAGTAACTACGCTAGGCATGTTACTGTCTCACGGAGACAATCTCACGACCATCCTCTCTACCCTTATCTTAGGTTATTATCTGTCGTGATTCTTATGATTCTTCTACTTGCCCTGCAACTACCTGCCACTTGCCACACATAACCACCAACCATCAAAATACTACGTGTAAGTGTATACGAGAGTGTATACACACAGATTACAGATCCCTCATTCTTTACTTCGCTTCTCTATCATTTTGCTTAGGTTAAGGAAACGAATAACAAGCTGCACAGAGTTTATTGTTAATTTGAAAAGGTCATGTTTACACACACACATTTTTGAACTCATGTTTAAATAAGAAGAGGAAACAGTTCAGAGGCTCGAAGGTTTATCTCATTGTCGCTGTCACCTCACCTATTCACTCTCTTTCTCTAAAATGTCACATCGTATCTTATTATTCATGAATTGGTTTGGAGTTTTCCTCAGACCGAAGGAATCCTCAATGTATTCGACTAAGCGACCAATTCCAAGTCCAATTGAAATGAGGAGATGTGTTCGAGACAAGGAAACATGACGTGAAGCGATAAAACAGATGTCCTTGGTTTTTACTTTTTCACTTAAATTGTCTCTCCCACTGGGCTCCTCTCTCTCTTCTCTACTAATCTTCACATGGAAAGTCCCAACTTCTCAACAAACTTTATGAGATTTCATTAAATCCACTCGCATTTCAATTCATCTCCACACATTTTGTATTCAAACACCACTCACTCCATTTACATTTAACCTTTCTTAGAGAGGATCCAACGAAAACATTGAGAGTCAGCTACACTATCCGCCTTTCCTATGGATCTCCGTCGTAAAGCATCAGACAATAATAATACGAATACGCTTTTCTCATTTCATTTATGATTCTTTACCTTTCCTTTAATGGCCTGCAATAAAACATTCATTCATACGTAAGCTAACGATAAAAGAAGACTCGCTGTCAAAACTGCAGAACATCAACGCAGATCAATAATCGCATTATTCTCTACAAGTCTCCACAACTTTACAGCCAATCCGCATAATCCACCTCAAATCTGAACCGATTAGATTGCCTTAAATGGTCCACAAAAGTTTGTTTTATACATCCTAAAATTACTCCATACTAGAATTCTCAAGACTATGCCAGACAGGAGAAAGGCACTACTGAATATTCGCCTTATACTATCCCATCTAAGATTAATTATATTCCAAAATTTAATTTCCTCTCGTCATTAACATGTATTATACCAACAGAAACATTATCCGTTGTGAGAAAAACAGTACTTTATTATTACCTCTTATGCTGAAGATCGTATTTTACTTCAAGTTATTTTCAGTGAATCGAAAGCAAAAGTGTTAACTCTGGGCCTATCATCACATACATACAGTGTAGTGCGCATTTAATGTTTAAAAGTAGCATTAATCACATGTTAGCATTAGTCAAATGACTTTGCACTGATGAAATCTTCTTCGAGTTTTCAAAACTTCTCTATAAAAAACAAATTCATGAGATATTCTTGATCACCTCTAGTCACGTTCAGTCGATAATCTGAAGCTTACTCAACCACAAAAACTCCCTCAAGGATTACATTACACTAACATACACTCGTTTGATTGATCCAACAATTGTTGTCAATATTTTACTGTCTTCTCTATTTGTCAACTGCCTGTCACATTCTCAAAGCAAAAGATAGCTTTCGTACACACACTTTGCTTTCAATAATAAATAGCTTATCGTAGGCGTTCAATTTTCGTTGAGTTTTTTATCACTCACCCGCCACGAATCCACTTCAGTTAGTTGTATTTTTTATTATTGTGCTTCCTTATATAATGCAACTTGTTCACTCCAAACATTACATTATACTTTCATTGCCATCAAGCTGGATTCATTTATCCTACTACACATGGACAGAATGTACTTTAAGAAGCGTTCTATAATTTGTCATATTTATTGCTACAAATTTCACAGGATAGGAATGTACCTTAAGATCTCTTTAAATGTCTCAGTGTTCTAAAAGAAAAGGAAAACTATTTTTCGTATGCAGGAAGTCCAATGAGCTTTCCAGATTGCCCCTTATGTCGTGGCCAATCTCTGTTTCATTTCGATTTATATTTTGGCAAAAAACTACTAATACAAGGGAATCAATTGAGTTTTAAGTTAATCAATACAAGTATGAAGTATATTTGATTTACACACACAGAACAATGCAAGAACGCTAGCATTATAAATATCTACGAATGGATTTACTGTATATACTATGGTGTTTAAGCCGACAGCCGAAACTCGAGCTTTATACATGGCAGGACCCTATGCGTGTCAAATTGCTTCTGGATTTTACTTTTGTCTTAAAGATAATCGGTATCGTAAATCTAGGAATGCAGTTATTTTACGACCCATTAATTACAGTCTTCACCAATTGATACCACTTGTGTTCGTGTACATTTACGTTGAAGTACGATACAAACAAGTCTTCTACAATCTCATGCTAAATACATACGGCTACATTTTTAGTAGTGTGCGTGCGGCAATGGAGTATTCTCGTAGGGTATGCATGTTTTGATTTCTTCAAAGCACCAGAAAGAGAAAGTAATTTGGACTACATGATGTCCACATTTTTCAGTGAGCATAGAAAATGTTGAAAACTATCAAGTAGCCCAAGTGCAAAGTTCCCCAGCTTAGGTAGAGTCTGAAGCAAAATGTGTCATGAACGATCAACACACTTGCAATAAATTGAAAACGAACATTCGAGAGGTGAATTCGAAGTGGAAGTCAAGAAAATCTCATTAAAATGCGATCACTTGTCTCCTCCGTGCAAAGTACTCGCATTTATAGATATTCTTTGCCCAGATCGAATGTACATCGGCGTCTTCTGTGTAATCTATCCCTCCAACTGACACTGCATATCATTCTCAAGACCTTTATTTCCTCTGCATCTGTAGGTGAACACGACCCGCTACAAAGTACATTACTATCGTCTGAGTCCTTGATTCACTTTTGATGATAAGCTTAGTTGATGGAGAACTCGAGGGGCATTAGAGTAAGAGAGTGAACCCAATTTTTCTTCTGATGTGTCCTCACACGCGGATTGACTTTCACATTGTCATTCGGAGTCTCCAGATCAGATTTCAATGAACACACACATTCATGACTGTCATATATCTTGGAAGTCGAAGCGAAGGAAAACTTCTCCAGCTTCATTGTCACTGTCTCCCCGAGTTATTCCCGAGAAAATAAAAATAATAGGATTCAAATTAGCCTTTTCTCATCTCGCTGAGTGACTGCAACTCATCTTGTCTTTCCTTCTTCACTTCAGATGAATTGCTAATTCCACATTTTCTTCTCTAGTCTTCTTTTATTACAATCTACTCAAAGTATTTCCATTTTCTTTCCACAAAGCTTAAAATGAGAAGAGATGAAAAGATTCTTTGCTCAAATTCTTTCAAGGATTCTGCCATAAACCTAGTCTCTAGCTTTGACTCATCTGTTACAAGATTCGCATTAATTTCCTCCCTCTTCTTCAAGATGAACAACGAAGGCTATGGGTGACTCCAAAGCATTTTGTGTTTACTTTGAAAATGCTGGAGTGAATATAGGCACACAACATACATGACGATAAGACAGTGAATATAAAAACGATAATCCAAAGTGAAAAACACCTCAGCATATCTGCTTGCGTAATTGAGTAGGAAAGGAGACCACGAAACTTTATCTCACTTTTTCGTGTGTGTCTACATATATGAGTACACACATAAACGGTTTAGTGCAAACACAAAAGATCTTTTATTCGAGTCTTCTTGAAGGTGGTGGCAGTGGTGGGAGATCTCTGGAAGAATACAAAGCAAAGAGAAGGAAGATTGAATGAAGAGAAGATGTATCCAGTAGGACTCGTAGAGCCACAACAAAATGTTCTTCCTTCGTCAAAGAACCTCATTCCCTTTTATACGTTTCTCGTCTTAACAAATTCTTAAGACACTCTTTAAAACCTAGAAACCTTACACATCATTATTCTCCCCTCTTCTTTAACAGGGGATTCGGGATGTCCTTTCCTTTTTATTTCCTCTCTCAAGCAGAAACACGAATGAATTTTCGTCCTCATTTTTCCAAGTCCTCAGACAGAGATGCTCTTTTTCAACAAATCTTGGACTAGGGTATATACAGGGACACGGAATTCAGAAGTATAGAATCTTAACAACACAATCCTCATGCTTTCTCGCAGCTCAGTCCTTATGGCACAAATACTAAAAATGCAGCGATAAGATATAATATGTAATTGTCGTGTGAGGTCTCATTTCTCGACACACACACAGAACATACAGACTTCTCCTTGTCTTTGTAGTCTTGTATAGGCGATGTTATTTACTTTTGCTTTCCTACGTAATCAGATTAAAATTATTTTATTATTTCTCTGGCTTTCTTCCTTTTGCCTTTCATTCTTCTTTGCGATTGTCTTGTTCAACGGAAACAAAATTAAGAGAAGAGCTCAACCGCATCTCATTCTACCAACAAAGACTTTATCTCAATCATTTCTAATTCTAAATGTGTGTTAAAGCAAAATGACTTTTCGTACAATAAGCTCATCTCATCCATGAACAAGACTACCCAAAGGAAATACAGCTCTGTCAATTAGGGGAACAAATGGATTCCACTCTGTGGGTGCTCATCGGCCTGGATGAATTATCGAAAAAGCTTCATCATTTTTTCTCTTGAATATCGCATTGCAATGTAAAGTCGCTACAACATACCTGAATTGTATACAGTGCTCACAATGTTTGTCACTTGTGAGTCATCCTTTCTTTTATCATCCATTATGGTGAAATAATTATCACCCATCATAATCGTACTCATTGTCAGAATAAAAAGCCACGCATGTAAGAGAACACAAAAGAAATGTTTAAACATAGTGGTGAAACTTCTCACCATACAAATTGCGAGTCTAACTTTTAATGAGAAGAAGAATTGAATGGAGAAATTCAAAAGGTTTAATAATGATGACACAGCGCTAAAGTTTTAATGGAGATTAACACCTTCGCCACTCTTCCGTAAATCCTCCTAAATCCACACCTTCTTCCAGCAATCTCCCTAAAAGGGAGACTTTTACATGATGATATTGCGAAAAGCTTTAATTTGGCATAATAAGGTTTATTGTCCATTTCATAATTTCTAAGTGGGAGTGTCCTTTTTACGGGGAGAAATATATTAATATGCAAAGACACAATTATAAGCTATGAACCTTCGCCTCGGTACAATGATGTACGACGTACGAAATCGATTAATCATTATCTTTGTATTGTATAAGTATAAAGTGTATGTGTCAAATTTGCGCCGATTTCCACCCATCGTTCTCTTTTGTTGGAAAACAATGCGAAATGTCGATTCTACTTTACCTGAAGCTGCAATAGGTAATAGTTGAGCCCATGAGAATTTCCAAAAGTTGTCGAAAAATCAGAGACAGGTAAAATAAAATCATGAGTGCTTTTGTAGTCAAAAACCAGGTGAGCAGGAATAGACGATGGAATAGACTTACTATACATAAATGTCCTCTCTGAGTTAGAACGCTCACCAGTAAACAAAGACAAAATTGTACTGTTTCAAGTGAATGTATTGATTCACATTCCGCTGGTGCTGCGTCCAAATTCCCTTTGAAACTCTTTCGACTTTGCAAAAAGTCAGACACCTTCGAAGCTTTTGAAGTTTGAGTAGTTTTTAGCATTCTGTCAATAAACTCATACACGTCTCTGGAACTACTTTCTCCTCAAAAGACTTTAAAAGCAAATAAACCTGAGCTTTATCCAAGGAGGAGTTATTTTTCACGCAAATTCTCTAGCGAATCACCCATCATGTCAAAATGCCAAGGAATTTGTTTCAGATGTTTGAAAAGTCGAACGCATGCAAGTTTGTATGGTTTACAAGAGAATTTTCGAAGGAATCGAAGGAGCGTCTCTCTGTCTTCATTCAACTGAGAACAGCACCCAGTTGAACTGATCTGAAGGTGGATTTGGAATAACAAGCAGAGAGATCCACTCGGAAGAGAAAGCGTTTGAAAGCCCAAGAGAAAAGTGGAGATCGAACGAGTCAGACGTATTTGAATGCCTTTCTAAAAGACCATAAAGCCAAGAATGACTCTAGAGGAACGTGAGCGGACTTCAAACGGCCAATCTCCCATGTAAAACATATTTCAGCCCTGCATTGTGTTAATTCCCTTGCGGTAATTCAGTTAACATGGATTCACGCCACACAGTCACAACTCTCGCAACACGATATTTCAAATGCGACAAACGCTTCTAGCATAATCATCGCAGGTCTTTTATTCCATTCTATTTGCACGTAGTTCTTCCACCACAAAATTCCTTATTCTACACGTGACTTCACCAAGAAGGCACCATAAATTAACTTAAATACCAAATGAAATGGCCTAATCATAATGACCACTCGTTATCGCCTTATTTGACCCCGCACCTGATTAACAAATCATTATTCTTTTAGAATCCTAACCAGGCGAATCCCATTATTAAACTAACAAGGAATAAACTACTGAAAGATGATATATGTAGTGCACTAGCTAGTATGGTATTGCTGACGAGATCGAAATGAGATCAACTTATAATCTTCACCATAACCTAACCAGCCTTGTTTGTTCTGCTCATCACAATCACATGTAAATTAGTTGGGTACAAAAGCTGCTTTTATTTCATTTCAACTACTACAACTACTTTAATAGTAATTGAATCCCTAGGCTCTCCATGTTCCTTACACAAACTTGTTAAGTACTCTGGAAATCAGAAGGAACGCCGACCAGTTGCAAACATGTTTTCTTTCGTTATTTAGCTCCCTTAGGTTAGTTCAATTTTACTCCATCCACGCCAACTCCTGCTAGCATTCTATTTTTTACTTTGAGAGTGAATCTCATCTAAGATTCTAAGATAAAGGTCCTTCGGTGTTTTAGTTTTTAATGAGGGTATGCCGTATTCACAGAGAGATGTTAATAATTACTGAAATTAACTAACTAAACCTGCATGAACTTCTGAAACAACTTTTACATGTGCACTAGAGTCTTGAAATACCCTCGACTTGGAGCAGGCTTAGATTCCTGGCTGTGCATTCTGCAGTTTCCTTCAGTAGTTCACTGTCAACCATAGTTGTAGAGATTGAGATCATGTAAAAGATGAAAGAATCGATGTAGACCTGTACAAAGAGAGGCAGCTCATATAACTTTTGGAGATGGGAAGTCATTTGAATAGAAGTCACTCTCTGAAACTCCAAAGGTATCATCATCATCGTTCCACAGTAATTTAACTTCATTAGCCATCTCCATCCCATTACTGTCTCTCTATGTAATAAGAGACATTCCCTCGGAGGGATATTTCCTTCCGTTTCTCTGCACTATTTCCCCAATTGTCTACCATTTCGACGCAAGAACTTTCGTGGAAACTGCGAAGACAACTAGCATGAAGCTGTTATAATAATGATCACGCTCTATATAAACTGCATAGAGAAGCTCATCATCATCAGAGATCCTTTGGTGAGTACAATTATTCCTTCACTCGTACTTTCACCAATTTCCTCTCTACTGAATACGTTTACATCAATTATTTAAATTGTTAATGAAAGTGTGTAAAACCAAGTTTACTTTTAGCTGTAATTTCCCTTCGTTCATTGGAGAAGAAAAACGGTAATCATGTAGAAAGACGTTTAATCAAATGATGGCTGGGTTTCTCGTTCCCTTCTTAATTTGAAGAAATCATACATGCTATATAGCGTTCATTTCATAATATTCTATACATCGACACACAATAAAATCATTCGTAACTCATGCATCAATAATCTCCAATATAACATTTCCTTTGAAATCTTTACGTAATTATTGCTGAGCAATATTGAGTTAAACTAAAACAAGACTCTAAGGCGTCTTAAATAATCTCTGAAAAGATGAACGCATGAACAGCTCTGAGAATAGTAATTGTTTATCTATTCATCAAAATTGGACAAAAAGCTACAGAAACGGCAGGTGCAACATTGTAAATGCTCTTGGGAGCTTCAGTATCTCTCTCACCAGACAGGTGAACTAAGTGCAACGAAGTGGAAGCCGACGCTCAGTAGATAATAAGTTTCAGGTCATTTTAATTCCTAAAAGGAGATGAATACGAACGAGCGCATGTGAGTAAGTGTAAGTACACTTTAGCTTCACCTTGATATTCAATATTCTTCTAGAAAGCTTTTGACTTGTCAACCTGTTAGATAGTAGTTCAGACTTCAGATCACAGGTCGAAATTCAAACCCACAGTAATCAATTCTGCCTTGTCACTTGCACACAATGCGTTCTATCTCAGTGTTGTATTTCAGCCTAATTATAATAATGAATGATTTAAGGCAGCCGCAAGCCTCGGATTGAATGGAAGTTTCTTCCAGGAGGGCAAATGATAACAGAAGACCAACACGAAAGCTTCTTATTAACCTTTTGTGCTCTGATTAATTCAACTTTATATGCAAGACTGTGATAAATAAAACAACCAAGCAACTAGTGTTTGTGTTTTTCATCTTCTTTCCAGAAGAAAACGTAATAAAACAATTCCCATAAAAAATGAATAAATGATACCAATTATAATCATTTTTCGAAGAAACAACGTACAAGTTGTGTAGGTATTGTTTGCTCGTTAGATTTGAAAAACAAGCCCTTATCGAATTCTACGAAGCAAAAACTGCTCTGGATCTAATTCCTTGGTCATGAGCTATGTGTTAGCAATGTAGGCTATAAACTGTAAGCCCTTCTCTATTTCATGGCTCCATAAGCTTGGCTAATGCATGCGTGACACAAATTCTGTTGTATTATAAACAAGTTTGTATCTCAGTATCCTATATTTTGCTGTTAAATCCACGAAGAGAATCATTATTAACGCAGTTGGCAATAAAACAATAAAACGAATTTTAATGTAATCAATCTCTCTTGTTTCTACTTTATGTTGGAAAGGAAACACAATGCAAGGAACACAGTTGACATTAAAATGAGGATTGGAAGTCCAAGCCTAAAAGTAGTCTCAGATTTTAACTGTGGGAGCTCTCCGTGTACTTTACAGAGAGAATATATTTCTACCTTAAACTGGATCCCCTAGTTCTTTGATTCCAGGTGTTTCTGTGGAGGTGAGCAAGAAAGTACCTTCATAATAATCACCAACTCACCTAACCTGCTTTTCTTTCTCAAGAATTTAACAACCTTTCTTCCCATCAGAATCACCGCCATTATTACACAATCTCAACAGGAATCATTACCTACTAAACAGCTCAGTTTTGAAGGATTATTTCTCTAAGTAAATAAAGACCTCCACATCCAGACGCATCATCATTAACCCGCTACTTGTTCTAGTGTGGATCAAATAATGTAGAATTAGCTATTACCTGTGCTTAATACATTCCTTTAGTACTTTGAGAAATTCAACTGGTTTGTCAAACTTATTCGTTTAAGCATGTATAATATTCATTGCACTTTAGACAAATAGATTACTTCATTTGAAATCCAACAGATTTTATTTGCAACCGTAAAAACTGATTAGCACTTAACCCTACAGGCAGAGCATTCCAGACAAGGTTACTAATTGGGCTCATCCTGTTAGCATATAACAAGTCAACTATATCGTGATTTTGTTTACATGCTTTCGAATCCCTTGCCGTGTGCACTGCTATCCACCGTTTCTGTGAATTGGTGTCTCTCTAGTTGATCAAAATAAAACAATCCCAGCAACTTTTCACTGACTCAAAATTTAGAATTAGAATTCTTAACTAATAGCCTTATTCACGCACGTGGCAAAAGGCTAAATGCGAAAATGGTAGAAATTTGTTTAAACTCGATCTAGTCTAGGTTTGATTTTGATTATGATTATTATAGCAATTAACGATCGCTTTCGCACTGGTTTTTTTTCTATCATCCGATTGTAAACTGATATTTGGTAAGGTGCTCTTAAGCTTAAGAATTTTACACCCTCTAGCTTCTAATCTTTTGAGTGTTCAGTTGTCTATCATTATCGATTACCGTAGAATTTGATGCTTACAGTTTCTTTAAAAGCCTGGAGGCTTCTTTCATCGTCTCTGGTCTCATCCTACCATAACCATAACGTATAGTACCCACATGAATTCGGTGTTGAAGTTGAAACTTGAAATCAGTTCTCTTCCCCTAGACCTTCTCGTCATCTCATTCATTACAACCTTCAACCAACAACTGACCCTGCATCGCTAATAATAATAAAGCTTCTACTATCTGAATGCCTGGAAGGGGAAGGCAGGTGTTTCTGGATAAATGGATATGATGATTTTCTATCAGAAGAACCAGCCCAACGGGGTGCATTTACTTTAAGAAAAGATAAACTGGAGCCGTAAAATAAATAGGATTTCTCGTAAAAATCAAAGGCCTCTCTTTAAATAGAAATAACACTTCCACCGAATTCCACATTGTACTTTATCTACAGATTTATTGAAGCATAGTATTTTGTGTACGAACTGGACAACAGGACACAAAACTTTTGAAATTCTCTCGCCTAACCTTGAACTTAAACGACACATAATCATACAAAAGCTGGCAAGGTATTTAATTTCATTGGTACTTAAGAAGACCAACGCCCAAGTAAGTTTAAACACTCTGAAGTCAACCAATTACGTTTTTTTTCTTAATTGAAACCCTCTGCAAACTCTCAGGCATGTTTAATTTATTTAGTGAGCTCCCAATATTATTAGCTGACATAATTAAATTAAAAATTGAGGTGTGCAACTCTTCTAAAGTATTTAAGTACAATTTCATGTCATTAATTAAGACAACATCATCCTTTTGTCGTGTCAATCTTGCTTGACAGAGACAAACGCAGTAATAGCCCGTCTTTCCTTCATCGTGCATTCACCTGAGCTTCTGTGCACACACAGTCATATAAACTCAGAAGCAGCCACACTCAAATTTTATTTCTATACACGGGGAATAAGCCTCACCCAACCCTACTCTGATAAATACCAAGTATTTCGTCCTCCGTACTGTTTAATGACTACCAATTAAATTAAATTGAAACTTGGAACTGGAAGTAGCATCAATTCGAAACACATGGGTAGTTCTATACGTACCTTCACCTTGCGTCTTGAAGAAATAAGCCTCGTCCAAGATAAATTGGTTTGTGTCTGCAGCACCTCGACACATCCCAAGGAAATTAACTCATTAAATAAATACACTGCCTGAATTCTTTGTCTCTCTCTCGAGCAGGAGAAGAAAAGAAGGCAGCGACGACTACAAGACATTCTCATATTTACTCAACTTTTTTTAACTACCCAAGCAAAGCATTTCCACTATTTGCAGAGCAGGAAAGGTTTCTTAAAAGAAAGGCAAACGTTGTTGTTCTATAATAATATACTCTATATCAAGAAGAAATGAGTCTGCTGTAGTCTTTGTATTGTTACACAAACAATTTTATACAGCCAAACACACAAAAGCTCAGAGTACAACAAAATGTGTCTCATTTTATTTACTTAAGCGTTGTTCTCAGTTGACTTTACGGAAGAAGCGTTGACCAAAATCCTCCGTGGCTTAATGGCCTGACGTATCTCGCAAGCTAAATCTCTCATAATTACTCTAGTTAATTGAATCTCCTCGTGTTTTCTTACGTTCTTTCTCATCAGGAATCTCATCTTCAGAGCCTCACGCTTTGTTTACGAAAGGCTATTCGACCCGTGAGACTTAAAAGCAAAGATACTACGTTAACGTGTTTGCCAACACTTTTTTTTTAAAAAGGATACTCGGAATTCTTCAAATTTCTGTTAATGATTTTGATAAACCCAGCGTCGTTTAAAATGCTCCTTGATTTCTCTCGTATCAAGCTTTGCAATCGCTTTGTTTTTACATTCAGCTTCCATCGTGTACGTCGTCGATTAATTCACTAAGAGGTGTCTGGGGGAACATTGCCGTGTGGATGAAATTGGATTTTTTGCACGTAAAAAGAAATAGTCGAAGCGGCTTCTTGTTCCTTTTATTACAGGGTATCTGTTTAAGTGAATTCTTTAATGATCCTGTCTTATCCTTCTGTACGAATCTAGGCACAGCATCTAGCAACTCACTGGTCTACTTTACGTATTTCAATACTGAAGATATTATAAAAACATTATTTTCATTCAAACTTCACAGAAATTAAATAGACAACGCTCTCTCTCTCTCACACACATGCTCTTCTGTAATTATTACATCTATAAATGTAATTCAACCTTTATTTTGTGCATTGATTTTAATAGAAACATATTCCAAAAAATTTCAGCAGTACGTTAAAATG